>OLRC01002202.1_pt1 | contig 10952 bp, 9 predicted proteins | sample 1672081 | NCBI WGS metagenome assembly OLRC01 (sample SAMEA3136643, study PRJEB25190) | human gut metagenome | biome: human gut; feature: human-associated habitat; material: faeces | place: Austria | collected 2013
GCCGAATGAGGCTCTGCCTCAAACTCCACAAGGGACTCTGTCCCTTGACCCTGCAAGCCCTCTGACGCCGGGCTTGTGCCTGCGTTTTACCTCTCGCTTCGCTCGGTGCTAACTTTTACTTTGTGCTTGTGCACAACTCTGGTCAGCTTTGCCAATTCCTCACTCCTCACTCCTCATTCCTCATTCCTCATTCCTCATTTCTCACTTCTCACTCCTCATTCCTCATTTCTACCTCTTTTCTCCACAACACCAACACCCCGATAACATTCGGCACTGCCATAAGTCCATTGAAAATATCCGACACTCCCCACACAAGCTCCATGCTCCACATCGTTCCAATGCACCCACAAGCTATCGCCATGATCCTATAGATCATATCATTTCGAGGGAAAAGGTATCTCCAAGCCCTCTCCCCTATGAAAAACCACCCTGCCACTGTCGCTAATGCAAAAAGCATCAGCGAACCTGACATGAAATACTTCCCCGCTCCACCAAGAGCAGCATTGTAAGCCCGCACTGCCATATCCTCCCCCGTGAGGTCAGTGCCGCTTATTATTATCACTACAGCCGTCAGCGTGCATATGACAAAGGTATCTATAAAAACCTCAGCCATTGCCCATGTTCCCTGCAATTCAGGCGACCTTATCCTGCACGAGCTGTGTACTGCCACCGTCGAGCCTAAGCCTGCTTCGTTTGAAAACGCTCCACGCTTTAACCCCTCCACCATGGAAAATATTATCGTCCCTGCCACCGAGCCTGTTATGCAGGCTGTGGGGCAAAAGGCGTTTTTTACTATCATTGCTATCGCTCCTGCGGCTTTTAATGGGTGAAATATTATCACTCCCAAACTGCCGCCTATGAAAAGCACCGCCATTATCGGCACAAGCTTTTCGCAAAGACAAGCTGCTGAGTTTTTTCCCACAGCTACTAAAAATACGAAAATAAGCACCACAAGTGCAAATATATATGAGGGTATCCCAAACCCCTCTCGGGCAGCCGCAGCCGCCGAACCCGTCTGCACCATGTTGCCCATTCCAAGGGACGCACCCACCGTAAAAACTGCAAACAAAACAGCCGTGAGCTTCGTTCTGCCTATCTTTTCGAGATAAGACGCCGCACCGCAAAGCTTTCCGTCAGAGCATCTCACTCCCAGATAGTTTTCGCAGTAAGCAAGCCCCATTCCGAAAAATGCAGACACCCACATCCAGAATACCGAGCCTGCGCCCCCTATCCTGATACATTCCCCCACGCCCACCACCGAGCCTGTTCCTACAGTTGCCGCAAGCGCCGTGGAAAATGTCTGAAACTGCGAGAGAGAATCGCTTTCGGAGCTTTCTTTTTTAAACAGCGTAAAAACCGTTTTCTTCATTATTTTTAAAATGTGTATCTGTGGAAATCCAAGCTTTATGCTCAGATATATTCCGCCTCCAAGCAAAAGTACCAAAAGCGGAACGCCCCACAAAAACGAATTTATCTTGTTTATTATAGCCGTAAGTTCCATAGCTTTCCCCCGAAAACACTTTTTTCGTGCAAATAATTGCCTTATAAATGATATGATATAAAAGGGAGATTAATTCTTGAAAACTGAGATAACCATACATACAAATACGCAAAAAAACAAACAGCGAGGTGAACGTCCTCAAATGCACAGATATAAGCCCTCAAAAATACCGCTTTTTATCTTCTGGGCTATCCTTGCGGTAATATTGTTTCTTATCCGCTATGCGGTCAATCTCATAGAAAAACTTATCCCATTTTCCGTGAATTATATCCTTATGCCACTGTGGATAATCGCCGCACTTTTTTGCCTGCTGGTGCTTCCCTTTTACTTCATCAGATCTTATTTCACCGTCAGCTCAAAAGAAGTCACCGCCTTTACAGGGCTTTTCTTTACCATGCGGCATTTTATGCCCACCTCGGCAATAAAATCCGTCACAACTATCATAACCCCACTGGGCAGTATAACAGGACTTAACTTCGTTGTCTTAAACGCCTTGGGCGCAAGACTTCTTATACCTTTTATGAGCCGCCGTGATGCCATGGAAATATCCGCCATAGTAAACAGCTCCATACGAAACAGAGAACGCAAAGAAGACTAGATACCAAAGACAGGAAAGGTTTAAATGAGCCGCAGAGAAACTATCAAGGAAAAAAGAAGCTGGCTGAAGAATTTCTTCACCCACCGCCAGCACCCTATAATGATATTATCTTATACAACTAAATATATGTGGCTTCTTGCTATCCCTCTTGCCAAGTATCTCATAGCCGCAAAATTCAACTTTCAAAGCTGGTTTCAGGCACATTGGGTCGATATCCTCACTATCACATTTATCTTCGGCTACGCTTTCCTGCGTTGGATATTTGTCTACTATGAGCTTGAAGAAGATTGCATCATAGCCCACACAGGCTATTTCGGCATAACACGAACTAAGGTCTATTTTGCCGAGATAAGCTCATTGTCACTGTCACAAGGATATATTTCCAGACTTATACATTCCTGTGCCGTATACATAGACACCGATGCAAAATCACTGCAAAATGCAGATATAATGCTCACCCTTACAAAAAAACGAGCCTTTGAGCTTTATCATTTTGCCACTGCCAAATGCAAAAACAAACCTAAATATGTCTACAACTCAAAGAAAAGCCTGCTCGTTATATTCTCTCTTATCTTTTCATCAACTCTGTCAGGCATGATAATCGTTCTGTCGGTACTTTACGAAGCATATAGGATAGTAGGACGAGAGGCGGAGGAACAAATACTCCGCAGAGTGAATACGGAGATAGCAAAAGTTCCGGTGCTTGCAGAAGTGCCTGAATATATCCTTATCGCAGGCGGTGTGCTGGCAGGAGGCTGGCTCATATCATTTCTGTCGAATCTAATGCGCCACTGGAATTTTTCCTGCACACGCTGTGCCGACCTTTTCATAATCAGAAGCGGGATAGGCACAAGACGCAGACACGTCCTCTATAGAGATAGAGTAAACTATATCGACCTAAGACAATCATTGCTTATGAAGATATGCAAAATAACCTCTGTGTCTGCCCACTGTACAGGATACGGAAAAAGACGGCTTGAAATATCAGCACTTATACCGATAACGACAAACGGACAGGTTGACCGCTCCCTGAAGATGCTCATGCCGAAAATACCGCCGGTGAAAAGCGACATCTCCACAGGAAAAGCCGACCTTGGCAGATTTATAACGATACCGCTCATATGCACGTTTATACCTATCGTATCAGGAAGAGGAACGCTTTACTTTTTTCCTAACTGGAAAAGAGAAATAACCATACTTGTTATACTAACTACCATACCATTGCTGTGGCTCGTGATGGTCAAGGCGGCGGCAGCGTTCACAACGTCAATAGGCTTTGAAAACGGGTATTGTACATTGTCATATTGTAAATGGTATAGCTTTCATAAATCAATAGCCGCACTTGACAGAGTGTCAATGGTAACTGTCATGCAAAATCCGTTTCAGAAGATAAGCCATACTTGTGCCGTGAGAGTTTATACCAATTCGGAGAGTACAGACTATCATACTGTAAAGGGACTTAATTATGATAAGGTCATAAAATTGTTGAACAGGAATGGGTATGCGGTGTGAAAAAAATGAGGAATGAGGAGTGAGGAATGAGGAATTAGCATAGCAGACCAAAGTTACCCCCTCAGCACCTACACAGTTTGATAAACAAATATCATCAGGGACGACCACCTCGTCCCCGATTTTTTTATTCAAAAAATTTTTTCACTGCAACATTTCAGTGAAAAATATACACTTATATTATGACGGACGACAGGGGGGATCAGATTGGACAAAAAGGGAAGAAAAAAGCTCGCAGAACTTGCGGTGAACGGCGATACGGACGCCTTTTCTAAGCTCTATGGAGAGATATATAAGGAGCTTTATTATTACGCCCTCGCTAACCTGCAAAATGCCGAGGACGCCGCCGATGCAGTGCAGGACGCTGTGCTGGACGGCTATATGAGCATCTCCTCGCTGCGGAAAAGCGAAGCTTTCGATAGCTGGATGTTCAAAATTCTGGTCGCCAAGATCAAACAAAAACAAAAGGAATACGCCCAAAGACGCTCTAACCTCGATTATATTAATGAAAGCGACGCAATAATCAAGGACGAAAACGGATTCGAGCGGTGCGAGATCTTAGAAGAGTTTGCTGATCTCAGTGAAGCGGAAAGACTCTGTATATCACTTCACTGTATAGCAGGCTACAAAGGCAGGGAGATAATGGAGATAACAGGTATTAAAGATACGACAGTCCGTTCCCATATATCCAGAGGTAAAGCAAAAATACGCAGTAAGCTGTTTGGAAAGGAGGTGACATGATGAGAAATTTAAGAAAACGCAGAAAGCTTATCAGACAAATGGAACAGGCAAACAAAATTCCTGATAAGCTCATGCCCCAGGAAATAAAAGATATGCTGGACGTGGCAGGCTTCAGACCCGTTATCGAAAATACTCCAAATAGTGCAGAGATAAAAATAAACAGCGGCAGAAGCAACGCCCTGAGATGTCTGGCTGTGGTGGCGGCTTTCGTCCTTGTGGTAGGCGGATTTGCTGTGCTTAGGTTCAGCAATACCCAGTTCGTCAAAAAATACCCCAATTCCGCTTCTTCACAGTCCGCTGACGCCTCAGGTCTTGACGGCCTCCGTGGAACGACCTATAAGGGTCTTTACAACTATATAAATAGCAACAGCAAAAACATAGAGGACTTTATAGTTGACAATAGCTATATATTCAAAAATATCGACGCTTTGTCTGTTGATGACGATGACTATGTGGCTTTGTATAAGCAGGCGCTCAGAGATCACCAGCTCACCCCTAACCCCGCTGATATACAGCTCACTCGCTCAGGCGTGGATATCACCCCCACAAACAGCATAGATGAGCTGGAAACAAACATAACCTACGGAAATGCCCATTTCATTACTGACAATGGCGGTATCGACGTTTATATTACCCAAAACGGAAATATCACAAAGTCAGAACAGGATATCTTTGCGGAAACCTTCCTTAAAAAAGGTCTTGTCGACATTGCCGAATACGAACAGTACGGCTGTAAGTTCGCTCCAAGCGTTGTTGCAATGTATTTGGATAATAACGAGCTTTACGCTTTCTTCGACTTTATCTTACCCGTGAAGGCAGGAAAGAAAAACCTCGATATCGAATACTGCGGAATGTGCGTGTTTGACGTGAGCGACCCTGAGAATATCAAGCTCATAAGCGAGTTTGAACAGCCCGGCGTGCTGGAGGGCATAAGAAAAGTTGACGGAAAATTTTTCATCGTGTCACGCTACACCCGAGCAGCTTCACTGCTATTAGATGACCAAAAGCCCGAGGATATCACACCCGTGCGATACATCAATGGTGAAAAACAGCTTTTTGAAGAAAGTGAAATGTATATCACAGCCAGAGATAATACACCGTCCATGATCTTGCTTTCGTCCTTTGACGGAAAAAATCAAGGCTCATACATGGCTTCAAAGCTTATCGCCTGCGGTGAAAGCAGCATCTTAATGGGAACAGACAACATTTATATTTTAAGAGCATATGGCTTTGAAAAAACAGACGATGATTACAGCACAGTGCCAACAAGAGCGCTTATTACAAGAATAAACTACGGTGGCGGCGACATGGAGCTTAACAAAACCCAGACCGTCACAGGCGCAGACGCCGAGCATATAAGCCACGCCATATCAGGAAATGAGTATAACGGCAGATTGTCGCTGTTCTCAAACGACTCTGCAAACATTTACGATATCAGCACACACAATACCTATTATAGCGGCATTAATATCTGCACGCTGTGGCTTTTTGACAATGACCTTGGCGTCCCTGTGAAAAAGGCCCTCACATACGAGGACACTGATTTCGAGAGTGCAAGGTATAGCACATTCTATCATTCCATGCTGTATGTTTACAGAGAATATTCATTTGCATACAGCATGGATGACACTTATCAGGCAGCGAACAATATCCAGCTTGATGAAGTATATGATTTCTCAGACCCTAACAAGATAACTCAGGTGACCCCTGATGATAAAATGATAGCAGTGTCAACGGCAAACAACTTCTTCCATTATGGTACGAACTATAACGATGATATCGCCGTGCGCACCGACAGCACGTCATTCGACTCTTTCAGCGTAAAAATACTCGACAAGAGCAAAACAGAAAAGCAAGAAACCCTTTTATACGGCTCAAGCGGCAAGGGCATAGCGAATGCTAACGGCACAGTGGATCAGGTGCAGGTCTATGACACAGAGGTAGTAAAGAAATTCAACTTCTTCAAGACTATACAGGAATACAAATATCACGAGAAAGAAATGGGAACAACAGTTGACGGAAAGGATATGACCCAAAGATCCGCCAGCACTGTTTTTTCAAATTCAATAATAACAGACAACGAAAACGGATATATAGCCATACCATTCTATGACATAACCACAGTAGGCAAGACCGATGACGGCGACAATTGGGAATATACCTATTATGAAAAAACTATTGAAAAAATTCTGGTAATGAAATATAACATAGAAACCAAAACTTTCAGCGAGTATGGAACTATAAAGCTTGACGAATATACAGATTATTTTGACGATTATTTCGATCATGCTAGTGAAGACGAGATCACGGCTCTGGTCAACGACAATGACCAAAGAGACTGTTACCGCAGTGCATTCGTTCAGGACGGATATATTTATATCTTCTCCGACAGACAGATACGCTCATACAGCTATGCCGATCTCTCAAAACCCACTGACAGTGTAGACATAGTTAAATAGCATTACACCAAATTTCCCTTTTAGCACCCGACGGATAAATTTCTGTCGGGCGTTTTTTTGCTAAAACGTTTTCGTTATTGCACACAAATAAAACCACCGCAAATTGTATAGTATGTACAATAAATGTTCACAGTAATATAACCAATTGAAACTCTGTTTGTGCTAAAATAATATGGTTTTAGGAATAAATATAAGACATAAATAGGAGAAAGAATTATGAAAGACCTAACGAAAGGAAATATCACAAAGCTGATATTGATGTTTTCCCTGCCCCTTCTGCTTGGCAACATTTTTCAGCTTTTTTATAATCTTGCCGACACCCGTATCGTGGGTCAGACCTTAGGCAAAAACGCCATAGCCGCCCTTGGCGCAACTTCATCAGTGAACACCGTCATAATAGGCTTTCTGAACGGTCTTACAAACGGCTTTGCCCTTGTGACAGCACGCTTTTTCGGCGCAAAGGAGTTTGACCGCCTGAAAAAGTCCGTCGCCCACGCCCTTACCCTAGGTATCGCAACGGCAATAGCCCTCACCGCCCTCAGCCTTGCCTTTATCGACCCACTGCTGAGAGCGTTGAACACGCCTGACAACATCTTTAAGCAGGCAAAAACCTACATAGTCATAATCCTTGCAGGAATGATAATATCAATGTTCTATAACATCTGCGCAGGTATCCTCCGTGCAGTGGGTGATACAGTTTCCCCGCTTATCTTCCTTATAATCTCAACTATCGCTAATATCGGGCTTGACCTTCTCTTTATCCTTGGCTTTAAAATGGGTGTTGAGGGTGCGGCATATGCCACCCTTATCGCACAGGGTATCTCAGTTGTGCTTTGTGTAATATACATCATTAAAAAACACAAATTTCTTATCCCATCAAAAAGCGACTTCCGCTTTAACTTCAAGCTCGCAGGAGATATGTATGCAACAGGAGTTTCAATGGGACTTATGATATCTCTCGTTGGTATCGGCACTGTTATAATGCAGGGCGCAATAAATATATTCGGCACTGACATAATAGTCGCCCACACCACCGCAAGAAAAATATCTGAGATCTATATGCTCCCTATATCAGTTTTCGGTGCAGCTTCAGCAACCTTTTCAAGCCAGAACTACGGTGCAGGCAGGATAGACAGAGTAAAAGAGGGCGTGAAAAAAGCGACCCTCATAACATGGGGCTGGTCTGTTATCGTAATAGCCGCAACATGGCTTTTCACACCATTTTTCGCACACCTTATCACAGGTATCAGCGACCCTGAGATAGTGGGTACAGTGGAAAAATACATGAAAATAAACACAGCATTTTACCTTATCCTCGGCATAGTAATAGTTTTCAGAAACGCACTTCAGGGCGTAGGAGATAAGATAACACCTATAGCTTCAAGCATAATAGAGCTTTTGGGCAAGTTCGCAGTGGCAATGATACTCGCCCCACGCATGGGATATTTCGGCATCATGATAAGCGAACCCCTTGTGTGGGCAGGCATGGCAGTGATGCTTGGCATAGGCTTTGCCGCAAATAAGACCTTCCGTAAAGAGAATATCCCCAATACGGCAAAACAAATGTAAATAATTTGTTAACTCACATAAAACAGATAGCTCCCTATGTAGAAAAAAGTAAGCCACTATTGATTTTATCAAAGAAACGTGTTATAATTAGTAAAAACATACAATCCACAAAAATGTGGCTAACATACCATAGACGTGAAAGGGGGAAATGCCTGCAAACGGCAGGCATGACAGAAAAAATGCTTTCAAAAATATTGTCAAAAGAGGAATGTGCAAAGTGCAGGATATGCTGCTGCTTTGACAGCTATGATATATGGGAAACACCGTATATCTCACAAACGCTTGCAAGCAAGATATTGCAGGAATATACCCCTAAGCAGGAATTTATAAAGAAGGAAAACCATTTCTTGTTCAAAATGGATAAGGAACAGAATGCAGACCTGTATTATTGCCCAATGCTGGATAACGAGAAGGGCTGTATATTAGGCGACGACAAACCGTTCGACTGCAGGATATGGCCGCTGAGAGTAATGGCACTGAATGAAACTAAAGTAATAACATTGTCGCCGGTCTGTCCTACTATGAATGAAAAGTCCATAAAGGAGCTGACGAAAACGGCTAACGAACTGGCAGATCAGATATTTGAGTATGCAGACGAAAATCCGGAAGCCGTGAAACCGTATCTTGACGGCTATCCAATATTGGTGGTAGAGGGCAAAAAGTATAAGGATACCCTCGTATAAAAAGTAAAAATCCAAAAACAAAGCGGTGTCGGAGTGAAAAACTCTGCACCGCTTTTTCTATCCCATAGCATAAAGTAAAATCCGCAAAGAACACCAGCGATTTTGCGACGAAAAAAATCGACACAAATGTGTAGGGGCTGGCGCCCCCGACAGCCCGCACCTGCTTGCTGCTCAATCATGCGGTATATGCACAATGAACTGCATAATATTTCCCAGCACGGCACGTCTACATAAATTCGTGATAAAACCAAACCTTATCGCTCTCAGAACGGGACGTCGTATTTTTTGCAAAGCAGAAATTGCGCCGCTCCCCTACAGTGAGTTTGTGCGGTTATCATGAATTGCAAGCAACTTACCTCAAAAACAAATAATAAATAAGCCCGTAAAGCACACTAGCCAAAGTGCCGTAAAGAATAACAGGTCCGCTGATAATGAAGATCTTCGCCCCAAGCCCAAGAATATATCCCTCCGTCTTGAACTCAAGAGCAGGCGCCGCCACAGAGTTTGCAAAACCTGTTATGGGTACAAGCGTGCCTGCACCTGCGTGCTTCGCTATGCGGTCATACCAGCCAAGACCTGTGAGAAGAGCCGATAAAAATATCAAAGTTATTGATACCGACATTGAGGCGTTATTCTTGGATAAACCTAAATATAAATACATATCCATAAGCGATTGCCCAATAACGCATATAAGTCCGCCAAATAAAAACGCCTTCGGTATGGTCACCCACCACTTAGTCCCCTTTGACGCCTCTTTGTACATCTCGCTGTATTGTGCCTTGCTTAAATTTATATCCATTTTGTTCTCGCTCCTTTTTGTTTCTGACTGCCAGTATTGTGCCACATAAAGCTCAGGTTATTCATATTTTAAGTGCACGATTTTCGCATGATTTGTTCAATATGTTGCTGTAAGGTTAATATTTTTATATAGTTTCAACAAGTTTTGTATAATGTAAACGATTTATCATAGGGAAATTTGTTAAAATAGTATCTTGAAAAAAATGCGAAAATTTTGTATCATATTCATTAGAGATATTCTATCTTAGGGGCAGTGTAACTGCCATTATTTTTCAGGAGGTTATTATAATGAAAGCTAAAAAAATTCTTGCTGCTGTCACAGCTCTTTCTCTGACAACAGTAGTATTCGCATCATGCGGCGATTCAGCTGATTCATCAAGCACACCTGCCGCAACAACAACTACAGCTGCTACTACAACTACAGCTGCAACAACTACAACAGCTGCTACAGAGGATTCTGCTGCAACAGGCGGCGGAGCAGGCGACTCTGCTGTAGCAGCAGACAGCACAGCTGACTCAAAGACAGAGGGCGGTGACTCTGATTACACACCTGTAAAGACATTCAAGGGCTATGACGCATTCCTTATGTTCGGTGACAGCCAGTGGCTCTGGGGCAACTGGGAAGGTCAGGGCGAACCTGAAGCTACTAAAGCATTCGGCGTTGACGCTGATGTAACAGGCGACGGTGAGTACACTGTTTCTATCACAAACGCATCTATCTCTTATGATGACCCAGACGAGGGTATCAATCCACAGATCGCTCTTGACGGTGACTATGCTGTTGGCGCTCAGGGTTGCGTAGTAATGTGCGTTGATATCATCGGTCTTCTTAACGGCGAAAAACTCAAGGGCACAGGCGATCCTAAGACTGATAAGGAAACTCCAGGTAAGTACAACGCTGACGATCTCAAGGTAGAGCTTAAGTCTATCAAGGCTGACGGTCAGGAAGTTGCATTCGATAAAGCTAAGATCAAGTATGGCAACATCGAGGACAACAACAACTGCTACAGAATCGAGATCTACAACGATTACGGCGATACAGCAGTTCTGCGCGGCGTTCGGCAGCGTGCTTGTTGACCGCGTGGAACTTTACC
>OLRC01002205.1_pt1 | contig 10947 bp, 10 predicted proteins | sample 1672081 | NCBI WGS metagenome assembly OLRC01 (sample SAMEA3136643, study PRJEB25190) | human gut metagenome | biome: human gut; feature: human-associated habitat; material: faeces | place: Austria | collected 2013
GTATAATGGCGAATCTAAGACGATTGAGAACATTTTCTACCGCTTCCAGAGCCAGGTATTGAAGAAACGTTTCGGTTTCACCGGGCAGAATATTACGGCAAAGAGAGATACAAGCCGTCCGAATTTGGAATTCATCAACGCGAACATCGACTCCCTCCCCACATTGGAGGAACTGAAGGAACAGTATGCCGCCGCCCGTGAGCAGTGGAATTCAATGAAACACCCTGCCACCGGCATCTCCCGGATTGAGATGTACAATACCAGCGTGAACGAGGCTACCGATGCGGTAAGTGTGTCGGATATGGTGGAGATGTTCTGGTACACGACCGAGAAACCGTCGCTGTTCACCGCCAACGGTATCGAGATCACGGTACAGGGAAAGAAATACCCTTACGAGGTTTTCTCCGCCCCCGGTGAGCCTGATCTGGAATGGCGCCGACGTAACACCTACAAGAAGTTCTATGTCCAGTACGATCCTTATGACATGAGCAGCGTACGTCTGCTGTACAAGGATAAGGGCGGAGCGATGCGCTTTGAGTGTGTGGCTTCGTTCCCGCTGATGATCCACCGTGCCCAGCAGGAGCAGACGGAAGCCGAGAAACGTTTCATCCGCGCCCAGCAGGAGGCCGTCATCAACGAGCGTATAAACCGCCAGGTCGTTGCCAAGGACATCGAGTACGAACATGGTGTCGCACCGGAACAGAACGGTCTGCGTACCCCTGACCTGAAAGGTCTCGGAAAGGAGGCGCAACGCCAGATTGACCGTCGCACAAGAAAATACAGCCAGCCGGCCCGTCCTTCCATCGGCCGAGACATGAAAGTCATCAGCAACGTGACATGGGACAGCTTTGAGAAGAAGGAAGTGAGCATCCGCAAGGTGGTCGGGAAATTATAAGGAACAGATTTATAACAAGATAAAAAATATTGATTATGGAAATTACAATGAAAGAAAAGGACGCCATCAGTGAAAGCCTCCGGGCTTACGTGGCGAAATACCCGAGCCAGACGAAGGCTGCTGGCAGCCTGAAGGGGGTTAGTGTAGGTACTGTTAGCAATATCCTGAATGGCCGTTATGAGAATATCAGCGACGAGATGTTCCGTAATGTCGCCTCGCAGGTCGGTGGTGTAAGCGCTACCGGCTGGCAGATCGTGGAGACCGGTGCTTACCAGGAGATCACGGCTGTACTCTCCGATGCGCAGCGCTGGCGCAATGTTACCTGGGTGACCGGCGAGGCCGGTTGTGGCAAGAGTACCACCGCCCGTGTTTACCTCCAGGAGCATAAGGAGGTTTTCTATATCCTCTGCTCTGAGGACATGAAGAAAGGTGACTTTGTCCGCGAGATCGCCCGTACGGTCGGAATCCGGACCGAAGGGTATAATATCCGTGAGGTGTGGGGGCTTATATTGGATGACATCATCCAGATGGACGCGCCCCTGCTGGTGTTCGACGAGGCGGACAAGCTGACCGAACCGGTGTTCCACTATTTCATCAGCCTGTACAACAAGCTGGAGGAGAAATGCGGTGTCGTGTTCTTGAGTACCGATTATATTGCCAAGCGCATCAGCAACGGCTTGCGGTACCAGAAGCCCGGCTACAAGGAGTTCTACAGCCGTATCGGACGGAAATTTTATGAGTTGGAGCCTACGGACGTGAACGACGTGTTTGCGATCTGTTCCGCCAACGGTGTGACTGACAGGAAAGACATCGATAAGGTGATAAAGGAGGCTTCGACATGTGACTTTGATTTGCGGCGTGTGAGGAAGTCCATTCACAAGGTGAAACGCATGACGGGGGAATGACCCCCGTTCAAATACCGTTCAAACGTAATTTTAAGGATATGGAAAACAAATTTGAATACTTAAAGATCGACGGTCGCGAGCAGCTTCCCGCTCCCTGGAGCGATTACCCAGTCTTGAGGGAATACGAGACGGTGACCGTTTACCGGAATGGTCGCGACTACCTGGACGCCCTTGTGGGACAGCAGGACGGCTGGTGGGTTGCCGGCGTTCACATGGAGGTGGGCGGTTCCGGCGGTGGTTTCAACCCGGGACGTAAATGGGGACAGTTTGCCACCCGTGAGAATGCCCTTTTGTGGGCACTCGGCAGGATGCTCTGCCACGAGAAACTGCGGGGTGCCGCACGGCAGGCCGTACTTGACCGAATTGACAATATCCGACAACTAACACTGTTCTGACCATGGAAGAAGAGAAAAAGGATAATAAAAAAGCGGGCATGAGACGTGCCTTGAATGTCAGGGACATCCTGAACAAGAAGTATGACGTATTCCCTTTCGAAGGGAAATGGAAGGATGCCTTCGACACTCCGGAAGTCCGGGGCTGCTGGTTCGTGTGGGGCAACAGCGGTAACGGTAAGACCTCTTTCGTGATGCAGCTCTGCAAGGAACTTTGCAAGTATGACCGTGTGGCGTTCAACTCCCTGGAGGAAGGAACTTCTCTGACAGTCCAGAATAACCTGCGGCGCTTTGGTATGGCCGAGGTAAGCCGCCATTTGGCGTTCATCAAGGAGGACATCCCCACCTTGAAGATCAGGCTCCGGCGTCATAAGAGTTTCAACATCGTGATCATTGACAGCTTCCAATACACACAGATGACGTATCGTGACTATATCCAGCTGAAGGAGGAGTTTCCGGACAAGCTGTTTGTTTTCATCAGCCATGCCCGTGGCAAGAATCCTAAAGGTGATGCGGCCACGAGCGTGATGTATGATGCCGACCTGAAGATATGGGTAGAGGGCTACGTCGCCTTCAGTAAGGGACGTTATCAGGGGGCCACTGGTGAATACACAATCTGGGAGAAGGGCGCCTATGACTATTGGAATGTGGCGGGACCGAAACAGAAAGGAGGCCAGGCATGAGCAGGATAAAGAAACAGCTGGAGATTTGTCCTCCCGCCTATATGTGTAAGGGGCCTAACCGTGAGAACTTCGTCAGTACCGGCCACAAGTGTGGTTACTGCAAGGGCAACGGCTGGTTCTGGGGAACGGAAGAGGGCAGCCGCGAGGACGTGCATGTATCCTGCCCGGTGTGTGGCGGCAGCGGTGAGCTGGATGCGATTATAACAGTGGACTGGAAACCTTCAAGCAAGTGAGCCATGAGAAAGGAGTATTACAACTACGTTGTGAAGCTGCCCGTTCTGCTTCATGAACTGTTCCGCGGGAAGGTTGCCGACTATCATTTTTCCGACATGACGGTAGTGATGAACCACCTGGTGAAGTCCTACATCCGCATGACGGATGGTGGCAGGGTCTCCACGGCCACCCGGCGCATCCTCCTCTGCATGGATCGTATTCCGGACATGTCGTTCTTCTTCCGCCGTCAGGAGAAGTCGGTGCTGTTCTTCGAGATGGATCCGGCCGTTGCCGGCAGCCTGCAGCGTGCCATCATCGCTGGCGGCTGGGGCAACCGCCAGCGTCTTGTCGTCCGCCTGGTGTGCGCCTTCTGCTGCGGTGCCGGTGTGACATTGAACAACCTTTCGATGGAGCTTGCCTCCGAAGAGGTGTTCCGCCGTCCTGAAGGCTACCTCATACATACCTACGTGAGCAATTACCAGTACGTGTTCCTGAAGGAGACGGCCGCTGCCCAGCGCATGAGCGTGGAGGGTATGCTGACGGCTGCTGCTGAACTGCTGGTGGGAACGGATGACGAAGGTTCCGGATACCATATTCCGGAGAGTCTCGGCCGTATCGCTGACCGCGTGTTCGAGGTGAGGGGCAGCACGCTGAAGGACTTCCGCCGGCAGTGTCTGGTGAGCATCCGCACGAACACTATCGGTCCGGACCGTATCGCCTCCTTCATGGAAAAGCACGGCATCGCCTCCGCCCGTGAGTTCCTGCGCCGCGTGGTCCTCTTCTTTCTGGAGGCACGGTATCTGATTTACCGTAAGGAGGTAGAACTTGATGAGGATGACCTTCCGGAGGAGGAAGAGACGGATTGGGAGGAAACTATGTACAGCCAGTATCAAAAAAGAGATTTCGCGATTTCAACATATAATTATTAACCATTAAAATTTAACAGAAATGATTACAGAAAAACAGAAAGAGGCAGTAAAGGAACTCTGCCAATACGTGGATAACTTTTGTAAGGAAAACGATCTTAGTGCCTTTATGAGCGTTGCGGCCAGTGAGGACCATCCAGACGGGCTTGAGCAGATAGCCGGCTCAATCATTACCGGCAAGACTGAACATATTGTCGGCTCTATTTCCGGGGTTGTCAAAGCGAATAAGAATGTCTATATGCTGCTTTCCGTGGGACTTATGCAGGCCTACACGAGAAAGGTTGACATTAATACTATTCCGTTCGGTGAAAATTTGAATATGAACTGATGAATGCAGCATAAACAGCTATGAGTGAAAATAACAACAAGCAGAAACGTAAACGTGTCTGTCCGCATTGCGGCCGAAAGTTGTGGATGCGTGAGTTCTATCCGTTGAAGAATGGGGGACGGAGTTCCTGGTGTCATGAATGTGTGCTGGTGTACAAGCGTGAACAGTACCGCAAGCACCGGAAGGTTGCTGACGGTACTTTCATGCACCGGACACTGGGACGGCTCGTCGAGCATAAGGGATATTCCACCCGTATCTTTTGGAACGGTAATATGCTTTCCATCATGCGTCGCCACTATCACAATACCCTCAACCGGGAGCTGGCTGAAATGCTCGGTGTTTCCGAACGCAGCGTCACCCGGAAGGCCCGAGAGATGGGACTGGAAAAGGACAAAGGTTTTGTAGCCTCCCTTAGCCGGGAACATTTGTTGCTGGCAAACGCGAGAAGCAAGGAACTGGGATATCCGGGCGGCTTCACCAAGGGGATGAAGTTTCGGGGAAACCAGTACACCGGGAGGATAAGAGTTGAATAACATACAGCACGGTCAATATTATGAGTAAAAAAATGGTAATTGTGGTCACCGCAGTTGGTGTCCGTAAAGTAGTGGAAAAATGGCTCTGTGAGAATATGACTTGCGAGCTGGTTGTGTCACGTAACGCACGCCATGAGTGTTGTGTGGAAGTCATCTATGATAGCGGAAACCCTTCGGTTTTGCGTACTCTTCTACGCTCTGCCGTGGGTGAAATCATAGAGTTGTGCTGATGTGGTATGAATAGTTTGAGTTAATGAAAATCTGAATAGAATGGGCATACTTGAATTTTTCGACCAGTATAAGTGTACAAAAAATGAAAAAGAGCATCTTCTTGATTATTTGTGTACTATCAGAGTAAAGAGAGTGATTAAGGAAATCAATGACCTTAAAATAAACAAAAAAACAGTATAGCCATGCAGATAGACATCAACAGCCGCAAGCAGTTAAATAAACCCGAGAATTATGCGGCGTTTTACAGCCTTTTGAACCGCCTTCCGACATCGGATCGTGACGCACTGAAGGAAAGCATCGTTTCCCAGTACACGGAGGGACGTACCACGAGTCTGCGTGACATGACACTGAAGGAATACAGTGCCGCCGTGTCCGCCATGCAGAAGCTGGTACCGCCCACTTATCAGGAACAGCTCCGGAAGATTCTCCGTCAGAAGCGTTCCGCGGTACTGCACCAGATGCAGCTGCTGGGTATCGATACGGCCGACTGGGACTGGGTGAACGCCTTCTGCCGGGACAGCCGTATCGCCGGCAAGGAGTTCCGTGAACTTGACTGTGAGGCGTTGGACACGTTGCAGGTGAAGCTGCGTGCGGCCAATGCTTGGGCGGTGAAGGCTGTCACGGCTCCCTTGTGTTCCATCTGGTTGGGACGCATGCGGGGCAGTTTGTCGATGGCGTAGTTCAAATCTTCCAGCATATAATTATATACGGCCTCTACGGTAGAACGGCGAAAATCGGTCTGCAGGTTGTCACGGTAGATGACGGTGGAACCGAAATTGGTCACCAGACAATAGTAAGCCCATGCACGGATGGTACGTACTTCGCCGCAATAGGATTCGTAGGTTTTGTAATCTTCGCTTCCTGCAGCAAGATATTCGGCATAACCGTCGAGGCTTTGCAGGGCGGCATTGGTGATGCGGATGATGTCGTAGAAGTTCATCCATACCTGGTTCAGTGCCCAGAATGAGTTGTTGTAGTTGAACTTGCGTCCGAAGGCCACGGCATCGCCCTGGTCATCGGTACGGCCCGACCACACGTCACCGTCGCGGGTGAACATCAATAGTGCGTTGCACCAGTGCATGCCCTGTGTGCGTACTTTGGAGTAGGCACCCACTACGGGTTGGTACATATTGTTCTTGTTGGTAAAGTCCACGCCTTGTTCGGGAACTTTGTTCTCCGGATCGATTTCTATGAAATCGGTGCAAGCGGTAGCTCCTCCCAGTACCATCATGGCCGGAAGTATATATGCGAATGTTTTCTTTAAGAATTTCATTGTTTTACGTTTTAGGGTTTAGAAATCTATTTGCACTCCGAAAGTATAGGTTGAAGTCAGAGGGTATACTTCGGTATCCCAACCTTCGGCATCCGACACTTCAGGTGTGAAGCTGTTGGCCTTGAAGGTAGTGAAGGGGCGGTCGGCCGTCAATGAGAGGCGGAGTCCCGGCATCACGTAGCTGCCTATCTTCAAGTTCTTGAACGAGTAGCCCAGCGTGATGTTCTGGATGCGGAAGTAATCGGAGCTTTCTACGAAATAGGAAGCGTTGTTACTGTCTGATTTGTTCCAGGTTTTGAGAAGAGCCTTGGCCGACGGATGTTCGTTGGTAGAGCCTGCACCCGTCCAGCGGTTCTCATACTGTGCACGGTCAAAGTTATAGTAGTCGGCTGCATAGCGCAGGGCACGCTTACGGTTCCACAGTTCGCCGCCTGCTTGTCCGTAGGTAGTGAGGCTGAAGTCGAAGTTCTTATAAGAGAATCCGGCATTGAAGCCATAAGTAAAGCTGGGCACGTATGAGCCCAACACCTGCTTGTCGTTTCCGTCTATCACATGGTCGCCGTTCACGTCCTCGTAGATGAAGTCGCCGGGTTCCAGTCCGTTGGCCACGGCGATGGGGTCGGCAGCACATTGTTCAGGAGTCTGGTAGATGCCGATGACCTTGTAGCCATAGAATGAGTTCATCGTCTCGCCCACCATATTCACGGTCTTTCCGCCTTTGATGATTTTCATGTTTCCTTTTAGGCTTTTCACTTCGTTATGCAGATAAGAGAGATTGACGCCGATGTTGTAATTGAAGTCCTGGCCAATCTTGTCGTTCCAGTTCAAGGAGAGGTCGATACCGGTATTCAGAATCTGTCCGTTGTTGCCGGCCAGCAGCTCGCCACTCATCGGGAGCTTGGGTGAAATCACGGCGTTGTCAGTCAGACGGTAGTACCAGTCGATGTCGGCGTTCAAGCGGTTCTTCAGTGTACTGAAGTTGACGCCCACGTTGGTTTCGTTCACTACTTCCCAACCCAGCCAGCTGAAGTTGGTGGTGTTGATGAATCCGTCGATGGCGGTATTGGGACCGAATACGGACTGTACGTTCTGTATGCTTGCGAAGCCTGCACTGGCAGCAATCTTGTCGTTACCCAGCTTACCCCAGCTGGCACGCAGCTTCATGTAGTCGAAGATATTCTGGTTCTTCATAAACGGTTCTTGGGAGATGACCCATGCGGCACCGATGGAGGGGAAGTAGCCCCATTTGTCGTTGTACTTGGACGAGCCGTCGGCACGGAAGGTGAACATCAACATGTACTTGTCGTTGTAGTTGTAATTCAGTCGGGTGAAATAGGAGAGACCGCGGTATTTCCAGCCGTCGTCTTTCACCGTAGCGCCTTCCTTGTTGCCCAGTGCGATGTATTTCCACACGTCCTCACCTTCGGGCACGTTGGTGGCGGTACCTTCGAGCAGGCGGTATTGCTCTTGACGCATGGATGCACCCAGCATACCGGTAAAGGAGTGTTTGCCCCACTTGTCAGTATAAGTGGCCACGTTGTCCCATATATATTTGTAGTAGTTAGTGTTCTTTTTAGTGAGTTCGGTAACCTCTTTCTTCTGGTTGGTGCCTACATAGTAGGTAGGAGTGAACTCAGAACCGCGAATCATTGAGTAGTCGTAGCTGTAGCTACTGCGTATATTCAGCTTGTCGGGGATGAGGTTGAGCTGTGCATAGAAGTTGGTCAGCACTTGGTAGGTCTCGTTCCGGTTGTCGTAATAGTTGGCAGTGGCTACCGGATTGTTGAAGTTGTTGGTCAGGCCCACCTGCTCGGGCGATGTGTACTTCTTAGGGAACACGGCATCGTCGCGGCGGTCATCATACACCGGGATGATAGACGGTGTGTTGTATGCCTGTTGCCATGCGGCATTCTTGGGAAGCTGCTGCTGCGAGTTGCTGAATACGCCGTTGAAGCCTACTTTCAGCCATTTGCGGGCTTCGTAGTCAAGGGCGGCACGGAAGTTCAAGCGGCGGTAGTAGTTTTCCACGTCCATGATACCGTCTTGTGCCAGATAGCTCATGCCGGCAGAGTAGGTCGCTTTTTCCGTACCACCGGAGATATTCAAGCTGTGATTGGTCATCATGGCTGTGCGCAACAGTTCGTCATACCAGTTGGTATCGGCATTGAATTGCAGGTTTTCCATATTGCCTCCGAATTCGGCTACTGACTTTTCGAAAATCGACCGGTAAGCTTCCGGGTTGGCTTCCAACATCATGGTGGCATACTCGTGAGAGTTACACATCTCCAGCAGGTTGGTGGCTTTCTGAATACCTACATAACCGTTATAGGTAATCTTGGCATCCTGGTTGCGGCTTCCTTTCTTGGTGGTGATGATTACAACACCGTTGGCGGCGCGTACACCGTAGATGGCAGATGCGGATGCGTCTTTCAAGATGGTCATGTCCTGAATGTCGGAATTGTTCAGGAAGTTGATGTTGTCGTAGAACATTCCGTCCACTACATAGAGAGGAGAAGTGTCACCGAAGGAACCCATACCACGGATGGTCACTTTAGGACCTTCGCCCGGCGTTCCCGAATTGATGATGTTAACACCCGGTACCTTTCCCTGCAATGCTGCCATCGGGGAGGAGGTAGGAACATTGATAAGTTCTTTCTCTTTGACAACGTCAATCGGGGCCGTCAGGTCTTTCGCCTTGGCCGAACCGTAACCGATAACAACAACTTCTTCCAGTAGTTGTGCATCTTCACGTAGCTTTACATTAATGACGGATTGTCCCGCAGCGCTTATTTCCTGCGGCAACATGCCCAAATAGTTGAATACGAGAGTTGCGTCTTCGGGGACGCCGTTCAGTACATAGTTACCGTCGAGGTCGGTAGCTGCTCCAATAGTAGAGCCTTTTACTACAACCGTGGCTCCAATAATCGGTTCGTTGTTCTGATCAACAACAGTTCCTTTAACTGTCTTTGTTCCTTGTGCCAAAACTGTCAGTGGCAATGAGAACAAAATCATGAATAGAAGAAATAAAGTTTGCCTTCTCATAAACTAAATTTAAGAGTTAATAATTCTGCCGGCAAAGGAAGTAATTACGGTAAGTAAGGCAAAAAAAAACACTACCACGATAATACGTTTAGGGTAAAAATGGGTACCGTTTTACTACGTTTTTGTGTTACTTGTTTCTAATAATCAGTTTGTTATGATTGAATGATTTGTAGCCGCTTTATTTCAAGTCGATGAGAAAATCCACTAATCCCGTTCCGTCGGGGATATCCAGTTTCTTGCGCAAACGGTAGCGTGCTGCCTCTACTCCCCGGATAGTGAGGTTGGTCATTTGCGCAATGTCTTTCGTAGAAAGATTCAGGCGCAGCAGCGCACAAAAACGGAGGTCGGTAGCGGTAAGACTGGGATAACGTTCGCGCAAATTACGGAAGAATTTCTCATGAATCAGGTCGAAATTGTTCTGGAATACATCCCAAAATTCCTGTGTCTCGATGTTTTCGTTGATGAGCTTCAGCAGAGATTCGAGGTTCTTGCGTCCATATTGCCCTTTCACCAGGGACTCTTGTACGACAGTACGAAGTTTCTCCAGGACCTCGTTCTTGGCAAATACACCCAGTGCCATGCTGGCAAGGTCTTTACTCTTTGCCGACAACTCGGCTTCCAGCAATTGCTGTTGCTGCAGAGTTATCAGATGCTCCTGCTCGCGCATCTTGATGTTCTGCTGCACCTGCTCTGCCTCATACTCCTTCCGTTTCTTTTCCATGGCACGGTTGGCGCGCCACTTGGAGAAAAAGTAGACAAGCGCTGTGAGAACTATGAGATAGAGCGCAAAGGCATAATAGGAGAGGTAGAAAGGGCGGGCTATGGCAAAATGATATTCCACCTCACCGATTTTCTGTCCCAAATCATTATAGGCTTCTGCCTGGAATGTGTATTCTCCGTAATCCAGGCTACCGTAGCGGATTTCGGGCTCTTTCAGGTCCGATGTCAGCGCCATGCCTTGTCCTCCTTGCAGGACATAATGGAAATGTACGGACAATTTATTGTAATGCGGCAGGCTTACTGAGAACAGCAAATCCCGGTAATTGCTTTCCAGTTCGACATTTCCAGACAGAGGCAGGCGTTTCTCCTTTTTATCGGAAGAGGAAGCAGTGACCGAGCTCAGTGAGAGGGCGGACTCCAGAGTAGGACTAAGGCTGTCTGTGTTTTTGCTGTAACTGGCGATTCCGTTGTTCAGATTAAAATAGACGACGTCATTGTCGACGAACACATTGTTGTAGTTCTCTATGCATGGAGAATCAAACAGTTCGATGAGGATGCGCTGCTTCACGATGTACTCTCCTTCTGCGTACTCTACCAATACGTACTCATGTGAACCGGACAGCCAGAAGCGGTCGTTCGTGACGGATACCACAGAATGAGCATTCCTGATGTAAGGCAGAATGGCATTCAGCTTTTGGAAGGGGATAATCTGCCGGGTGATGTCGTCATAGGTATAGAAGCCGTTGGGACTGGAAAAGACGATACGTCCTCGCATTTTCATTACTTGGATAGGGCCGATGATATAT
>OLRC01002210.1_pt1 | contig 10938 bp, 10 predicted proteins | sample 1672081 | NCBI WGS metagenome assembly OLRC01 (sample SAMEA3136643, study PRJEB25190) | human gut metagenome | biome: human gut; feature: human-associated habitat; material: faeces | place: Austria | collected 2013
TGGTTTACGGCGCGCAGCAGGATTACGTAAATGCAAGAGCCATGTATCAGCAGTACATCAATAAGATGCAGGACAATACAGAGAAGAATTTCACAAAAACAGCAGCTTCCGGTTACAATGGCCTGGCTGTATGCGATATAGCAGAAGGGAATTACGACTCTGCACTTGAGAACATTAACAGCGGTATTGCAGCTGCATCGGATAATGAAATGCAGAGCCTTCTGTTTAATGAAATCGTTGTTTATGAGAAAAAGCTTGATTTTTCCACTGCTCAGGAGAAAGCCCAGTCTTATGTAGGCATGTACCCGGAGGATGAGGAAGCGGCTCATGAGCTTGCCTTTCTGAAATCCAGGACAGGAGCTGGTGAATAAGCACAGAAGAGAATGCGCAGATTACGGAATGAGTTTTTTATATGTTTTAAGCCGCCGCACTGCGAGAAAAAAGGATCGGTAATTCACACAGGATTATCGGTCCTTTTGCAAATAAAGATTTTGTGCTATACTCAAGCAGATAAACAGAGATGCTGCCTGCAGGCAACATTACCTTATAGAAAACAAAAGTCCGAAAGGAGGATTTATGGAATATATTGAAGAAATACAGGAGCAGGTGATTCTGGTTGGCGTTCAGCTGGACGAGAACGACAATGTGAAAGAATCTCTGGATGAACTGGAGGAGCTTGCAGATACTGCCGGAGCCCAGACAGTGGGAAAAATTATCCAGAACCGTGAGACTGTACATCCTGGAACTTATATTGGCAAAGGAAAGATCGAGGAGGTACGTGCTCTTATGCTGGCCACGGATGCTACAGGAATCATCTGTGACGATGAGCTTTCCCCGGCACAGATGAACAATCTGGAGCATGAGCTGGAATGTAAGGTAATGGACAGAACTCTTCTGATCCTTGACATTTTTGCAAAACATGCCACTACCAGCGAGGGAAAGATACAGGTTGAGCTTGCACAGCTCCGTTACAGAGCATCCAGACTGGTAGGACTAGGTGCATCCTTGTCCAGACTTGGAGGAGGAATTGGAACCAGAGGACCTGGAGAGAAAAAGCTGGAGAGCGACCGACGTCTGATCCGAAAGAGAATCACAGCGCTGAAGGAAGAGCTTTCCCAGGTAGAGAAGCACAGAGAACTGCTCCGTACCGGACGTACCCGGGGAAAGATGAAGACTGTTGCTATTGTAGGTTATACCAATGCAGGTAAATCTACATTGTTAAATACCCTCACTGGAGCCGGAGTGCTTTCAGAGGATAAGCTGTTTGCCACATTGGATCCTACAACCAGAGCATTGACATTAGATGACGGACAGCAGATCCTGCTTACAGATACTGTTGGATTTATCCGTAAACTGCCGCATAATCTGGTTGAAGCTTTTAAGAGTACCCTGGAGGAAGCGAAATATGCAGATTATATTATTCATGTGGTAGACTGTTCGAATCCTCAGGCGGTACAGCAGATGGAGGTTGTTTATGATACCCTGCAGGAGCTTGGTGTCCAGGGCAAAAAGACGATTACTTTATTTAACAAGGTCGATGTGGGTGCAGCAATCCGCATGCGCGACAGTATGGCAGACCATACTCTTAAGGTTTCGGCCAAAACAGGGGAAGGTCTGGAGGATTTAAAGCAGCTTCTGGGGAAAATCCTTTCTGAAGAGCAGATTTATGTGGAAAAAATTTTTTCCTATCAGGAGGCTGGCAAGATCCAGCTGATCCGGGAATATGGGCAGCTGCTTTCGGAGGAGTACACAGATACTGGAATTCTGGTGAAAGCCAGAGTGCCGCAGGAAATTCATGGGAAGCTTATGTGACGCAGCCAGACCCGTGGAACTGGAAAAAAGTATGGGTTATAAAGTTATCACATTTGAGGATAATAAGTAAATATAATGTTATCGCTTAAAAGTAATTTCTGTGAAGCGCATTGCTATACAAAAAGTGAAGAACGATAGGTGATAAGATTAAAATTTGTAAGAAACAGGAGAGAATATCATGGGAAAATACACAGATTATGTTATGAAAACAGCACAGGATCTGCTTGCAGTGCCAAGCCCAAGCGGCTTCACACATATGGCAGCCGAGTTTGTGAAAAAAGAATTTGAGAAGCTTGGCTATGAGCCGCAGATCACCCAGAAGGGTGCTGTGCTTGTAAAGCTTGGCGGAAAAGATGACAAGAATGCAGTGGTTCTGGCTGCACATATGGATACACTTGGCGGAATGGTCTGCCAGATCATGGACAACGGACATCTGAAACTGACTAATATCGGCGGTATGAATCCAAACAATGCAGAGGCTGAGAATTGTAAGGTTTATACAAAGTCCGGCAAAGTATATGATGCAACTTTCCAGCTGGAGAATGCGTCTGTTCATGTAAACGGCGAGTATAGCGATACCAAACGTACTTATGAGACGATGGAGGCCATTCTTGATGAGCCGGTGAAGAATAAAGAGGATGTGAAAAAACTTGGAATCATGACAGGCGATTTTGTCTGCTTTGATCCAAGGACAGTTGTGACTGAGAGCGGATACATCAAGAGCCGTTTCCTTGATGATAAATTCAGCACAGCTATTCTTCTCGGCTATGCTAAATATCTGAAAGAGAAAGAAATTCAGACAGAGCGTACCATTTATGTACTGATCACTTCTTATGAGGAAGTGGGACATGGTGGATGTGCCGCTATCCCAGATGGAGTGACAGAGATGATCTCCGTAGATATGGGATGTGTTGGAAAAGGCCTGGAATGTGATGAAACCATGGTTTCAATCTGCGCTAAGGACAGTATGGGACCATATGATTACCAGGTGGTTTCCGGTCTGATCAAGGCTGCACAGGAGAATGACATTGCGTTTGCTGTGGATGTGTATCCTCATTATGGCTCTGATGTGGATGCGGCACTGAAAGCAGGCTATGATATGAAGCATGGTCTGATCGGACCGGGAGTTTACGCATCTCATGGATACGAGCGGTCACACAGGGATGGAGCGAAGAATACACTGAAATTACTGAAGGCATATTTAGGATAAAAGTCCTGCGCGGTAGCGCTAAAGGCGCGGAACAATCGACTTTCATTTGGGGTGATGTCTGCGCAGGCAGACATGTCCGTTTAGAAGAAAAACTTGATTAAAAATGTATAAAATCTTAATAATAGAAGATGACGAAATTATTGTACAGATAGTAAAGCGACATTTGGAATCCTGGGGATATGAGGTCTTTCAGATCGAAGATTTCACTCATGTGATTCAGGAGTTTGTGCAAAAAGATCCACAGCTGGTGCTGCTGGATTTGAAACTGCCGTTTTTTAACGGTTTTCATTGGTGTGAGGAAATCCGCAAAATTTCACAGGTACCGGTGATGTTTCTGTCTTCAGCGGCTGACAATATGAATATGGTAATGGCCATGAGCCGGGGTGCAGATGATTTTATCGCGAAACCTTTTGATCTGGATGTGTTAACTGCGAAGGTGCAGGCTGTGCTTCGCAGAACCTATGCCTTTGGTCAGAACAACAGTCTTCTGGAAAGGGGCGGCGTAGTGCTGAATCCTGGAAATGGGACGATTTCAGTGGATGGAAAGCTTGCAGACCTGACGAAAAACGAATTGAAGATATTGCAGATACTATTTGAACATCAGGGGCATGTTGTATCCAGAGAGTCGATTATGACAAAACTGTGGGAGAGCGACAGCTTTGTGGATGACAATACTTTGACAGTAAACATCACAAGAATCCGTCGGAAACTGGAAGGTCTGGGTGTAGAGAACTTCATTATCACCAAAAAAGGCCTGGGGTACATGGTATGATTAAATACCTGAAAACCAGATGGAAAACAGGTGTTTTGGCTTTACTTATGGTAGCGGTAACGGCTGGAATCCTTTTTCTGTATGATATTCCGCTGGAGCCTGTAGGTTATGTGGCGGTTTTTGAAATGCTGCTGACAGGCCTGGGGCTTATGTGGGATTACCATAAATACCGGAAAAAGCAGGAAAGTCTGCTTTACATAAGAGACTGCGGCAATTTTTCAGAAGAATATCTGGAGGCTCCGGAGAATGAAAATGAGGCTATTTACCGGGAAATCTGCCGTAGTCTGGATGAGAAGAGAATAGAGGCTGAAAATCAGAGAAGTGCTTTTGGTACAGAATTGACAGACTTTTATACGCTGTGGGTTCACCAGATCAAAACACCTATTGCTGCAGCAAGACTGCTTCTTCAGGAAGAGAAGCCCAGACCTCAGGAGATTCAGAATGAGCTTTTTAAGGTGGAGCAGTACGTGGAGATGGTGCTGGGGTATCTTCGAACGGAGGATATGGCTTCAGACATCCGATTTGAGGAAATGGATATGGATTCTCTGATTCGTGAGCAGATTCACAAATTTGCCAGAATATTTATTGGGAAAAAGCTTTCTCTGGAGTATCAAGAGGTATCGGAAACGGTGCTTACAGATGAAAAATGGCTTGGCTTTGTGTTGGGACAAATTTTATCAAATGCACTGAAATACACAAAAAAAGGAAAAATATCCATCTATATGAGCAAATCCAGGCCGCATACGCTGGTGATCGAAGATACTGGAATTGGAATCCGTGCCGAAGATTTGCCCCGGGTTTTTGAAAAGGGGTTTACTGGCTATAATGGACGTGAAGAGAACAGGTCTACTGGAATTGGGCTTTATCTTTGCGGAAAGATTATGAAAAGGCTGGATCACGGAATCAGGATAGAGTCGGAGCTTGGAAAAGGGACGAAGGTATTTCTTGAACTGGGAAGGAAGAAGATGAATCTATATTAGAGCGTGTTCGGAAAAAACAATCTCGCAGTCTGCATGCCCCACTTTTCGGTGTATTTTGCAGATTGCAAGATTAATTTTTTACATGCTTTAGATGGTGGGGACAAGGAGAGAGTATGAAAGCGATAAAGAAGGTTTTAAACAATATTTTTATTGATGGTTTAAGCGGAATGGCTTTGGGGTTGTTTTCTACTTTGATCATCGGAACTATTTTGAAACAGATTGGTGATTTGACGGGCGGTACATATGGCACTTATTTAAGTGTATTTGCAGTGGTTGCCCAGAGGCTTACAGGTGCCGGAATCGGCATCGGTGTTGCGTATAAATTCCGGGAATCTACTTATGTGCTGTTGTCGGCTGCGGCAGCAGGAATGATTGGGGCTTATGCATCAAACCTTATTGCAGGAACCCTGTTGTCTGATACAGGGGCATTAGTGTTATCCGGTCCTGGCGAGCCTCTTGGAGCGTTTGTGGCTGCATATGTGGGAATTACGATTGGGAGGCTGGTTGCCGGAAAAACAAAACTGGATCTTCTTATTACACCAGCAATCACCATCCTTTCCGGTGGTGCTGTAGGGATACTGGTAGGACCGGGAGTATCAAGCTTCATGACATGGCTTGGCAACCTGGTAAACTGGGGAACTGAGCAGCAGCCAATCCTAATGGGAATTGTGGTTTCTGTCATCATGGGAATGGTACTGACTTTGCCAATTAGTTCTGCAGCTCTTGGAATTATTCTGGGGCTGAATGGCGTGGCAGCGGGTGCGGCAACGATCGGATGCTGCTGTCAGATGATTGGATTTGCAGTGACAAGTTTTAAGGATAATGGCGTGGGCGGTCTTTTTGCCCAGGGAATTGGAACCTCCATGCTGCAGATCCCTAATATTATGAAGCGTCCGCTGATCTGGCTGCCTCCTACACTGGCATCTGCTATTTTAGGCCCAATTGCCATTATCGGGCCTTTCCATATGACAAACAATGCGACAGGCTCCGGAATGGGAACATCAGGTCTGGTTGGACAGATCATGACTTACCAGACTATGGTGGAAACAGAATCACCGGTGCTGGTAATTCTGAAAATTGTATTGTTCCACTTCCTACTTCCGGGACTGTTATCCTATGTGATTTACCGAGGAATGCGAAATATGGGATATATTAAAGACGGACAGATGAAGCTGAATGTGTAAGGAATATAAAATAAATATTGACATCTAATGAATGTTAGAATATACTAACAGCATAAATCGTTGTTATATTTATTGGTGAAAATTCGTACAGTGTTTGGGAAATGGTATAGAAGCCTTCGGCAAGCACGTTTCGGCTAACCGGAAAGGAGTATAGTATGGGAACAGTAGTTGTTGGTGCTATCGTAGTCGTAATAGCAGGTCTGGCAGTGAGAAGCATTGTGAAAGATAAGAAAAGCGGAAAAGGCTGCAATGGGAACTGCGGAAGCTGCGGTGGACACTGCCACTAAGGTGTGAATGAGGCACTGGTATTTTACATAGCTGGTAAATAAGAAGATGAGGAAACTGCTGTATTGGAGAAATCTGATATGGCAGTTTTTTTATTGATAAAAAACAGAATGTGACAAACCCGCGAAAGAATTGCGCACACATTTTGGCACAGATTGTAAATGGGTATAAACTGTTATAAAATCAAAAATGTATATATATATTGTATTCTGTAATGTCCATATCATGAAGGGAGTGTTGAAAATGAAAAAGTCACTAAAAAAAATAATAATGGTTGTTCTGACATTTGCTATGATGTTTGCAATGACCGTGCCTGCTTACGCAAAAGAGGCATTTAAAATTCTTAAGACAAATGCAACTATTTATTCTTCTAAAACTATGGAAAATCGCAGATGCTACAATCCGGATGAACTTATTGCCTACATTGGAAAAAGAAAAGTAGTTGTGGAATCCAGTAATACAAAAGTTGCAACTGTAAAGATAAAGGATAATGTTATTTGGGCTACGCCCCAAAAAGCTGGCACAACAACTATTACTGTGAAAACTGAACGGGAAACTTACAAATGTACATTTACCGTGTATAAATATGTAAATCCTGTTTCTTCTGCAAAGGTGGGAAAGCTCACAATTAAAGGAACTGCTTTTAAAAAGAATGCAATTTATAATCTGCGTTATTCCAAATATAAAAATAAGAGTATCGCATTTAAATTTAATCTGAAAAAAGGTTGGAAACTCAGAGGGGGAATATCGTATGCAAGAAGTAACTGGGGTGTAGCGAAGATGTTACCAAATGGCAGCAAAATAAAAGTTGCAGGAGGATCTGGATTTCTTGCTGTTGCATTGGCTGAAAATATCAAGACGGGGCAGAGAGAAAGAATACACATATATTTCAAATAAATTGATAACTTTCAACGTATGGCACTGAACTGCTATATAATTTGTGTGGAGATATAATTTGAAAAGCGTTTTCCGAAATCAAAATATGAAAATCGGAAAACGCTTTTTGGTTTAATTGTGCTTTTTAATAAAAACAACGAAAAACCACAAAAACCAACCAAAAACACCAACTAAAACAACAAAACTGGTGTTGAATTATGTTGACATCTCATAGCGAATGACGTATAATGAGCATAGAAAACTATGTCATGGAACAACGGACATTTATGTTGCCGACAGAGAGAATATTGTGTTTTGGAGATACAGAATACTATTTCATATGCCGGGACATCCATGAGAAAGGAGAACCATGGAAAAATACAATACAAGTGAGATTCCGAAATCTTCCAGAATTACCCGTCTGGTAGATCATCTCTATGCCAAGATGCCGGAGATCGAATCTTACAGAGCCAAGCTGATCACAGAGTCCTATAAGGAGACCGAAGACCAGCCGATCATTACCAGAAGAGCGAAAGCTTTTTCCCACATTTTACATAATATTCCCATCATCATCCGTGATGAGGAACTGATCGTGGGAAGTAACTCCATTGCACCAAGAGGATGTCAGACATTCCCGGAATTCTCATTCCAGTGGCTGGAAGACGAGCTGGATACGGTTGCTACCAGAACTGCCGATCCGTTCTATATCTCAGAGCAGGCCAAGGCAGACCTTCGGGAAGCTCATAAATACTGGAAGGGCAAAACCACCAGTGAGCTGGCAACTGCTTACATGGCACCGGAAGCAATTCGCGCGATCGACCATAATATCTTCACCCCGGGTAACTATTTCTATAATGGTGTAGGACATGTTACCGTAAAATACTGGGAAGTTCTTGAAATCGGATACGAAGGCATTATGGCGAAAGCACAGGCTGAGCTGGATAAATGCAATGTGGGGGATGGAGATTACGCAGAGCGTTCCCGTTTCCTGGAAGCAGTTATCATGAGCTGCCAGGCAGTGATTGATTATGCAGACAGATATGCAAAGCTTGCCCTTGAAATGGCAGAGAAATGTACAGATCCACAGCGTAAAGCAGAGCTTCTTGTGATTGCATCCAATTGCAGCAAGGTTCCGGCGAAGGGAGCTACCAATTTCTGGGAGGCGTGTCAGTCCTTCTGGTTTGTGCAGCAGCTTCTCCAGATGGAGTCTAGCGGACATTCCATTTCCCCAGGACGTTTCGACCAGTATATGTATCCTTATTATAAGAAGGATATTGAGAGCGGCGCGATTACCAGAACAGCAGCCCAGGAGCTTCTTGATTGCATCTGGGTAAAATTAAATGACCTGAATAAAGTCCGTGATGCTGCTTCCGCAGAAGGCTTCGCAGGCTACAGTCTGTTCCAGAACCTGATCGTAGGAGGTCAGGATAAAGATGGCAATGATGTGACCAATGACCTTTCCTTTATGTGTATTGAGGCATCCATGCATGTACATCTTCCGGCTCCGTCCCTTTCCATCCGTGTATGGAATGGTTCTCCTCATGACCTTCTGATCAAGGCAGCAGAGCTTACCAGAACGGGTATCGGACTTCCGGCTTATTATAACGACGAGGTAATCATCCCGGCACTGCAGAACAGAGGACTTTCCCTGGCAGATGCCCGTGAGTACAATATCATCGGATGCGTAGAGCCTCAGAAAGCAGGTAAGACAGAGGGATGGCATGACGCAGCATTCTTTAACATGTGCCGTCCGCTGGAGCTTGTATTTGGCAATGGTATGGATCAGGGTGAGATGGTTGGTATTCCTACCGGCGATGTTACCCAGATGGAAACCTTCGATGAGTTTTACGATGCTTACAAGAAGCAGATGGAATACTGCATCTCCCTTCTTGTAAATGCAGATAATGCCATCGACGTAGCACATGCAAAGCGTTGCCCGCTTCCATTCCTTTCCAGTATGATCGATGACTGTATCAAACGCGGAAAGACCGTTCAGGAAGGCGACGCTGTAGAAATAATGGCAAAGATGGACAACGCAGAACGTGAGCATTTAGCGTATTTCATTGAGGTTATAGGAAAGTCAAAAAAATAATTCAATTTAGAACTCTGAATTTGTATCAGGGTTCTTTTTTATTTTACCATAATAAAACAACAAGGTCAAGCATATTATGTTAGTTTTCTGATCTTTGCATTTCGTGCTAAACATCTTCACCTTATGCCAATTTTGTTGACATCGATAATGTAAAACGTATAATTAAATAAGACTCATGCATCATATGAAATTTAATAAGGAGAATTTTTATGACTATAAATGCTTGGAGAGCTTCAAATGTAAAAAATTTTGATCAATATACTGAATTGTACGATTTTGCAGGCGTTTCTGTTTTTAAAATCGTAGTTCAGTAAAGAACACAAAACATGACTGACAAACTCAGATTCGGTCAGTTCATATCCGAGAAACGAATACAACACTCTATGACCAAGCAAGAACTCGCAAGACAGATTGGGATATCTACAGCATATCTCAGTCAACTTGAAAGCGGAGCAAGAAGCAATCCAACTATTGAAGTGCTTGACCGAATGATTAATAAATTGCACTTGGACGAAGCGGAAACACATAAAATATATGATCTCTATGCAGCATCAAATGATACAATTAGTCCGGACATTATTACATATCTAAAGAGCAATAATATTGTAACAAAAGCGATTCGTAAAGCACAGGAAAATAGTGCAACAGAAAAAGATTGGCTTGATTTCATAGACCAACTTCAAAAATGAACAAATAATTTTGCGGTTTATGCCGCAAATTTATTTAGCATCAGTTTAGCTTACCAGCTAAACGTCGGAGGATTGATAGATTGACAATAGATAATATACATCATATACGCTGCCCAATATGTGGTGGCAGACTTTTTGATGTAATAACAGGAAAAGGCGAGAATAGTTATTTCGGTACAAACTTTGCAGTTATGATCAAGTGTTGGAAATGCCGAGAAACAATAACGTTAAAACCATTAAATAATATTAATTACTTAGTACAAGCATCACACGTTTGTTTAAAATCGGAGTAGAAGCCTGACAAGTAGCTTTTAAAGCTAGTGTCGGTTTCTATTTTTTTATGCCCATTTTTAAATACTGGCAGCAATACATAGCCAAATATCCATAAGCCTTCGTTTTGATTCAGAACAAGAAAATCAAAACGGAGGAATAAAAAATGAGCAAAAACATAGTAAGTGTTTATGACACTATAACCAAAAGATACGTTGAAATTGAAGTAAGCGAAAAGATCCGCACATATTACAATAGAACCCAATGGAATATTGATGACAACAATAAATCGTTCTATAAGCACGAGATCCAGTTCTCTGCGTTGAAAGGAAATATTAACGGAGAATTTGAAAACTTTCAGGAGTTCCGAACAGAAAATGACGATGTTGAAAGAAGAGTGATACAGAATATTAAATTTGAAAAGCTGTATAGCTGTCTGAATGAACTTTCTGAGGATGAACGTAGGTTGATCTTTGCAATATATTTTGAAAATAAAACGGAAAACGAGGTGGCTTGTTTTCTACATAACACTCAGCAAAACATTAACAAAAAGAAACGTAGGATTTTATGCAAACTTAACAAACTTTTAAAATTGCAATAAAAAACGGTTGTTAAATATCCGACTTCTACCCCTATACAAGTGTAAGGAGAATAAAAGCTCCAAGTAACTTGACAATAGAATATCAACTCTGCAAGTACGTTGATCACACGGCCGGTATGAAATCTCGGCAGCCAAAGAAACCATACGCCAAGACTCCGAAAGGATGA
>OLRC01002219.1_pt1 | contig 10900 bp, 14 predicted proteins | sample 1672081 | NCBI WGS metagenome assembly OLRC01 (sample SAMEA3136643, study PRJEB25190) | human gut metagenome | biome: human gut; feature: human-associated habitat; material: faeces | place: Austria | collected 2013
GAGGTATTCCTGCAAGAAGAAAAAAAAGAAGAAGAACAGCAGACGCTCTGCGCTCGTGCCCGTTATTCTGATTTTGATCGTGGTGATGGTCGCGCTGGTCGCCGTTTGGCAGCTTCGCGGCGTAATCGGCTCAAACGCGACGACGGCGCGCGCGGTTGCCAGAACGATGGGTAATTCGTATTCGGGCACAGTTGTCATCGCCCGCAACGAAAGGCTGTATGAAACCGAAAATAAGACGAGCATTGATTTTGTCGCGGCGGAAGGCAGCCATGTCAGCCGCTCCGGCGTGATCTGCAAGGTCTATTCTTCCGGCTACAACCAGACGGAAATCAACCGTCTGCAAACGTATCGGCAGGAAATCCAATCCTACCATGTCAGCACGGTGTTTGGCTCGTATGTGGATGCGGCGCTGGACAGCGAAAACCAGGAAATCGCCAATCTGGCACAGCAGGTGCGCACGCTGGTGCAGGGGCGCGGCGTCGGCAGCCTGGGCAATTTGGAAAAACAGCTCAGCAGCTCGCTGACCGTCCGCAAAAACTATCTCAAGCAAAAATATCCCGACGACCAAACCCTTTCGGAGCTTTACAAGGTCGAAAACGACCAGCTCAAAAAGATCGAAAGCTGGACGACGACCTACACCGCGTCGGAGGACTGCATCGTCAGCTTCTATACGGACGGCTATGAAAACAGCGTCAATTCCAGCACATACGGCACGCTGAACCCCAGCGATGTGCGCGCCGTCATTCGGGGCGCAATGCCGGAGCAATCCACCGTTTCCAGAGGCAGCGACCCGATTTTCCGAACGGTCATCGAGGATGAATGGTACGCCCTGTTCCTCTGTCAGGATCGGGATTGGAATCCCGTTGTCGGCGAAACCTATCAGATGCAGCTCACGGGCTTTGACGATTACGTTATTCCGGCTCAGGTGGTTTCCTTCACCCGAATCGGAAGCGACCTTCTGCTTCGCATGCATGTGTCGCAGAGCGTCGAGCCTGTGCTCAACATCCGCACATGCGGCGCTTCCGTCGGCGATTTTGTAACGGGGTACAGCGTTCCGATCAACGCGCTGTATACCATGGACAACATGATCGGCGTTGTGGTCGCCGACGGCGGCGCACAAACGTTTGTCGGCGTGACGGTCATTTCCTATCCCGATGCGGATACGGCTTTTGTTCGCCCGACGCTGGACGGCTCGCCGCTGACGGACGGCAAAACGATTCTGCTCTTTTAACAAGGGGGACTTACCATGGATCAGGACCTTTGCGCAAGGGTTGCGGACATCCGCCGCCGACTTGACGCCGCGGCGCTGGCGAGATGGGGGCGCGCGCCCGAAATCATCGCCGTGAGCAAAACGGTGTCCGCACCGCGCATTAACGAGGTCAAAGCAGCCGGAATTGCGCGCCTCGGCGAAAACCGCGTACAGGAAACGCTGGAAAAACTGCCGTATCTGGACGCAGCTTTTCAAATTGATCTCATCGGACGGTTGCAAATCAACAAGGTTAAATATATAATAGATAAGGTCGCCATGATCCAATCGCTCGACCGTGAGCCGCTGGCTCAGGAAATTGACCGCCGCGCACAGCAGCACGGACTTCGCATGCCGGTTTTGATTCAGGTCAACATCGGAAATGAGCCGCAAAAGGGCGGCGTTGCCGTGGAGGATCTGCTTTCATTCACGCAATACGCCGCCAAACTGCCGGGACTCGACGTGCGCGGCCTGATGGCCGTGATGCCGGACTTGCGTGACGAGGACGCGCTGCGACCGTATTTCAAGCGCATGCGCGAGCTGTTTGAACGGCTTCAGACGGAAGCCGTTGCCGGGGCGAGGATTGAAGAACTTTCGATGGGCATGTCCGGCGATTACGAGATCGCCGCGCAGGAAGGCGCAACGCATGTCCGCATAGGCTCCGCCATCTTTGGCGCGCGAACCTATCAAGAGAATAATCTCAAGGGGGAAACACATTCATGAGTTTTTTCAAAACGCTGTCTGAAAAGCTCGGCTTTATTGCCGACGAAAGCGATGACGACCGCAACGACGACGAGCTTGAGGACGGCGAAATTCAGGATGAAGAGGACGAGGAGGAAGAAGAAGACGCTCGTCCTTCGCGGTTTTCCCTGAATAATCCGTTTGGCAAGGGCAAAAAGCAGACCGCTTCGGGCAGGCGCAAGCCCGCCGCAGAGGAATATGACGAGGACGAGGAGGAAGACGAGCCGCAGGTTCGCCGCCAAAGCCGCCACAGCAACGTCATTCACGATTCCCGGATGGATCCCCGCGCCGCGCAGGAGGCGCAGTACACCCACTGCGAGCGCATTGTCAACGTTCGCCAGATTGAGGAATGCCGCGAAATCATCAAATATCTGCTTCGCGGCGAAAGCGTTCTGTTGAATCTGGAAAACATTGATCCGAAGGACTGCGGCCGCGTGGTCGATCTGCTCAGCGGCGCGGCATTTGCGCTTCAGGGCAGGATGCTGAAGGTGGCGCATCTTTCCTACCTGCTTGCGCCGGAGAATGTCGAGGTCATCGAGGAAGACGTATACGCAGCCAGCCGCATGCGCTATCGGTAAACCGACATGGACGAAAACCGACGCACATTTGAATTTGCAGCGCGCTTTGCCTGTGAAAAAGGCATCGCGCGCTACACACGTTTTCTGGATCCCGTTCAGGAAGCGGAAGCTCGGCAGATCGCCTGTGACTGCGGTGCTGTCTTCGCTTCATGGGGCGGTTATGAGCAGGCCGAACGCAAAATCGCCTGTTTTCTGCCATGGGGCGAAGAAGCTCTGCGCGTGAATTTTCCGCTGGTGACGCTCCATTCGCGCTATTCTTCCAAGTTTTGTTCGCTTTCTCATCGCGATCTTCTTGGCTCTTTTATGGCTTTGGGCTTGACAAGAGACAGTATTGGCGATATTATCATAGTAGATTCTGATATCTATCTGTTTGTCGTAGCTCAGACTGCCGATTTCATTGCGCAAAGCATGAACAGCGCCGGGAAAGTTCCGCTTCGTTTCGAACCGATCGACGGCGAAATTCAAATTCCCGAGCCGAAGGGCATCTGTTTTCACGATACGCTCAGCTCCATGCGGCTTGACGCCGTTATTGCGTCGGCCTATCGGCTTTCCAGAAGCGAGGCAAGCGAGCTGATCCGCGCAGGGCTGGTGAAGCTTAACCACATTCCCTGCGAACGGGTGGATGCAGCCGTTGCGGAAGGCGCGATGCTCTCCGTGCGCGGCAGGGGCAGAATACAGTTGAGAAAAATCGAAGGCCTGACTCGCAAGCAACGTATCGGGGTCACTTTTTTCCGATACGAATAAATAATGTTTAACCGCTGAAAGGAGCTTCTCCCATGGCTATTACGCTGGATACGATTGTCAACAAGGTGTTTAAGGTCGTCAAAAACGGCTATGATAACAACGAGGTTGAGAGCTTTCTCGATGAAATTCTCGAAGAGATGGAAAACCGCGAGGCCGAAACCAACAAGCTCAAGGAGCAGGTCGCGCAGCTGACCGCCGAGCTGAATCAGGCGCGCGCCGACCTTCAGGCGGCCAAATCCGCCCAGCCCGCGGTCGTGACCGCCGCGCCCACCGCTCGTCCGGCTCAGGATGACCGCCATTCCAGCGAGAGCTTTGAGCTTGTACTGAGCAAGGCCAAGGGCGCTTATGAAGAGATTGTCTCCGCGGCGGATACCCGCGCGGCGGAAATCATCAACAAGGCCAATCAGGACGCCGCAACCATCCGTTCGGATGCGCAGAGCAAAATCGCCGATTTGACCAGCCAGCTTACCGCGCTGCGCAAGCAGACCTCGGAATACTACGATTCCCTCAAAAAAATCACCGATGCGCAGACTGCTTCCATGGAGCAGATCAAGCGTCTGCTGTAAGCTTGCCAAGCAGGGGGAAACCCTGCTTTTTTGTTTTGTCCGTTTCTTCGCTCGTTTGGGCTTTGATGAAGGCACCGCAACGTCTTTTTTGCCGCGATGCGGAATATCGGTCGGTTTTCCGCGCAGACGGAATAGCCCGCCGCTCTTTTGTTATGCTAAAGGGAAAAGAGAGGTGTGTGGCATTGTCTGACATTGAGGATTCGCTGAACCGTATCTCCGCGCAACTGACGCAGATCGAAAAAAGCCTGCCCCTTCGCCACGCATGGAAACGCCGGTTCGTTTTGGATTTAGCCAGCGGTATGGCAAGGGGAATCGGCTTTTCTATCGGCTTTACCGTGCTGGGCGCGTTGCTCCTGTATGTGCTCCAGCACATCGCGCTGGCCAATCTGCCCATCATCGGCAAATTTCTGGCGGAACTGGTTCGCATTGTGGAGAGCAATCTGTAATCAAGGATTCTATGAACAAAGCAGTGTATTTTATATGGAGCGCCGTTTTGCTCGGCGTCGATCAGGCCATCAAGCATGTCGTGCGCCTCATGCCGGAGGGCGAACCTTTTTTTCGCTGTCCGCCCCTTTTTGAATTGGAGCGCGTGACCAACACCGGCGTGGCGTTCAGCCTTTTTTCCTCAAGGCAGGGGATTGTCGTTCTTCTGCCCGCAGTGCTGATGCTCCTTCTGTGCGTCTATCAGGCGCGTGAAAAGACGCTTTCCACGCCTGCGCGTCTGGCGATTTCCGGCCTGATCGGCGGGGGACTGGGCAATCTGGTTGATCGAATCCTGTTCGGCGGCGTGACGGATTACATCCGGCTGTCGCTGATTCGTTTTCCCATCTTTAACTTTGCCGATATCTGCATCACCGTATCGGTCGCGGCGCTCATGCTGCTGCTTCTTTTTGACCATTTCAACGACAAAACGGAGGAACGTCATGGGTGAATCCGAAAACATTGAGCTGATTGTCGAGCCCTCCCTGTCCGGCATGCGGCTCGACGCTTATCTGCGCGAGCAAACCCCGTTTTCCCGCTCCCGAATCGCATCACTGATGGAAGAAGGCGCGCTGCTTGTCAACGGCGAAGTCGAACGAAAGGCGGCTCGGAAGACGGAAGGCGGCATGCGGCTTTTGCTGGTCGTGCCGGAGGCGCAGCCCGTCGATATCGTGCCGCAGAATATCCCGCTGGATATTCTCTATCAGGACGCCGACGTCGTTGTTGTCAACAAAAAGAGCGGCATGGTCGTCCATCCCGCCGCGGGAAACGAAAGCGGCACGCTGGTCAATGCCTTGCTCTATCACGTCCACGATTTATCCGGCATCGGGGGAGAAACGCGGCCGGGAATCGTCCATCGGCTGGACAAAGACACCTCCGGCCTGATTTTGATTGCGAAAAACGATGCGGCTCACGCCTCGCTCAGCGAGCAATTCAAGGCGCGAACGATGGAAAAGCATTACCGCGCCATTGCGCACGGTTCCTTTTCCAAGGACGAGGGGATGATTGACGCGCCAATCGGCCGTCATCCGATTGACCGGAAAAAAATGGCGGTTGTGCCAAACGGAAAGCCATCCCGAACAGCGTGGCGCGTTCTTGAGCATTTAAGCGGCGCGGCTTATCTGGATGTGCATCTGCTCACCGGGCGTACCCACCAGATCCGCGTCCACATGCTCTCCATCGGCCATCCGCTGCTGGGCGACCAAATCTATGCGCCGAAGCTGAAAACCCCGGTGCGTATTCCGCGGCTCATGCTGCACGCATACAGCCTCGCGTTTACACATCCGACAACCGGGGAACGGATGCGCTTTTGCGCGCCGCTGCCTGCCGCCTTTGAGGAAACGCTTCAAAAACTTCGATAACAACAGGCCGCCGTCGGGCGGTCTTTTCATATCTTCCCAGCATGATTCCTTTCCGCTTTGTCCACGTTAAAAGCAGGCTCATCAAAAGGGAGGAGCATGGTTTGATTCGCATGAGCATCCTGCGCAACTTCTCGGTCATATGCGGCCATCGGCAAATCGGTCTGCTTCAAAACGCCAGTTTGGACGAGGCGCAAAAACAGGTTCTCGCGCTGATCGTTTCCTGCGGCATTCGAGGCAAACGTGTTATTTTGCCGGAAAGCATTGAAGCCATCGGCCGGGGATTCATCATCGCGCGCGATGTACGGCGTTACAATCGCGCGCAGGAAACGACGCTCTGCACCTTCATCCGGGACACCTCCGGGCTGCTTTGCGGCCGTGTGACGGATTATGCCGTCAACGAAGCAACGCTTGCGATTGAAGCGGTGGAGATGATCCCCGGCTATCTGGGCAGCGCGAGAAAAAAGCGAATATGGGTTTACGATTATCAGCGCTCGGAAAACCATGCGGAGGAATTGATCGTCCCAGCCTGTTTGGGCGGTGAGCTGACCCTGACAAAGGAGGGAAACGAGCAATGCGCTTATCCACCATGAAAGGCATCGCCGTCGGCAGTTTGATGGGGATGACCCTCGGCGCGGGGCTGATGATGACGCCTCAAGGCAAACGGATGAAACGTGTACTGAGCAAAAATGGTTCCCATCTGGCTCGGCAGGTCGCCGACTGCTGGATGAAATAACGCCATGCGGCCGCAGGATTATCGGCAAAGCGCCGACCCTGCGGCTTTTTAAGAGGGGGAGAGCGTCATGCGTCGTCCGTTCCTTCGCCGGCTGATTCAGGCGATTGTCATTCTAATTCTGATTTTTTATGCGTTTCAAAAGCGGGAAACGCTGGCGCAGATCGCGTGGGTTTTCGCCGCTGCATCTGTGCTGACGCTCGTGCTTTCGCCCGCCTGCACCCTGCTGGAACGAAAGGGCTTTCGCCCTGCGTCGGCCTCCGCCGTCTGCATATCGGGGCTTGTTCTGCTGGCTGTTCTGGCGCTTTCCGCCTTTATTCCGTACCTCTTCGCGAGCACGGCAGACCTGATTCGGCGCATCATCCCAACGCTTTTCGCCCTGACGCAGCGGAGCCGCGACATTCTGGAGACCTTCAATATCCGCCTGAACGCGCAGGCCACCCCGGTCGAATGGCTGACCGCGCTGGTCTCATGGGGAACCGGACTTGTCGCCAGAAGCAGCGTCACGTTCGCCGCCAAAGCGGGGCAATCTGTTTTTGCGCTGGTGATTGCGTATTATCTGCTTTGCGAGCGGCGGCAGATTGGCCGCCATCTGCTGCTCATGCTGCCCGTCTCGTGGCGCGAAGCGTTCTTATCCGCCTGTCTTGGGTGCAAAAACGCTTTGATGAGCTATCTTTCCGGCGTGCTCAAAACCAGTCTGTTTGTGTTTGTGGCAACGCTGACCGGGCTTTTCCTCCTTGGAATCAACGACGCGCTGCTGCTCTCCGTCTTTATGGGAATCCTCGAGGTTTTCCCGTATATCGGCCCCATTCTGGCCAGCGTCCCCATCCTGCTGACTGCGCTGGGGCAGGGATTCGGTCAGGCCGTGCTGGCGCTGATTGTCGTCATCGCCGTTCAGCAGATTGAGGGCAATTTCGTCACGCCTTATTTTACGGCCTCCAGCACGTCGATCAAGCCGCTGAGCGCTTTGATCGGCGTATTCGTTCTGGGCAGTCTGATGGGGCTGTGGGGCGTCGTGCTGGCCATACCGCTGATCGTAACGGTTCGCAGCGTCCTCTGGTCGATCCGCAGCGCGGTAATTATGATGAAACCATCATAAAGCGTTGAAACCTCGCCGCTTATCGTGTATAATGGGGGTGTGCCAGTTTAAGGAAGGGGTTATTGGATATGATCGATTCTGAAATGGGAACGCAGCACTTCAAAACCATCAGCGAAAATCCGCAGGACGCACAAACGATTCTGCTTTGCGTGTATCACGCCTTATCCGCAAAGGGATATGATCCCATCACGCAGATCGTGGGCTATCTGATCAGCGGCGACCCGACATATATCACGGGATATCAAAACGCGCGCTCCCTGATCTGCCGAATTGACCGCGACGAGCTGCTGGAAGAGCTGGTTCAGTTTTACCTGTCTAAAAACGTTTAAGGGGAACAGCATGAACGAGAGAATTGTTGCGCTGGATGTGGGTGATCGCCGCATCGGCATTGCCGTAAGCGACGCGCTGGGCATCACCGCGCAGCCCATCGAGACGTACACGCGCGTGGGGTACGGGCCGGACGTTCGGCGAATCTGCCAAATCGCGCAGCAATATGAGACCAACCGCATTCTCTGCGGCCTGCCGCTCAACATGGATGGTTCACGGGGATTTCAGGCAGAAAAGGTCGCGCAGCTGGCCGAAAAGCTGGAGGAAGCGGGGCTTGTCGTTTCGTATTACGACGAGCGGATGACCACCGTGCTGGCTGAAGACGCGCTGCTCGAGGCGAACATGAGCCGCGAAAACCGCAAGAAAAAGGTGGATATGGTGGCGGCCGTGATGATTCTGCAATCCTATCTGGATGCGCAGGCCATGCAGAGCGCTTCCGTTGATGCGGATGATTCCGACGAGGACGACGGTGTGCTCGAAATGGAAGACGAGGACGGCAATGTGATCCGCTTCCTGCTGAACGCCACCATTCCGTACCACGGCGAGGAATACGTACTGCTGGTCAGCGAGGAGGCCTGCGGCGACATCGAGCAGGATGAGAGCTTTATCATGCGCAAGGCGACGGACGAAGACGGAAACCCCTGTTTCCAATCCCTTGACGATGAAAAGCTGATTGAACGCATTTATGAAGCCTATCTCGAGCAGAGCGAAGAACGCTAATCTCCATATCGGGCAAAGCATTTGAGGCATGTATATGATGGATCTGTTAAACGACGAAACGGATGAAGAAATTGAGCTGGTGGAAATCAGCGACGCGGAAGGAAATCGCGCCGAGATGCGCCGTCTGGCTACCGTGGAATACAGCGGAAAGCTCTATCATATTTTAGGTGCTGTGCAGGAAGACGAAACGGACGATTTTTCGGACGACGGGCTGGTGCTCGTCCGTCAGGACTGCACGCCGGATGGCGCGGACGAATACGTCATCACGGAGGACGAGCGCGAAATCGAGCAGGTTGTCGGCCGGTATGTGATCGAATCCCTGCTGGATGAAATCGGAGAAGTGAGCGAAGGGGAGGAAACCTGGCCCTGCGGCGAAAACCACAGGCCGGGGGAATTTTGTTATTGCGGGCAAAACGAGTATCTGCAATAATTTTCTCTTGCCAATCCGCAGAAAATCATGTATAATACGCAGGAAAGGCGAAGATTGAGACAATGCCCGCCTCCAAGAGATCCTTTAGAGAGCATGAAACGCGGCTGAAATTTCATGCGGATGTCTGCGGGAAATTCACTCAGGAGCTGCTCCGCTGATACGTAGGCGGAGACGGACGACCCGTTACCGAATCAGAGACCTTGCGCCGCGCGGTGCGAGGTGAATTTGGGTGGTACCACGAGGAAAACCAGCCTCGTCCCTTTGCGGACGGGGCTTTTTTCTTTTTCGAAAAGAAGGAGGATACAGACCACATGGACATGCAAGAACAACTGCGCAAAATTCAGGAGGAAGCCACCAGCCAGCTTGAAAGCATTCGCGACAAAGCCGGGCTGGACGCCCTTCGCTTGAAGACGCTGGGCAAAAAGGGCGATTTGACGCTGATGCTCCGCTCGATGGGCCAGCTCCCCGCAGAGGAGCGCCCGAAGGCCGGCCAGATGATTAACGTCGTTCGCGAAAAGCTGACCGAGCAGATGGATGCGCTGGACGCCAAGATCAAGCGGATCGAGCAGGAAAAGAAGCTTGAACGCGAAGCGATCGACGTAACCGAGCCGCGCAAGCACGCGCCGATCGGCACCATTCATCCCGTCTCTCTGGTGCAGGATCAGCTCCTGAAGGTCTTCACCGGCATGGGCTTCGACGTTGTGGAAGGCCCGGAAGTGGAACTGGATCTGTTCAACTTCGAGCTGCTCAACCTACCGAAGAACCATCCCGCCCGCGACGCGCAGGATACGTTCTACATCGAGGATAATATCGTTCTGCGTACGCACACATCCCCGGTGCAGGCGCGCACCATGCTCTCCCGCAAACCGCCGATCCGCATCGTTTGCCCGGGGCGCGTTTACCGCGCCGACGAGGTGGACGCTACGCACTCCCCGGTTTTCCATCAGATGGAGGGTCTTGTCATCGACGAGGATGTGACGATGGCCGATTTGAAGGGAACGCTTGACACGTTTGCCAAGGCGCTTTACGGCGACGACGTAACTACGCGCTTCCGCCCGAGCTTTTTCCCGTTCACCGAGCCGTCCGCCGAGGTCGATCTCACCTGCGTCAACTGCCACGGCAAGGGCTGCCGCGTCTGCAAGGGCACGGGCTGGATCGAAGTGCTGGGCGCGGGCATGGTCAACCCGAAGGTGCTGGACATGTGCGGCATCGACAGCAAAAAATACCGTGGCTTTGCGTTCGGCGTAGGCCTTGAGCGCATCGTCATGCTGCGCTACGGCATTACCGACATGCGCGCGCTTTACGAGGGCGACGTGCGCTTCCTGTCGCAGTTCCGCGAGGATTAAGGGTGGAGGAATATAGCAATGAAAGTACCAATGCAATGGATTCGGCAATATACGGATATCCCCGTAACGCCGGAGGAATTTGAAAGCGCGATGATTATGCACGGCACCGGCGTCGAGGGGCTGGATAACCAGAACGACGCCGTTCAGAATGTCGTCGTGGGCAAGATTCTGTCCGTGCGCAAGCACGAAAATTCCGACCACATGGTGATCTGCTCCGTGGATGTCGGCGAGGACGCGCCGATTCAAATCGTCACCGGCGCGCCGAATGTGCACGAAGGCGATCTGGTGCCGGTCGCGAAGGTCGGCGCGGTTCTGCCCGGCGGCGTTAAGATCAAAAAAGGCAAGCTCCGCGGCGTTGAATCCGACGGTATGTGCTGCTCCGGCCCGGAAATCGGCGTGCCGGATTATCTCTATCCGTCCGTAGGCGATAAGGGGCTGCTGATTTTCCACGAGGATTATAAGCCCGGCACGGACGTCCGCCCGATTCTCGGCGTAGACGATACCATCGTCGATTTTGAAATTCTGGCCAATC
>OLRC01002233.1_pt1 | contig 10823 bp, 8 predicted proteins | sample 1672081 | NCBI WGS metagenome assembly OLRC01 (sample SAMEA3136643, study PRJEB25190) | human gut metagenome | biome: human gut; feature: human-associated habitat; material: faeces | place: Austria | collected 2013
ACTTGCAGCGACGGATCTCAGGACACTCTTACACCACGTCTGCGCGCGCCACCCCTGTATACCGACCTCGGGCAAAAAATCGGGATTTCTCGATGTTTTCTACGGATGATGGGCGGGGTTATGGGCTGACAGCGTTTGATTTGTAGGGACATTCGCGGTCTTTGGCATTTATCGTGGCGCCCGAAACTCTTGGTTAGGCTGAATACTCCCAAAAATGCACGGTGCTTAGAGGGGGACCTTCGCGACAAAGGAAACCGCCCCGTCGAAGTATGCATTCGACGAGGCGGTTTATGCATATACCCGATTAAGGATACGCTGCGGATCTGTTAGAACTTGACGGTCGGTGCCTGGCGGGCAGCTTCGGCGGCCTCGAAGCCCTGGCGCTCCTTAAACTGGAAGATGCCGGCAAAGATGACAGCCGGGAACGTCTGAATGGCGTTGTTGTAGCTGAGCACGCAATCGTTGTAGCTCTGGCGTGCATAGCTAATCTTGTTCTCGGTATCCTCGAGCGATGCCTGGAGCTGCGTAAAGTTGGTGTTTGCCTTAAGATCGGGATAGGCCTCGGCCACGGCGAAGAGCTGGCGCAGCGCACCGGTCAGCACGTTGTCGGCTTCCATCTTGGCCTCGGGCGTGGTGGCCTTGACGGCGGTGTTACGCGCGCTGATCACGGCGGAGAGCGTCTCCTGCTCGTGCTTGGCGTAGCCCTTGACGGTCTCGACCAGGTTGGGGATCAGGTCGTTGCGACGCTGCAGCTGCGTATCGATGTTCTGCCAGGCGTTATCGATGCGGTTACGCTTGGTGACCATGTTGTTGTAGATGCCGGCGATGGCGCAGACAATCACAATGACAACAACGATGCCGATGATGACGGGAAGCATGATGTCTCCGTTTCGAATGGCCGCGGCGGCATGCGCCAGCTGCCGTTGGTATAACGCTACTAGTATACCCGCAACGTTTTGCCGTGCCGAACTTTCCGGTAAGCGTTGTGTTTTCGGCGGGGTCGGCACCGGGGCAAAGCGCGCGAGGTACAGGTGTAAGATATGCGACAGATTGACGAGTGTTGTCTTTGCCCTGAGGATGGCGATAACAGTGGACCTTCGCATTAAGAAAACCTATCGTGCCCTGTTCGATGCCTTTACCGAGCTTTTGGAAGAGCATCGTTTTGAGGACCTGACGGTTGCCATGCTGTGCGACCGTGCCATGATTCGCCGCACGACGTTCTACAAGCACTTTCGCGACAAGAACGATTACTTTGCCTTTTATATCGATGAGCTCATGTCGGGCCTGCCGCAAAAACAGTCCGATGAGGCCGGCGCAGTGTCTGCCGAGGACGTGCACGCGCTTCGACACGCGATTTTGGATGATGCGATGAATTTGATTCTGGCGCATGAGCGGCTCATGGATAACATTTTGGCAAGCAGCATGTCGGGCATGTTGACCAACGTTATTTGCGACCGCATTGCCCGCTCCATCCGCGAGCGTGTGATGAACGTGCTTGCCGAGGATGCCCTGGCCCCCGTGTCACTCGAGACGACGTCTGAGTTTGTCGCCGGCGGTATTATTCGACTTTTCACGATATGGTGGGAATCGGGCCACGATCTTGAGCGTCGACCTGAGATAGCCGACGTGGTCGATGCGTTGTTTGAGCGGACCATGACACCGGTGCATCACTAGGAGTGGCGGAGAGAGGGGGATTCGAACCCCCGGAACGCTCTCGCGCTCAACGGTTTTCAAGACCGCCGCATTCAACCGCTCTGCCATCTCTCCGTGAGTCGTAATGATAGCATCGTTTTGAATTTGCAACAGGGAAGGCGAACGATGGCGATCACCGAAATCGACGAGAAGTTCATGCACGAGGCGCTGGCGGAGGCGCGCGCCGCCGCGACGGTGGGCGAGGTGCCCATCGGAGCCGTAGTGGTGCGCGACGGCGAGATTGTCGCGCGGGCGCATAATCGTCGTGAGCTCGACCAGGACCCTTCGGCGCATGCAGAGTTCGCGGCCCTGTGCGCTGCCGCTCGGTCGCTCGGTCGCTGGCGCCTTTCCGATTGCACGGTCTATGTAACGCTCGAGCCTTGCTGCATGTGTGCGGGTCTTATGGTCAACGCGCGCGTGGGGCGCTGCGTGTATGGCGCGGCCGATGCCAGGGCGGGTGCGCTGGGCTCGCTGTACGACCTCAATGCCGATTCGCGCCTGAACCATCGGTTTAACGTGACGGCTGGGGTCCTGGCGGATGAATGCCGCGAACTGCTAAGTAGCTATTTTGGCGGTCTGCGCGGAGCGGGCGGCGCTGATTGCGGTTGTGGGGCCGATCTTGAAGCACACGCCGCTCACGCTGCAGCGCTTGCAGGTGCCGGTGAGGATGCTGGCACGGCGGTTGACTTTGGTCCTGCATGCCGTCGGCCCCGCCGTGTGCTGCTGGCGATCGACTCCTTTAAGGGCAGCGTTTCGAGCGCGCAGGCGGAGGCAGCGGTTGCCGAAGGCGTGTGCCGCGTTTGGCCCGATGCCGAGGTGCGCGCATTGCCGCTGGCAGATGGTGGCGAGGGAACGCTCGATGCCATCGCCGCATGCGGTGGCGAGCTTGTGACCTGCGAGGTTGCAGGCCCCTTTGGCGAGCGTGTGCCTGCCCGGATGTTAGTGGACGGCGAGCACGAGTCGGCTGTTATTGAGATGGCCGAAGCCGCGGGCATCGGGTATTCGCCTTGCGCGGAGTCGGCGGCGTTGGCGGCTTCGACCTATGGCGTGGGCGAGCTTATGCTTCGCGCAGTTCGCACGGGCGCAAGGACACTCTATATTGGTCTGGGCGGCAGTGCCACCAACGACGGTGGCGCCGGCATGCTGCAGGCGCTGGGCGCGCGCGTGGTCGATGATCAGGGATGCGATGTCGCCCCCGGTCTTGCCGGCCTTGAGCAGGTGGCGAGCGTTGATTTGGCGCCCGCGCTGCAGGCTTTGGATGATGCTCGCATCGTTGTGCTTTCGGATGTCGAGAATCCGCTCGTGGGGCGTCGAGGCGCACTGGCGGTGTTTGGCGGGCAGAAGGGCCTGCCGGCGGATGATGTCGAGGTGCTGCGCAGATACGACGGCTGGATGGTCGGCTACGGTCGCTTGCTCGATGCGGCGATTGCCAGAGCTCGAGCCCAGGGGTTGTTGCGCACACCCGAGGGCGCACGGACATTTGGCTCGGTGCTCGGTGTACCCGGCGCGGGCGCTGCCGGTGGCTTGGGCGCGGCGTTGCTGGCGCTCGGCGCGGAGCTACGCTCGGGTGTGGAGACGGTGCTCGATCTGATTGGGTTTGACGAACGCGTGCGCGATGTCGACCTGGTCATTACAGGCGAGGGCAACATGGACGAGCAATCCGCTGCCGGCAAGGCGCCGGTGGGCGTGGCCCGTCGTGCGAAGCGATATGGCAAGCCGGTGGTCGCCGTCGTGGGCGGTCGTGCCGACAATTTGGATGCGGTGTATGGTCGGGGCATCGACTTGGTTCTGCCGGTCTGCCGCAGGCCCATGCCTCTTGACCAAGCGCTCGACCCCCAGGAAGCCACAACCAACCTCATCTGCGCCGGCGAAGCAGCCGCCCAAGCCTACGACCTCGCCCGCTTCTAAAACCATTCCCTCAATAACTTGCGGTGAAATAGCTCCTGTTTTCCGGCTCAAATGCCCCAACCAGGAACTATTCCACCGCAACATCGAGAATGGCTATCCGAGGCTGGCCGCCTTGGGCCTTGGGTCGGACCGTCCGCCATGAAATGCGGCCATCTACTACGTTTAGCCGAGCACCCTTGACCATCCCGGATTTTGTGAAATTAAAACCGCAGGTAGAAAGCTTGCCGATTTTCGAAAAAGCCGGCTATGGTTGGCTCCTGCGGCTTAAACGTAGTAGATAGGCCCCTTTCGTGGCATAGCGTCAGACCTGTCTTTTTGGACGGGGCTTTTTTGACTACTTTCGCCACCCTGATGCCCCACCGGTCAAAAAGCAGTCAAAAAAGCCCCGTCCCAAATTAGCTGTCTTGCCCCATCGGGCGGGAGCGGGTAATATATATCGAACGCCTAGCGCGTTCGATGGGTTCGGATGACGACATGTTCCGAATCTGGTCAGGTCCGGAAGGAAGCAGCCATAAGGAGCCTCTGTCGGGCATCCGGATCCATCGAGCGCACGGGCTTTCTTTTTGCGCGGTTTTACCAAACCGCGCAATGCTCGACGCTGCGCGCCACCCAGAGCGACAATTTGTCATTCAAAAGGCAAGGCATGACCAGAAGGTCTATGCCTTGCCTTTTTCATGCCAACTTGTTCGCTCTGGGTGGCGCTCGCTGGCTTTGCCAAAACATCGATGGCTACGCGGTCCAGGAGGCGGCGAAGTGTTTGGTGTCTCGCTGGTCCTCGGCTTTGCCTGCGGGATCGCTCGACTACCAAACAGCCCGCCGGCACCGGGACCACTTCGTCCAAAAATCACCCGTAAAGGCGCGTTAGCCTAATTAAATCTATCCCTTAAGGAATGCTGCTCGTTGGCGTTGTTTGGAGCGCGGTGGCGATGTGCTTCAAGAGACAATGGCATTACCATTTGTTTTTACAAGTAAAGAGGCCCGTTTCCCTGGGTTGGGGAAACGGGCCCTTTTTGTCTCTGGGCTTGTAGATTGGCGAAGGCGATACGCTCTGGCAGCTATTTTGAGTTCTTGATGCGGCGTGTGGCTGTGGCGGTTATTCCGAGGCCTGCGGCGGCGATTCCTGCGAGTGCGATTGCGCTCGGCGCTGTGTCGCCCGTGTTCGCGAGCTTGCCGGCGGTCGTATCTGCTTGCTTGCCGCTGCTCGAGTTCGCCTGCTTGGTGGAGCTTGGCGGGGTATTTTTACCGGTCGCGGGCGAGCCGGTGGGCTGTGTCGTCTCGGTCGGTTGCGCCGAGCCGGAGGGAGGTGTTGTCTCGGCGGGTTTCGTTATCTCGGGCGAGGTGGCCTTGTCTGCCGCGGCCTTTGCCTCTTCGTATGCTTTGCAGGCGTCGTCATAGGCCGCTTGCGCCTTTTCCAAATCGCCGAGGAGCGCATTTCGCTTGGCTATGTCCTCGTCGATGTGGGCTTTAGCTTCCTCTGCCTCACTTTCGAAATGCTGAACCTGTTTTTCCTGGCTTTCGAGTCGGCGTTGGTAGGAGTGAAGATCATCTTCATAAGATTTTTCTCGCCTTTCTGCCGCCATGATCTACTGCGCAACTGCTTAATATGCTCCTTAATAGCTGTGCTGGGCTCCTCGTCGCCGAGTGCTTCAAGTGCCTTATCTAATTCTGCCTGAAGGCCGCTTGTCCGGTTGTGGGCCTCATCGTATTTGGCTTGGGCTGCATCGACGTTCGCTTGCATGGCGGGAAGGGGTTCCCTCCGTTTGGCGGCTTCCGTCACCACCATGTCGTAGATCTCTTGAAAAGCGGCAATGTCATCATCGATTTCCGCAAGTTTCTCGGGACTTGCGGCGTCTTTTGCGGCCTCGAGGGTTTTGAGCGCTTCCTGCATGGCTGCATACGCTTTTTCTTTTGCGGCGGCCGCGTCTTCCGTCTGCAAGGCAACTGCACCGGTGGGGGCGCTGGTTTCTGCCGCGATCGCCGTTACGGGGGCGATTCCCGCGACAAGTGCCGCGGAAAGGGCGATGCCCACAGTTGCTCGTCTTGCTCTTCTTGCGAGAATGTCGTTCATCTCGGCACCTCATTTCAAGGGTCGGCGACTAACTTGGTAGCACTAATGTAAATATACCATGCTAGTTGACCCGACACTGGCTGGGTGTGCGCGTATACCCCCCCCTGAAAACTGAATCCCGTTAGAAATGACGAGTTGTTTACGCTTCTTTTGGGGTGGCGGTACTATCATGGTTCGAATTGAATGTGGATGATGATAGGGAGCGCCTTTTTATGATTGAGCTGCTCGGGCGTTTTGGTGGTAAATTTCGCCGGTATATGGTGATTGGCCCTGCGTGCAAGTTGATCGAAGTGATCTTTGACCTGCTGACGCCGCTGGTGATTGCCCAGATGATTGATAAAGGTATCGGTGCGCACGACGTGAGTGCCGTCGTCCACTACGGCATGGTGCTCGCCACCATGGCCGTGATCGGCATCTCGTTTACGCTCGTCTGCCAAAAGATGGCGGCGCTGACCTCGCAGGGCATGGGCACCGACATTCGCGGTGCGCTCTACCGGCACATCAACAAGCTGAGCTATGCTGAGCTCGATCGCTTTGGCACGCCGTCGCTCATCACGCGCATTACCAACGACGTCAACCAGGTGCAGCTCGCCGTGGCGCTGGGCGTGCGCATGCTCATCCGTTGGCCCTTCTTGGCGGTGGGCTCCATGGTCGCGGCCCTTGCCATCGACCTTAAGCTCGGCATGATCTTTTTGATTTGCACGCCCGCCATCGGCCTGGTGTTTTGGTTTGTCATGGCGCGCTGCATCCCGTACTACAAGCAGCTGCAGGCAAAGCTCGACCGCATCGCGCTTATTTGCCGCGAGGGACTTTCGGGCGCCCGCGTGGTCCGGGCGTTTGTACGCGAGGGTCACGAGCGTGAGCGTTTTGCCCAGGCGGCCGATGACCAGGCGTGTGTCGCAATCGCGGTGGGCAAGCTCTCGTCGATTCTCAACCCCGTCACGTTTTTGGTGATGAACCTGGGCGTGTGCGCCATCCTGTGGGTGGGCGGCATCCAGGTCAACGTGGGCGAGCTCACGCAGGGCCAGGTCATGGCGTTTGTGAACTACATGACGCAGACCCTGACCTCCATCGTGTACGTCGCCAACCTGGTCGTGGTCTTTACCAAGGCGAGCGCCAGTGCGTCACGTATCAACGAGGTGCTCAATTGCGTGCCGAGCATCACCGACGAGGGCAACGAGCCGGTCGCGCTGCCCCAGGCGCTCGCGACGGACGTCGACGCCCCGGCTCCCGCGCTGAGCTTTGACCATGCGAGCTTCTCGTTTGGCGCCGGCGCGGCCAATGCCGTGAGCGATGTGACCCTGGAACTTTCGTTGGGCAAAACGCTCGGCATTATCGGCGGCACGGGCAGCGGCAAGTCCACACTCGTCTCGCTTATTCCGCGCCTGTACGATGCGAGCACCGGCAGCGTGAGCGTGATGGGCTCCGACGTGCGTACCTGGCAGCTCGGCCAGCTGCGCCACGTGGTCGCGACCGTTCCGCAGCGAGCGTCGCTGGTGAGCGGCACCATCCGCAGCAACCTGACCTGGCGTGACGAGTCGGCGACCGACGAGGATCTCTGGGCGGCGCTCGACATGGCGCAGGCGAGCGAGTTCGTGCGCAACAAGCCGCAGGGGCTCGATACCCCGGTCGAGGCGGGCGGTAAGAACTTCAGCGGTGGCCAACGCCAGCGCCTGACCATCGCGCGCGCCCTGGTGGGCTCGCCTCAGATATTGATCATGGACGATTCCGCCTCGGCGCTCGACTTTAAGACCGACGCGGCGCTTCGCCATGCCATCCGCGAGCGCAGTGTGCGCGGTGCCGCCGAGGGCGGGCTGCCGCTCACGACCGTCATCGTGAGCCAACGTGTCTCGACCGTTCGCGATGCCGACATGATCTGCGTACTCGACCACGGCTCGGTTGCGGGCCTGGGCACGCATGACGAGCTGTACGCGACCTGCCAGCTCTATCGCGAGATTTGCCAGTCGCAGCTGCGCCGCGAGGAGCTCGAGGGCCAGCAGGGGAGCACGACGCCCGCGTCCGCTCCGACCGCCCCCGCATCCGTCTGCGCAAAGGAGGGATGCTAAATGAATCCGTACACTTCCTCCGGTTCGGTCGCCACGATGACGGCCAACGTGTCCGGCAACGATAACCTCAACGACCTGGGCGACGGTCCGCGCCAGCCCGGCGATCCCGAGCGCTATCCCGTGGGTGCGGTGACCCGCCGCCTGCTGGGCTACGTTCATCCGCACCGCGTCTCGTTCGCGGCATCGTTTTTAAGTGCCGCCGTCTCGGTGATTTTGCAGCTCTACACGCCTATTCTCATCGGCGAGGGCATCGACCTGATCGTTGCCGCCGGGCAGGTGGACTTTGACGCACTGCTGCCGCTCGTTACCAAGCTCGCGATTGTCGTCGTAGGTGCTGCGGCCTTCCAGTGGCTACAGGGCTACTGCGTCAACCGCCTGTCCTACGAGACGGTGCGCGATATGCGCGTGGAGGCGAGCGATAAGCTCAGCCGCATGCCGCTCAGCTTTATCGACAGCCATGCCCACGGCGACCTTATGAGCCGCGTGGTCAACGACGTCGACCAGGTGGGCGACGGTCTGCTGCAGGGCTTCACGCAGCTCTTCACCGGTGTTATTACCATCGTTGGCACGCTCGCGTTTATGCTTTCCATCAACCTGACCATGACGCTCGTGGTGGTGCTCGTCACGCCGCTCTCCATCTTTGCGGCCAGCGCCATCGCCAAGCTCTCCAACAAAAGCTTTACGGCACAGCAGCGTATTCAGGGTCAACTGGGCGGTCATATCGAGGAGTATGTGGGCGAGCAAAAGCTTGTCGACGCCTTTGCCTATGGTCCCAACGCGCAGCTGCGCTTCGATGCCCTCAATGTCGAGCTCTACACCGCGGGCGAGCGCGCGCAGTTTATGGGTTCGCTTTCCAATCCCGGTACGCGCTTTATCAATAACATCATCTATGCCGTGGTCGCTGTGATCGGCTGCGTGGGCGTGATCACGGGCGTGCCCGCGGCGCTTACGGTGGGCGGTGTGCAGATCTTCCTGTCCTATGCTAACCAGTACACCAAGCCGTTCAACGAGGTCACCAATGTCATTACGCAAATCCAGACGGCGTATGCCTCGGCGCGCCGTATGTTTGCGCTGCTCGATGCGCGCGAGCAGGAGCCCGACGCTGTGGATGCCATTGAGCTTGCCGCCCCGAAGGGCGAGGTGACTTTTGAGCATGTGGACTTTAGCTATGTGCCCGACCGCAAACTGCTGCAGGATATCTGCATCGAGGCTAAGCCCGGCATGCGCTTTGCCCTGGTCGGCCCCACGGGCTGCGGCAAGACGACGCTCATCAACCTGCTGCTGCGCTTTTACGATATCGATGCCGGACGCATCATGGTCGATGGCAGGTCTTCGCGTGACTACACGCGCACAAGCCTTCGCCGTGCCTTTGGCATGGTGCTGCAGGACACTTGGCTGTTCGAGGGCACGGTGGCGGAAAACATCGCCTACGGCTGTCCCGACGCCACACGCGAGCAGGTTATCGAAGCTGCCAAGCGCGCGCATGCGCACAAGTTTATCGTGCAGCTGCCAGGCGGCTACGACACGGTGATCGGCGAGGACGGCGGCACGTTTAGCCAGGGCCAAAAGCAGCTGCTGTGCATCGCGCGCGTTATGCTCACCGATCCGGCGATTCTGCTGCTGGACGAGGCGACCTCGAGCATCGATACCCGCACCGAGCTGCAGGTGCAGGCGGCATTCGACGAGCTTATGGCCGGCCGCACAAGCTTTGTCGTGGCGCATCGCCTGAGCACCATCTGCAACGCCGACTGCATTTTGGTGATGCGCGACGGCCAGATTATCGAGCGCGGCACGCACGACGAGCTGCTAGCGGCAGGCGGCTTCTACGCCGAACTCTACCGCAGCCAATTCGCCCAGTAAGCAAGCCCGTGGGGCAAATTAATCAATCGACAGACGGTGGTTTACATCTGTCACGTTAGTACTAAGATATTCATCTAATAAATTGCATTAGTGGCTTTAGTTTTGGGGGAAACGAGGCAACGTGACTATGACGTGCTCTTTGGTGGTCAACAGCAAGAGCGGTAATACCAGGATGGTTTCGGGCGCGATCAAGCGCGCTCTGCAGGCTGCGGGCGTTGAGTTTGTCCATGCCGCGGCGTTGAGCGACGATGCGGATGCAGATCAGGTTGCGCTCGAGGCGCAGGGCGCCTGCGCGGCCGACACGGTGCTCGTTGGCTTTTGGTGCGACAAAGGCACCTGCTCGTCTTCGGTCGCGGCGTTGCTCTCCGCCTTGCACGGCAAGCGCGTCTTTTTGTTTGGCACCTGCGGCTTTGGCGCCAGCGAGGAGTACTTTAGGCAGATTATCGATCGCGTGACCTCCAATTTGGCCAATGATGCCGAGCTTGTAGGCTGGTCGATGTGCCAGGGCAAGATGGGTCCCGCGGTCAAGCAGCGCTACGAGGCCATGCTCGAGCAAGATCCCGACAACGCCCGCGCTAAGTTGCTGCTCGACAACTGGGTTGCCGCAAAGGATCACCCCACCAAGGAAGATCTGGACCATATGGCGGCGGCGGCCAAGAAGGCCGTGCTGGGAGAGTAGCTTCGCCGTTCGCGGTCCTTCGTGCAAAGCAACACAAATGTGAAAGCCTCGATATTCTCGAGGCTTTTTTCTTGCCACTTGTGGGCGCAACCGTGGCAAGCGTTTGGGGTGACATTTTCCATCACCCCGATGACGAGGCCGTTCTGGACAACACGCTCGCATGCGTTCGCTGGATGTATTCAGAGTGGGACGGGGTTTCCGGATGGATGGGGTTTCCAGAAGGTATGGGCTGAGGGCTACACGGGGTAGCCGTAGAGGCATGAATAAGGGGGTTGAAAATAAACGATACTAAATGCAGTATAAATTTAATGTGGGGGGGGGGGTACGATATCTGAGCCGTACAAAATATTAGACCCTCTATTGAGAAGTTGTGTAGGGGTTAGCTGCAGGCGTTGGATAAAGCAGACAAGTGCGGGGACAAATAACCACTTACGGCAAAAATAGTAGCATTTGGCGGAAAGACGTTGATAAAAACGCGGAAGTAGCTACGGTGATGGTGGCGCGCGCAGACGTGGTGTAAGAGTGTCCTGAGATCCGTCGCTGCAAGTCC
>OLRC01002243.1_pt1 | contig 10789 bp, 13 predicted proteins | sample 1672081 | NCBI WGS metagenome assembly OLRC01 (sample SAMEA3136643, study PRJEB25190) | human gut metagenome | biome: human gut; feature: human-associated habitat; material: faeces | place: Austria | collected 2013
CAGTCCATTATTAAGTTTTTTATTATGTTCCCTTTGTACACCGTTGCAAACAATGTCAAATACATAGTTAAAATTACCATTTACCGATGGACATATGTACATGAATTTGAGCTTCTTTACATCAAGAAGCCATTCAAAGCTCAAAAGTTCTCCATCATTCAAAAGATCGGTTTGAAGATACTCGATGATCTCATTATCTACCATATTGCGCAAACTGTTTGGGATATCCTGTAAGCCAAAATTATCATAGGATGCGCTAGTAGGACGAAGAAAAGTAATGGCATCATGCCCATAGTACATTTCGTCAAATATATTTTGTATTTGCATATAAGCAACAAAATACATGCCGACAACTAAAATGAGTATAATAGCGATAGTAATGATGAACCCTCTTCTCATTTCAAGTCCTCCAATTCATTTGAACCATATTCCAAATTCAAAATAAAGTTGTAAGCATCTGGCTCAACTATTTTTAGTTCTGCTAGTGAGTCGACATTTAGTTTGCTTAAAATAGCATCAATTACATAATTGAGAGGCGTATGTGATAAGAAGATGGTTGCGCGAGATTCTCCTCCATTTAACATGTCAAAATATATTTTTTCAGCTTCATGATAAGATATGCCTCGGACCTTCATAAGATTTGTCACGTTTTCTGCATCAAGATCTGCTTTGTAGTCATCTTGAGTAAATGATACATGGGATTCACTATCAGTCTTGATTGTTGCATCGCCCAACCAGCCAGCCATATCTTCGCGAGATGTATCGCTTCCGCCTGTGTACGCATTAGCAAGTCTACGTTTGGCCCATTCGATAAAATCCCAGCCAGAAGGAGGATAGTCCGTGGCGATTATTGCGGCTGATGTAATGTTATAGTGTGCATAATCTGAAGCATTTCTCATGTTTGCATATTGTCTTTCCCAAAGAGCTTCAAATTCATCATCGGTAAGCTGATAACCGATAGCACTTTCCATGGAAGTTTTATAGCTATTTCTGATAGCTTTATTTTCTTTGAAAAAAGCATAAAAGGGGGAGAATAGCCCTTTCCGCAAATGAAAGTCAGCAAATTGAGTGCATATATAAAAACACGTTCACGATGAGCGTTTACATCTGTTCCTGCTTCATCACGGTTTTTACCGCGTCCAGAAACCGCTTGACCGTCCGCGACGGCGTAGGCGCATGAAGCAGACCGAACGGCATGAAGTATTCCCAATCCACCGGGACGGTGCGCAGCATGGGATGAATATCCGCCCAATACTCAATCGTCATCATCAAATCGTTGCTGTGTTCACATTGATTGAGAACCCTCATGGAAAGAAAATCGAAATCGACAATGTGAATCTGCGGATGATTCTGCCAGAGATCATCCCGCAGAATATCCAGATAGCCGTTCCAGCCGCGGCGAATCAGCATGAAATTTTCACCGTTCAAATCTTCGACGGAAAGCCTTGCGCGGGAAGCCAGCGGGTGAGAAACCGACATTGCGCAGCAAATCGGCTCCTTGGACAACTCAAGTGCCGCGCACCCGCGTGCTTTCAAAAATGGTTCATCAAACGTGCCCGCCACAATGTCGATCTTATCACCGAGGTTGCGCAGAATCTCCCGCGCATTTTCCGGCGTGTTTTCAAACGGAACAAACTCGAAACGGATTTCCGGGCATATCTGCTGGATTTTGGGACCCCAGTCCTGAATAAACTTGATGGGCGTCATCGGCGACGCGCCGATGCGGATGATGTTTTCCTCATCCTCGCCCGCGTCCTTCGCGCGCTCGACGGCTTCCTTGCAATAGGCGACGATATATTTGGCGTCCTTATAGAGCGACTGCCCTTCCTTGGTGAGCTTCAGCCCGCGATGGGTGCGGACAAACAGCGTCAGCCCCAGGCTGTTTTCCAGCAGATTGATTTGCTTGATGACCGCCGGAGGCGAAATATACAGCTCCTCGGCGGCTTTATTGAAGCTGCCTGCATCGGCAACGCACAGAAACGTGTCGAGCTGCGGGTTATACATGTCGTTCACATCCTTCGGAAACTCTTTCTGACAGTATAACGCATTTAGGACTTCTGTGCAAGAAGGAGAAAGAAAAACGGACTGCCAAAGCAGCCCGTCAGGGAGGGGAAAGCGATTTACTTCTGCTCGTCTACCGGCGGCACCATCTGCGCATACTTCTTGAGCAGCTCCGGCGTGCTGGTGTAGTAGCGAACATCCTTGTTCAGCGCGGCAATCTGCGCCATTTCCGCATTGGTCAGCGCAAAATCGAACAAATCGAAATTCGCCTTGATGTGCGCCGGATTCTTCGAGCCGGGGATGACGATGTTGCCATCCTGAATGTGCCAGCGGAGGATGATCTGCGCGCTGGTCTTGCCGTACTTCCTGCCCAGCTCGGCAAACAGCGGTTCTTCCAGCAGCGCCTTGTCTCCATGGCCCAGCGGATACCACGCCTGCGGCACGATGCCGTTTTCCGCCAGCATCGCCTTGAGCTGCTTTTCCTGATGATACGGATGCAGCTCAGTTTGCAAAACGGTCGGCTTGACCTCGCAGATGGAGAGAATCTCGGCAATCTGCGCCGCGTTGAAGTTGGACAGACCGATGGCGCGCACCTTGCCCGCCTTATACGCCGCCTCCATCAGGCGATAGCCCGCGACGTAGTTGCCCGCAGGCTGATGGATCAGCAGCAGGTCGATATACTCGGTACCCAGCCGCGTGAGCGTCTTATCCACCGCGTCCGCCTGCTCGTAAAAGCTCGGCCAGATTTTGGTTTCGAGGAAGATTTCTTCCCTCTGCAAGCCGGATCTCTTCATCGCGCGCCCGACCGCCTTTTCGTTGACGTAGGCGTTGGCGGTGTCGATGAGCCGATCGCCGTCGGCAAGGGCGCTGAGGACGGAGGCTTCCGCCTCGTCCGGGGAGAGCAGGAACGTGCCGATGCCCGCCATCGGCATTTTGACGCCATTGTTCAGCGTTGCGTATTCCATGAAAATCATCCTTTCTGATATGGTTTCGCGATTCAAGACCGTCAGGTAACGCTTCGCGGTTGTATAAAGAAGTTACACGGTTTTACCCATTTCATAAGCCTGTTTCATGGCAGGCGTATTTGCGATTTTACCCGGCTCATACACGCCGTTTCCGATAATCGTCCCCTTTTCCACCGCGCCATGCACGCAATCGACATAGCCGCGGAAGCACGCCAGCGTGGTATCAGCGGAGGAGGTATCTTCATCCGCCATCGTGACGATATAATAGAAATCCTTATTCTTCACTTCCAGCCAGCGTGCCACGGTGCGGTCGATAACCGCCTTGAGCTGCGCGTCGATGGAATAGAAGTAGACCGGGCTGGAGAGCACGATCACATCCGCGTCGATCATCTTTTGCAGCACCTCGGCCATATCGTCCTTATGGGCGCATTCGCCGTGGTGACTGCGGCAGAAATAGCAGGCGGAGCAGGGCGCAATCTTCTTGGACACGACGCGAATCTTTTCGACCTCGTTGCCCGCTTCCTGCGCGCCGCGCATAAATTCGTCGCACAGCAGATCGGAATTGCCGCCCTTGCGCGGGCTGCCGGACAGAATCAGAACTTTTTTCTCATGGTGTTTTCCTCCCCGTTTGAGTTTCTTTAGTTGTTGGCAAAGACCTGTTCGAGCCATGCGGCGTAGTCCCTGACCCAGCCGCCGTCCGAACCGAAGCCGTGCGGCCAGCCGTTCAGCACGATGCGGCCGGTGGGAATACCCATGCCGCGAATCACGTCGTATTGCTGTTGAAACTGGCGATAGAAGGGATCCTGCGTGCCGTAGACGTAGAAGGTCGGCGGCAGGTCGCCCTCCGCGAGCCAGTCTGCATCCATATTGCCCACGCTCAGGCGGCCGTAGAAGGAATAGATCATACCCGCGGCAGACGCATGCGCGGGGATCGCATCCAGCTCATCCGGCACATAACTGCTGTCCAGCGCCGTGCCGTTGACCTCCTCGTCGTAGTGCATCAGGAACTCGCCTGCCTGAATACCGCCCGCAGAGAAGCCCATGACGGCGATATCCTCCGGCTCAACGCCATACGCATCGGCATTTTTGCGGATGAAGCGCACGGCGCGTGCCACATCCAGCGCGCCTTCCTCCTGCGTGTAGGGAGACAGGCGGTAATCCACGATGAACGTCTGGAAGCCCAGCTCGCGCAGCGCCGCCGTCGGCAGGGAATCCGTATAATTGCCGCGGAACTGATACGCGCCGCCTGCCATCAGCACGACCGCGCCCTTGGGCTGCACGCCCTCGCGAACGGGAATTGCCGTCACATACGGGCGGAAATCCCAGTCGTCAAAATAGCCCGTCATGTCCGGCGTAAAACTGGTTTTCGCGGGCGCGCTGCCCTCCTCCCAGAGATAGAGCGCCTGAATCCGCGTCGGATCAGCCGCCGTATTCAAGACGGTCGCGTTTCCATCCGGCTGCGGCATCTTCGCCAGCATCCTTGTGCGGGAATAATCGCGGATCGTCCCCAGACCGTAGTTGTACGCCGCCGGAAAATCGTCCGGCGTGGGCACGGTATCTTCGGAAGACCCTTCGCGCAGATCGTCGATGGTTTCGGGTAAAGCCGCCTGTCCGTTCATCCGGTTCATCGCGTCCTGTATGGCCTCCAATCCGTTTTCCAGATTGCTGTTTGTGTTCTCCGCCAGCGCGCCGTTTCCTGCCGGCAGAACCAAACTCAGCAGGGCGATACAGGCGGCGATTTTTTGTTTTGTCTTGCTCATTGAAAATTCTCCGTTCAGCCTTCATTTTGCACGTGTTTTTCCCAGAAAGCCACCGCGTCGTTCAGCCATCCCTCGGCAACCGTTCCTGTGCCGATGCCGAACCCGTGCGACAGCCCCGGATAGACGTGAAACTCGGTATCCGTGCCGAGCTGATGCAGCAATTCAAGACGCTGCTGCATCAGCTGCCAGCTTGCAATACCGTCATTGCGCCCGACGCAGGCATACGTCGGCGGGTCAAGCTCGCTGTATTCGCTGTGCCCCGTGTATTGCAAAATGACGGCGGCAGGGCGCGGATAATCCGGCTCGCCGAAGAACGCCGTTCCATACGAGCCGACCCACGCCGCCATGCGTCCGCCCGCCGAGCCGCCCCAAAGGGAATAATCGGAGGTATCGACCTCCAGCTTGTCGGCGTGCTCAAAGATAAAGCTGATGGCGCGCGCCAAATCCTCGCACGCCGCTGCGCCGGGGCGATAGATCAGCGCAAAGGCGTTGTAGCCCTTCTTGGAAAGCTCCAGCGCGTGCGGGAAGCTGTCCTGCATCGCGCCCACATAGGCAAAGCCGCCGCCCGCGTTGCACACGGCGAACCGCGCGCCCGGCGTACCCTTGAAGAAGAACAAGCCCGAATCCCGCTCGGCGGCTTTTTCTTCCTCGGTGTAGATATCGTAAAAGATGGTTTCGCCGTTCAGCGCGCGCGTGCGCAGAAAATTGGCGATTTCCACCGTCTTATCCGGGTCGATGTTGTTGTACCACGTCAGGCGCAGACTGCCCAGCGTATCGCCGCTCATGTAGCCCTCGTCCACCGGAAAAATCAGCCGCCCGTAGTCGCCAAACGCCGGATCATGGATGACGGCTTGAATCGGCGTGTTCTTAGTATATGCGTTCATATCCGCGTCCTCCGCGAAAGCGCTCGTTCCACCCCATGCGCAGAGAAAAACCAGCGCAAGGTAAACAAGAAGATGTCTGTGTTTCATCAGCTCACCCGTTCCGTTCTTTTTTCGGTTCTATTATAAAAAAGGAGAGACTCGTTGTGAAGTCTCCCTTGGTTTATCAGTATATACCCGAAAGTTATAGCTCTGGTGGATGAGAACGAAGCAAAACGTGTTGGACGGATTCTTCTCGATTGCGTTTGAGAACTGTTTGCGCGGCGGTTTCTGTCGTTTCTTTCAATTCTTTTCGATTGATCGCCGTTTCCATCGCATCCTCAATCGAAACCCGCCCATCCGAAACGCGCGGTAGCGCGTCAGGAATGACTTTGCGCGTCCAGTATCGGATGCGGTTCAGTTCCGCCATTTCAGCTTTGACTTCTTCGAGTTTGGGAAGAAGGGCTTCGCGCTCCGCTTCAAGCCGTGTACGTTCCGCTTTCAGTGCCATGCGCTGCTCCTTATCGAGAGGAGACGCAAGCCCCAGCGACTTCACGAGCTTTTCGCGCAGCCAGATCGCCTTTTGCAGACGGTTCAATTCGTCGCCGTGTTCGACCTTGAACTTTTCGCGTTTGCCGCTCCAGTGGATGCTCTCGTATTCCTGCTGAATCGGCTTCAATTCCTTCATGGTCTGAATCGCGCCAAACAGCGCGTCGATATCTCGGATTCTACGTTCCTTTGCCGTGGATTCCGCCTTGATTTTGGAAAATACCTGTTTCGTCTCGGCGATGTACCGTCCGAGCTGACCGACCGTGTAAAGCTCGTGATTCGAGAGGAAGGAAACCGCCTTGAAGCCGTCCTTCAAATCATGGACAGCGCCTTTTTCCTGCGCATAGCGATTCCATGTTTCGCGCCCGTCCTTTCGCATATCCAGATAGGCGGTAATCACGTCGCTCAGCGGGTAATCATCCGGGCTTTCGATGATCTGCTGGCGGCTGACCGCCTTGCGCAATTCATCCAGCCAAGCGCCGATGCCGCGCACGATTTTCTGCAACGAAGCCAGCATCTTATTCACGCTGATGATCTTTCGATTCTCGTCGCCGCGTTCGCTGGAAACACCCTTGCGTTCCAGCGCGGAAGCTGTCGAACCGAGATGCTTTTGCGGCAGGCGGTCTTCAACGCCCTGCCGCTCCAGTGATCGCATATCAACGCGCTCCATCCGTCCCGCCGCTTCGAGCACCGCGTTTTGTGCAGCCGCCCAATCCTGCCGCCAGATTTCGCCGTACCTGCGCTCGTTCCAATCGACGGTATTGACCTTGACACGCTTCCAGCTTCCGTTCGGCGCGCGGATGCGGTTTCCATTCTCATCGAGCGCGTAAACATTCTTTGATTTGGGCAGCCACTTGCCATTTTCGTCCATTGCGCGAAGCGTCAGCATGATGTGAACGTGCGGGTTTCCGTCGCCTTTGTCGTGATAAAAGAAATTGCAGACCATGCCCTTATCCACAAATTCCTTTTGACAGAAATCGCGGACGAGGGCAAGGTTCTGCTCGTCAGTCAGTTCACGCGGCAAAGCAAAAAGCATCGAACGCGCTGTCTGCGCGTTGACGCTCGTTTCCGCTGCGTCCACCGCGTTCCAGAGCGTCTGCGGATCGGCATACGCCCTCGGCGCGTTGGATGGCAGCATGACTTCAACCCACTTCACGCGCGATGAGCTGCTGTGCGGATATTTCCAGCAGCACTCGTATTCGGAATACTTCTTTTCGCCCGAATAATATGCGCAGGAAGCCATACAGGATTGACCTTTTCCTCGGCTGATAATTTTGAAACTCCCGGTCGGGCAGGGCATGGATTCACCTCCGTTTCTTGGCGCAAAGCACCGTCATGGGGTAGCCGATGCAATCGGCACAGGGGCTTGCCCCTGTTGATGCCGAAGGCATCGAGCACCCCGCAGGGGCCTTCGGAGAACGCACGGCGCATCGAAGATGCGTATAAGTGCGCCCCTCACGGGATGGGGCTGCTTCCGTCGCTCTCCGCGTCGTCCTCGTTCTCTTTGCTCCAAAGCATGTCTTGCACGGTCGATTCCGGCATACGCTGCACAGCCGCGTCGATCAGCTCCTTCGGGCTTTGCGGAATCTCCCCGCGTCGGCTGGCGGTCATCTGCTCTGCCAGCTCGCGCACACGGGGAGAAGAAAAGAAGTAGTCGATCAGCAGGAACACATCTTCATTCGTCAGCAGTTCGGGATTGGGCAGATAATGCTCCAAATGTCCGCCTCGCTCGCAGAGACGATGCGTCCTTTCCTTGTTTCTCTGAATAGAGATTTTGTGTTTCGCCGCCCTGAGCTGCTGCTCGACTTTTCGTTTCTGCGCTTCGGCTTTCTGCTGCACCGCAAGCAGTTTTTCGATTCGTTCAGACGCCATCTTTTTTCACCTTCGTTTCTTTTTTGTGTATTTCGTTCCACGTTTCAAGTTCCATTTTTCCTTCATCGCTTTCGTAATACTTTTGAATCATCGGCAGCATGACACGGGCGATACGTTCAATCGCTGCGTCGGGAATATCCATACCGCTGCTGGACGGATCAAGAATCTTCTTTTCGGGCATCCTTTACGCCTCCGTTGCGAATATGCTTATCTATCCAGCAAATGAGATCAGGTTTTGTGACCAGCTTTCTTCCGCCAATCTGGAGCGTCGGAAAGTCCTTTTGATTCAGCAAATTATACGCGCCGGATTTAGATATGGAAAGCGCGTGTGCCAGTGCTTTAGCATCCAATACGTCGGGCAGATCATTAAAAAGCTCATTCATTCAAGAAATTCCTCCTTTTCGGGTAAAAGAAAAACCACTGTCGTCCTGACAATGGCTTTGAGAAAAATGAAATTGAGGTCACTCGTTTTCCACATATTTTTGAAAGTGTTCGGCAATCTGTTTTCGCCTTTTCACCACCGCGCTGTGGTTCTTAAAACCAACCTTTTCAGCAATCTTCTGATCGGTCATGCCCTGCATTTTGAGGTTCAGAATCTCGCGGTCGCGCTCCGACAAGGTTTCCATAAAGCTCTTGAGCCGCAGCTCATTCAGCACTTCATGCTCGAATTCCCCGTTTGGATCAGCGATATCCTTCGTCCCATCTTCACAGTCTTCCTGCATCTGCTCCATCGACACAGGTGTTCCCACATTTGTCCGCGTGTGATGCCACTTTCGATAGCTGTCGATTCGTTCGCGGCTGACGCGCGTCTCATCGAAATCCTCCACCGTGCGATTGAGCCACAGTTCATCAATCATCGGCTGCCAATCCCGCTCCTCGATGATTTTTAACGTCAGGGTACAAACCAGCGCATCAAATTGCGCCGTCGTACACCATGAAAATTCCATGCCCGGACGCAAACAAAGCAGACGGGAAAATGTGAGAATCTGATCGTCTTCCAGCTTTTTTCGGATATGATTCATGATGGTATACGCCAAGCGCCAGAGCGGAAAATTGCCGAAGTAATAGTTGATATTGGTCGGCATCCATTTTCGCTTTCCATTTTTATCCGGCACCAGAAAGCATTTCCAGATTGCCCAGGCATACGAATCCCAAATCATTTCCAGAAAAGCGTCGCTGTTCACCAATTCATCGTACTGATTGGTATTCCAGATTGCATAGGGACAGCACGGAAGGGACAGATAGACGCTTCGCTTTTGTACATATTCCTTTGGCAGCAGATAGAACATGGGCAGCCACGATTTATAGGTGGTCAGGCATACCTCCACTTTACCATCCGATCTTTTTGTGGCAAACGGTTCTGCTGTAAAAGGGGACTGATTCTCCATCTCGCTCACCTCGCCTTCAAATCATTATGGAAAACAGTACCTCTATCCATACACGACACAAACGTGCTTCGATTGTTCCATCTGTTTCAAATTTTTCAAAAAATCTCCGTACAACACAAAAAGAAAAAACTGCCTTATTGTCATATTATAGCAGGAACGGAAAGGCCGAAAAAGATGCAAAGATGATTTCCGCGTGACAGAAAACAGAACAAACCATGAACAATGCTCCTATCAGATATATTCAAAATCTTTTTGGCAAATGCCATTTTTAAGAGTTGACTAATTTCATAAAATGATTTATGATAGAGCCATCAACTCACAGGAGCGTGTGTACATGGAAATTGTCGGTCAACGTCTGAAAGCGCTGCGCGAGAGCATGGGAATTTCACAGGCAAAGATTGCGCTGCTTCTGGATTCCAAGCAGCCTAATATCAATCGTTTTGAGCATAATCAATCCGAACCGCCGCTTGCGCTGCTCTGCCGCTATGCTGATTTCTTCGACGTGTCGCTGGATTATATTCTCGGACGCACCGATCAGCCGCAGGGAAAGCTGTACGAATACAAGCCAACCTATTCTCCTGAACGGGAGGACATGCGGCGCTTTATCGAGATGTGCTTTGATCCTGCGTCGCCTGCAAATGCCAAGTTGAAAGAAACTTTATTGCGAATGGCTGAAGGTGAAAATCCATGAGTAGGAAAACATCTTCCATCCTCGTTCAAGACGTTCCCGTTACCGTCATGAGCATCGACCAGCGCGATTATATCAGCCTGACCGATATGGCAAGACGGATGCAGGGCGGGCAGCGGATGTCATTAAAAACTGGCTGAGAGCGCGTTCAACCTTGGAGTTTCTCGGCACTTGGGAAATCATGTACAACCCCGATTTCAAAGTGGTCGAATTCGACCACTTTAAGAGCGAAGCCGAGCTGCATACGTTCACTTTGAGCGCCAAAACCCTGCCCTTGCTGCCAAGCAGAATATTCGAGATTTCGCTTCCATCGCTCAATTGACTGTCCTTTCCAATCTGGAAACCCACAACGCAGAAATGATCAAGCAGGGAATCGATAAGGCAGAGCGCTTTGACCGTTTGAAACAGATTGCCGAGTATCAGCTGCGCGTGTTGACCGAGGCAGAATCCATTCAAAAACTGCCCAAAGGAAATGATAACGAATGAAAGCCGTCATTTACGCCCGCTACTCCTCCGATAATCAACGCGAGGAAAGCATCGAGGGTCAGATTCGAGAATGTACGGAATACGCTGTCCGAAATGACATCACGATTCTTTCCAGTTATATCGACCGTGCCTTATCCGCCAGAACTGCTGATCGTCCCGAATTTCAAAGGATGATCGCAGATAGCGAAAAGGGGCTGTTCGATGTCGTGCTTGTATGGAA
>OLRC01002246.1_pt1 | contig 10759 bp, 7 predicted proteins | sample 1672081 | NCBI WGS metagenome assembly OLRC01 (sample SAMEA3136643, study PRJEB25190) | human gut metagenome | biome: human gut; feature: human-associated habitat; material: faeces | place: Austria | collected 2013
TTTTGACGAACCGAACCTCTATGTTGGCAAGGGCGACGGAACCTACGCGCCTGTGAGCGTGGAGCGCAGATGGAACCGGAACGCCCGTCAGTACGAATACACCTATACTTGGGAGGGGCAAGACGCGCCGTTCGTGTCGTCGGGCTCCAATGCCGCCCCCAACCTCCCCGCCGGCGCCGCGCTGTACGTCTACCGCAGCGGCGGTTCCATTTCGCGTGCCGAGGCGCTGAAGACCGCGGCGCACGGCTTCGTCGACGCCGTCAAGAAGAACGCCGTGGGTGCGGACGGCGTGGCCGGCACGGACGACGATGTGGCCCACCGCGTAGCCGTGGTGGGGTTTGCGAACGGCTCGATCCAGGACGACTGGGCTTTCAGCGGAGACAGCTACCACAACACGGGCCTTTTCGACGGTGGCTCCCTGACCCTTTACAACAATATCGGCGCCGACCAGTATGCCTCGGCGCTCAAGGATATGAGCGCCGATGAGGGGTCCGCCAACGTGAAAGCGTCCATCGACGCGCTGCAAGCCGACGGGGGAACCTACATCGACTATGGCCTTGCCATGGCTCAAAGCGTGTTCGACGGCGCGTTCGTCGCGCAAGGCGAAGAGCGCGATCGCGTGGTGGTGGTGCTGACCGACGGCAGCCCTGGCACGCGCGGAAGCGACGAGGGCGTGGCGAACCGTGCCATCGCGGCCGCGGCGGGATTGAAGGGTTCCGGTGCCACCGTGTATTCTGTCGGCATCTTCCCGAACGCCATCGCCTCAGGCAGCCTGCCCGTCTACAGCCGGTCATGGAACGACGACATGTCGAATCGTTTCATGCACCTGCTGTCAAGCAATTATCCCAGTGCGGCCAGCATGACGTCGTCCGGCGATCGCTTCGTCGACGTGGAGGGCGCCATGCCCGACTTCTATTTCGCGGCCTCCGATGCCGCAGGGCTCGAGGCCGTCTTCCGTGCTATCGCACAGGAGTCGGGCGGGTCGTCCATCCAGTTGGACGACGAGGCGTTCGTGAAGGACGTGATGGCGCCCGGCTTCGCTTTGGCCCCGGGGACCGATGCGTCGGGCATCGAGGTGTTCACGCAGGCCTATCGGGGCGACGGTCCTGACGGCAATCCCGTGTGGGGCGAGCCGACGCCGTTGACGGATCCGGGTATCGTGGTGGAAGGCTCCACGGTGACCGTGAGCGGGTTCGACTACGCGGGCAACTGGGTCGGCAAGGTGAACGCGGGCACGTCCGAGGAAACCGTCCACGGAAGCAAGCTTGTGGTGCGCATACCGGTGGTGCGGACGGCGACATTCGGCGGCACGGGGTACGCGAATGCCGTCGAAACGGGGGTGTACCTGGACGAGGACACCAAGGTGAAGGAATTCCCACGTCCCGTCGACGGTGTCCCGATCGCTTATCAGGCGGCCGCGTCGGACGATGCCGTGTGGCTTGGCGAGGAGGCTCAGCTTGCCGACAACCTTGAATGGTCCGACGGCTTCCAGCCGAACGGCAAGAACAACGCGCTCGTGAACATCGACTACACGCTGGAGGTGGACGGCCGTACCTACGTCTGCTCGGTGCCTGCCGGCACCGACACCACGGCTGCAGGTTATGCTTCTTCGTGGACGCTCGACGGACAGTCGGTCGATGCGATCTCGGTCTTGCCGCTTGTGGCAGGGTCTGCGGAATACCGTTTCGCGTGCACGGTGAGCGACGCGTGGACGGGCGATAATCCACAGCCCTCGCTCGGCGTGTCTGCGCCGTTCACGGTCGAGGCGAAAGCGTGCTCGATCACGTTCGCGAAGAAGTTGGAGGCAGGCTCGGCATCCTTCGAGAGCGGCGACAGCTTCCTGTTCAGTCTGGTACAGGATGAAGGGACCATCGAACGCTATCGGCGGCTGGCCGAGACGTACCCTGGTGCGGAGACGCTTCTCACGGGCGACGTGCGCTTTGTGCTGCAGAAAGACGGCACGGCCGTTGTCACAGGCCTGCCGGTGGGAGGATACGCTGCTTTGGAGGACGCACGCTGGTCGTGGCGCTACGAGCTGACAGGTGGTTCCGTCACTGCGGATGGCGAGCAGGTGGGCGAAGGCATCGCCTCTGGATCGGGGTCGGCGGGTCTTTTGGTGAGCCTGCCGGCCGAGCTGCCCTCGAGCGGAAGCATGACGGGGGACGTGCTGGTCACGTTCGCCAACAAGCTGGTGGATGGCGGATGGCTGTCGCACGAGACCCGCGCGACGAACCTGTTCGACGTCGTGGACGGCGTCGTCGAAGTGACGAGCGAAGGCTAAGGAGGCGCTATGATGAAATGGCGACCAGGGCGCGTCGTCCGGGTGGGTGGTGCGCGTGGGGAGAGGAGGCGGGCCGCCGCGACGCTTGCGGCCGGCCTGCTGGTGGCGACGCTCGCCGTGGGTGGCGCGTACGCGTTCCTCTCGAGCGTGCCGGCCCCCATCGTCAACGTGTTCGACCCTGCGAAGGTGGACGTGCATATCGACGAAAAGCTCGATGACGGCGTGAAGTCCGACGTCGCGCTCGCCAACACGGGCGACGTCGACGCGTGGATGCGGGCGACGTTCGCGATTTCTTGGACGGACGAGGGCGGCAACGTCGTCGGGCGGCAGCCCGTGGAGAACGTCGACTACACGCTCGAACTCGCGCAGGGCGAGAACTGGCTTTTCGGCGAAGACGGCCTGCACTACTGGGCGCTGCCGGTGACGCCGAACTCCTCGACCGACACGCTGGTGGTAAGCGCGACGCTGACCAGCGTCGGCAAGAAGACGGCGCAGAGCGAGGGCTGGCAGCTGCGTCTGGACGTGCTGGCTGCGGGCCTGCAGGCCGAGCCTGCCGGGGCGTTCGACCAAGCATGGGGCCCGACGAGCGGGCTTCACGTCGACGGATGGCGTCTCGCGCCCGGCTCTGTGGACGACGGACGAGGCGACGACGTCGCCGCCGCTTCAGAAAGGGGCTGATGGACATGACGAAGGTCGAGTCTGCGCTCAGATTTCTCGCGGCGTGCGCCGTGACGGCCGTTCTGTGCATTCCGGTCGGAGCAGGGAGGGCGGAGGCGGCCGCGTCGTCGGTCGTCTACGACGGCGGCGCGCGGTCGTTCGTGTTCGTGCCGGAGAGCACCGACCTGTTTGGGAACTTCAAAGGCATCATGCCCGGCGACGTGCTCGAGCAGGAGATCGCCGTGGGCAACGCGCAGGGAGGGGTCCCCGTGAAGCTCTATCTGCGGGCGGAGTCTGCAGACGTGCGCTCGGCGAAGCTGCTGAGGTCGCTTACCCTCAGGGTGGGACTCGAGGGAGCAGGCACGCTCTTTGACGCGCCGGCGAACGAGCCGGGAGGCTTGGCGGACTGGACGTACCTGGGCACCGTCGCACCGGGCGATAGCGCGAAGCTGCTGGTCTCTCTCGTCGTTCCAACCAGCTTGGGCGACGAGTTCCAGTTTGCGTCCGGCAAGGTGGTGTGGACGTTCAAGGCGGAAGAGGCGCCCGTCGCGTCGCCGGAGCGGGAGGCGGGATCCGCGCCACGTACGGGCGACGACATGGTGCTGCCCGTTGGTGCGGCCGTGGCCGTGGCGGTGGTCGCGGGCGGGACCGTCGCGTTCGCGCGTCGGCGTGCAAGGCGCTAGGGAGATGGGGCGGGGCGGGATTGCCGGCTCCGCCCCGCGTTGCCGTGCGGGCAGCCTGCACGGCCGAGCGCTCGCATGGCCGTGTGCACGCACGGAGCAGCGCACGGGCGAGCACGCGGCCGTGGCCGCGGCGCAGGCCCGAGCGACGGCCGAACAGGCGCACCAGGCCCCTCCGGCGCAGCCCCAACCGCAGCCCCAGCCCCAGCCCGTGCAGCAGCCCTACTACGGCGCGGCCCCCATGCCCCAGCAGCCTGCGCAACCCGCGCAGCCGCAAGCGCCTTACGCTCCGCAAGCCCCCGAGCCCTACGACGCCCAGTCGCGCCGCCCGCGCGGCCCCTGGTCGACGTTCCCGTACCCTGTGCTTTGCGTGCTCGTGTTCCTCGGGGGCGGCTTCCTCTTCGGGTGGTGGCATCCCGGCTGGTTCGTCTTCCTCACCATCCCGTTGTACTACTGGATCGCCCACATCATCGAAAACGACCCGAACTATCGGGCGAACCGACGCTAGCGGAAGGGTCGCATCATGACGAAACTCACGACGGCGTCGTACGTCAAAATCACGCTCATCATCGTGCTCGGCTTGCTCATCCTGGGATCCATCGGATTCGGAGGATGCTCGGCCATGCGCTTCGGAATGCTGGGAGGAACGGAAATGGGATCGGCGAACGTGGACGCGGCCAGCGTCAAGAACCTCAGCGTCAAGTGGGCCTCCGGCGCGGTGAACATCGACGTCGTGGACGAGGGCGATGTCATCGAGCTTGTCGAGACGGCGCCGCGCGGCATGACGAAGGCGCAGCAGATGCGCTGGTCCGTGAACGGCGACACGCTGTCCATCGACTACGGCACCTGGTTCTCGTGCTTCGCGCTGGGCCGCAAGGACCTGCAGGTGCGCATTCCGAAAAGCTACGCCCAGAACCTGGGCGCCGTCGAGATCGACGGCGCGTCGGGCGACTACGACGTGAACGGCTTGGGCTGCGAAACGCTCAAGCTCAAGCTGGCCTCGGGCGATGTGGACGGGCAGCACCTGCAAGCCGACGAGCTGCGCGTCGATGTGGCCAGTGGGCAGCTCGACGTCGAGGGCCGCTTCGCCGACCGTGTGGACGTGCGCACCGCGTCGGGTCAGACGCGCATCGTGTGTCGGGAGGCGTGTCCGAAAACAATCGACGCGGATATCGCCAGCGGCTCGGTGAGCGTGGCCGTTCCCGAGAGCAGCGGCTTCACCGCTCGCATCGAGAAAGCGTCTGGTCGGTTCAGCAGCTCCTTCTCACTTTCGCAGAACGGCAACGTGTACACGAGCGGCGACGGAAGCGCCAGCATCAACGCGCGCCTGGCCAGCGGCGAGTTCCGCATCGACGCCAGCAACTAGGAAGCTCCTCTCTCGCCATCCTGAGCGAGCGAAGACCCCCAGGCTATCATCCTGAGCGAGCGAAGCGAGTCGAAGGATCCCGTGCGGCGATAGCCGTGAGGCTTCCAGCTGACGCTGCGCGGGATCCTTCGACTCCGCACCTTCGGCGCTGCGCTCAGGATGACGACGGCATGCTTCGACTCGGTGTGTCGAAGCATGCCAAACCCTCGCCCCTTTGCCGTCCGTTTTGCGCGAGCGGTGCTATAATACCAATGAATTGCTGCATTGCGACAATGGGGAGTTGCGGGCGAGGACGAGGGGCGGGGCGGCGCGTGTTCAACGTGCTCACGACAAGCTATCTTTTCCTGGGAGGAACGGGAGCGGGTGCCCTCGCCGTCCTGTGCGTGCTCGAGTGCGCCCGCGTGCTGCGGTGGCGCGCGCTGGCCATGCCGGAGGAGTTCTTCGCGCGGGCGTGGCCTGTGTGCGCGGTGGCGCTGGCGACGGGCATGCTGTGCCTGCTGGCCGACTTGGGGCGCCCTGACCGCTTGCTCGGCCTGCTCTCCTCGCCGACGCCGTCGGCTATGGCGGCGGGATCGTTCGCGCTGGTCGCGGCATTGGCCTGCGCGGCGGCGTTCTCGCTGGGCGCGCTGCTGGACACCGTGCGCCTGCCGCGTGCGGCGGTGCTGGCGCTTGCGGCGGCGGGCGCGCTGTCGGCGGCAGTAACCGCGACGTACACCGGCGTGCTGCTGCAAAGCCTCGCGTCGGTGCTGCTGTGGCGCACGCCGCTCGTGCCGGTGCTGTTCGTGCTGTCGTCGGCATCGTGCGGCATCGCGACGGCGTTCCTGGCCGCCTCGTTCGTGGAGACGCGGCACCCGTACCGCGGGCCGCTCGTGTGGCTCGCGCGGATTGACGGCGGTATCGTGGTCGTCGAGGCTGGCTGCCTGTCTGCGTTCGTGCTGCTCGCGTTCGCGGGCGAGGAGACGGCCGCGGCTGCTCGGGCGCTCGCGTTCGGCGAGCTGGCGCCCGTGTTCTGGGGCGTGCTCGCGGTGTGCGGGCTGGCCGTGCCGCTGGTGCTGGAGCGCTTCCTCACGCATGGGAACAGCCGCACGCAGCTTCTGTGGATAGCGGCGCTGCTGCTAGCGGGAGGGTTCGCGCTGCGCTGGTGCATCGTCGGCGCTGGCGCATACGATGTGACGCAGATGCCGGAAGCGCTGTACGGGCTTTCGACGTTCGGGCTTACGGGATAAGGAGCGAGTGCGATGGCGAGACGACGGGCAGGCGAGCGGTTCGTGAAGGACGCCCCCTACGACGTGCGCGACAAGGATGCCGAGATCAGGGCGGCCACGTCCTACGTGCCGCGCAAATCGTCGCGCAACGGCGCGGTCATCTTCAACATCGCGACGTTCATCGCCACCTGCGCTGCGGTGCTGGGCATCGCGTTCGCGGCGACGGGAGGCGTGGGAATCGAGGCGATCGTTGCCATGCTGCTGGCGGCGCTGCTGGTGCTGTCGTCCACGCACATCGCGCTGAGCTGGGAGAAGGTGGTGGTGCTGCGGTTCGGCAAGCTGAACCGCGTCGTGGGGCCGGGTTTGTACTTCACCATCCCCGTCATCGAGCATGGCACCATCCGCGTGGACCAGCGCACCATCGCCACGCCCTTCTATGCCGAGAAGACGCTCACGGCCGACCTCGTGCCCGTCACGGTGGACGCCGTGCTGTTCTGGGTGGTGTGGGACGCCGAGAAGGCGTGCACCGAGGTGGAGGACTACTACGCGGCCGTGTCGTTCCTCGCCCAGACGGCGCTGCGCGAGGCGGTGGGCCGCTCCACGGTGGCCGAGGTGGCGCTGCGCCGCGACCAGCTGGACGCCGAGATCAAGGACGACATCGAGAAGGAGGCCGCCGGCTGGGGCGTGGACATCATCTCGGTGAAGGTGCGGGACATCGTGATCCCCGACGAGCTGCAGGAGGTCATGAGCCTGGAAGCGCAGGCCGACCGCGAGAAGAACGCGCGCATGACCGTGGCCGGCGTGGAAGCCGAGCTGGCCGAGATGCTGGCCGAGGCCGCGCGCGTCTACGGCGACCCGGAGGCGGCGCTCAAGCTGCGCACCATGCTCATGCAGTACGACACGGTGAAGAAATCCAAGGGCACCGTGGTAACCGTGCCCACCGCGATGAGCGACGGCTTCACGGATAGTGCTATGATGAACGGCGACCGAACTACTGAGAGATAGGCTTCCATGAACCCGCTCGCCTCATTCGAACTCGACTACAACAGCGGCCTGCCGGTGTGGATCCAGGTGAAGAACCGCATCGCGTACCTCATCGGCTCAGGCGAGTACAAAGCGGGCGACCAGCTTCCCACGGTGCGCTCGCTGGCCGTCGACCTCGATATCAGCTACAACACCGTGAACCGCGCCTACATGGATTTGGAGCGAGAGGGATACATCTCCACGCGCAAGGGGAGGGGCACGTTCGTGGCCGAGCGCCACGCCGTGGGCGCCGCCCTCGCCGCCGACAACCCCGTCGAGCTGTTGGCGGACGACCTGATCCGCACCTGCGCCAACGCCGGCATGGCCGATGACGACATCCTGGCCCTGGTCCAAGCCCGGCTGGCCCAGAAAAGCCTGACGCGGGCGTAGGGGACCCGCGCTGGGCGGGCGCTGTACGCTCTTGGGCGCGAGCTTTTGCTTGTGGACGAAGAAACTTGTGTCGCGGCGATTCGCGATGCCCGCGATATGCGACCGGTGCGGTGTTCGGCGCGCGCATCGGCGCGTCTCTGTCGCGCCAAGAGAGAGGGGGGAGGGCGTCCGCGAAGCGCCCTGTACGACGTCAGCCGATTCGTCCCGCCGTCCCTCTCCGCATGGCCGATTTCCCAACTTGTCGCAAAGTGTCACAATGCCGGTTTCGTCCAGGTACAGATGTTTCACGTGAAACATCTGTACCGTATCGCTTGATGAACCGATAAATATCCTACCGTTTCCAGCATCATTTATCCTCGAAGTAGGCATGTTTATTAGATTGATTGTCGCAATGCATTGTGATAATGTGACAGTCACAAGGATTTGGCCAATTCTTATCAGGAGCAACAGGGGGATATCCGATAAGAGTGCGCTTGGGGACGAGGGGTTCGAAGGCGTTGCGCGAAAGACGTCTGCTCGTCGAGCCGTTTTCCCGACACCATCCGCAAAGGGGATATCCTGACACGATCTTTGAGGAGGAAAGATGTCAGGAGCAACCAGCTCGCACAGCGGGCTCACGCGCAGAAGCTTCCTGAAAGCAACCGGCGCCGTCGCAGGCGCGGCTGCCGTGACGGGCGTCGCGACGCCGACGCTGCAGGCGTTGGCGGCCGATTACGAATCAGGTCAAAAAGAGAGCGAGCAGGAACGGATCTTCCGCGGAGTATGCCGTCCCAACTGTTTCGCGTTCTGCCACTTGAACGTGCATGTGAGAGACGGAAAAGTGGTCAAAACCTCGCGTGCTCCGTACAACGAGAAATGCTACGATCGCATTTGCCAGCGAGGACTTTCGCATGTGCATAGAATCTACGATCCGGCGCGCTTGCAGTATCCAATGCGACGCGTGGAGGGAACCGAACGCGGTGCAGGCGAGTGGGAACGTGTGAGTTGGGACGAAGCACTTGACGAGATCGCCGGGAAGATCAAGTCTATCCAGACCGAATTTGGCGAGAGCGCCGTGGCGTTCCTTACCGCTTCAGGCAATCAGTCGTGCGCGATCACGAGCGCGTACGGCCGACTTTCCTCTCTTATGAATGCTAGCAGCATCGGCGCTTGCCTCGATATGGGCAGTTATTACGGCATGCAGGCGGTTGCCGGCTTGTACATCAGCCCTTTGATGGGTCTGCAGATGTGGGAAGGCAATGAGCCGACCGATGCCAAGAACGCGAAGACCATAGTGGTGTGGGGCGCCAATATTACCGACGCGCAGGTTCAGAACTGGCACCTGGTCAAGGAGGCCATGCAGGGCGGCACCAAGCTGGTGGTTATCGATCCGGTGTACACGCAGATCGCCTCAAAAGCCGACAGGTGGATTCCCATTCGCCCCGGTAGCGACACGCTGCTGAAGTACGCTCTCATGAACGTGGTTTTGGAAAAGGACGCGCAGGATGTGGCGTATTTGCAACAGCATACCGTCGCACCGTTCTTGGTGCGCAGCGATACGGGCATGTTCGTGCGCAGAAGCGACACCGGCATCGCCCCGGTTCCCACCGGCGTGATGAATCCTACCACGGGCAAGGAGGTCATGGACGATCCGTACATGGTTCTCTCGAACGGCGAACTCGTTTCTGTCGACGAAACGTCTGCGCCCGACATCGAAGGATCGTACGAGCTCGACGGTGTGAAGTGTCGCACGGCGTATGCGCTGCTGAAAGAGGAGATCCTCGATCATTCGCCCGAGAAGGTTTCGGAGCTTACCGAAGTATCGGTCGATGACATTTACGAGCTGGCCGAAATCTGCATGGACACCCCGGTGTACCACTATGAAGGCTATGGTCCCCAGGCGTACAACAACGGCGGCCATACCACGATGGCGGGTCTTACCCTTTGCGCCCTGTTGGGCAATTTGGGCAAGCCGGGAGCTTCTTACGGTGCGTTCTGGGGCGTCCATATGGGGGTCAATCCTGCGTATGCTGCCCCCAACGGTCCCAGCACGGGTTTTGCCATTCCCAGCGTCGACCTGAAGAACGTGGTGGAAACCGGCAAGTTCGGCGGCAAGCCCGCGCAGATCAAAATGCTGTGGATGTATTCGGCCAATCCGCTGAACACCCACACCGACACGCATGCGTGGACCGATGTCATTATTCCGGCTATGGAATACGTCGTGGTGGCGGATTCGGTCATGACCGATTCCGCACGCTACGCCGACATGGTGCTTCCCATCGCCCAGTGGTTCGAACTGGAGGAGGTTGCGAATGCGGGTCAGTGCTCCTCGCTGCACTACAGCGAGAAGGCTATCGATCCGCTTTACGAGAGCAAGCCCGATCCGCAAATCGTGACGGAGCTTGCGCAGAAGCTGGGGCTCGGCGATTATTTCAAGCTTGACAACGGTGGAATCCTCGAAGAAATGTACGACACCGATATGGGCAAGGCCCTGGGTATGGACATGGGCAACCTGCGTGAAAAAAAGCAGATACGCTTCATTCCCGGAGATGCGGAGACGGATCCCCATATCGCGTATGCGGATGGGAAATTCGGCACGGCATCGGGTCGCTTCGAGTTCTATCGCGAGATGCCGATGCCTCGCGCGGCCACTACCAAGACGCCTACTCCTGAAGAGATCGATCGCGAGCGCATGGCTCGCTGGTTCCCGCCGCTCGAGGCGTGGCCGGAAAACGAGTTGTACAAAAAGTACCCGCTTGTTCTCATGAGCGAGCGTCCCCGATACCGCGTTCACTCCCAATGGTTCAGCACGCCGCTGTTGCGCGAGCTTGATCCCGAGCCGTACGTGAAGATCAATCCCGCCGATGCCGAGGCGCGCGGCATTTCTGACGGAGATTACGTCGAGTGCTACAACGATCGTGGCTTCGCTGTTGCCAAGGCGGTGTATTCGCAAGCTATTCGACCTGGCATGTTGGTGTATCCCAAGGGATGGCAGCTGTCGCAGCATAAGGCGGGCGGTTGGTCGGAGCTGAGCTCCACGGAGTTCGATGTGTTCGCGGTGAACAACAACTTCATGGACGTGCTTTGCGAGATTCGCGTGTGGAATGAAGGGGGTGCTCGATATGAACTGCGCCCCGGTTCTTGGACAAGGAAAATAAAGGTGGCTATGCTGCTAAGG
>OLRC01002248.1_pt1 | contig 10759 bp, 9 predicted proteins | sample 1672081 | NCBI WGS metagenome assembly OLRC01 (sample SAMEA3136643, study PRJEB25190) | human gut metagenome | biome: human gut; feature: human-associated habitat; material: faeces | place: Austria | collected 2013
GGGAGTGACCAGCGCGAAGCAAAACCACTCCCACGGGAACAGATCATTTCAACCCACACTCCCCGTGCGGGGAGTGACGAATACCTGCCAAAGGGTTCTTTAGTTCACGGTCGATTTCAACCCACACTCCCCGTGCGGGGAGTGACCGCAATATTTTGCGCCATACACTCTTTGCCATCAATATATGGTATCGCATAGCGAATCTTGAGAAACATTAGCAACAATCATCACCGGAATTCGGGGGGAATTCGGTGCGAACCTCCCTCGTGAGCCATGTTCGCCTCCTGTTCGCACTCGGCTACAACGCCAAGAATCCCTCGGGCTCGTACGTCGGCTTCGCGCCGACATGCTCGATCTTCGTTTGGTACTTGTTCCCCAAATAGTAGAACCTCAGACTGTCCTTCTCGGGATCGATGAGCTCGACGAGCTCACTCTTGATGCGCACCATTTCGGCCGCATCGGCTATGCATTCGAACACCGAATTCTGCACGCGCTGACCGTAGTTGACGCAGTGACGCGCGACCTTCCTCAGTCTTTGGCGCCCCGCCGGATCCTCCGTGTTCACGTCGTATGTGATGACCGTCAACATGCCGTCAAACCTCACTTCCACAGAAAGGGCGGATAGCCGTCCAAGTCACCTCGGATGCAGCGCGCGAGCAACAGCGCCTGCACATGGGGAACGAGCCCGCGGGGGATCTTCTCTTTCAGGAACGGGTGGGTGATCGTCTCCTTTTTCCGCTCCTGCCACGCCCCAAACAACGCGCGCCGGCCCTCGTCGGACAAACGCACCTCGCCCGGCTCCCGCCGCTCGAACTGCTCGGGTTTCGCCACCCGGTTGTTCACCGCCGACAGAACGAAGCGATCCACCAGCACCGGCCGCAGCTCCTCCATCAGGTCCAGCGCAAGCGAACGGCGCCCCGGCCGATCGACATGCATGAACCCGACATACGGGTCGAGCCCCACGCCCTCGAGCGCCGACGCGCAATCGAATGCCAGCACGGTGTAGAACAGCGACAACATCGCGTTCATCGGGTCGGTCGGCGGCCGTCGCACACGTCCGACAAAGCGAAACGCCTCCTTGTCCCTGAGCACCAGTTCGTCGAACACGCCGAAGTACTCGGCCGCCGCATCGCCCTCGATGCCACGCAGCGTGTCCATCGACTCGCACGATGCCGCGCCGCGCATCGAAGCGTCGAGCCGTGCCGAAGCGGCCTTCACCGCATCGGCATCGATGCGCATTCCGTGATCGCGCACCGCCCGCTCAAGCACCCAACGCCCGTTGTACAGCTTCCCCACAATGAAGTTCCGCGCGACGGCCAGGCTCTTTTCGGGATCCTCCGACCATGCGTACTGTGCCTTGCGCAAGAGCACGTTTCCGCGCTCCTCGCCCTGCACGCCCGCAAGGAAACGCCCCTTCCGATCGAAGAACGACAGCGCCACGCCACGCTCGACGCACGCGCCCATGAGCCCCGGGCTCGCACCGCGATACGAGAAGCACAGAATGCCCTCGAGCGTATGCAACGGCACCCGCCCCAGCTCGTCCCCGTCGCGCCGCACTACCACGTTCTCCCCGTCGAGCGTCAAATACGCATCTTCGGTGAACACATACAGCGTGTTGAGCAGGCGCCTCATAGCCCCTCATCCCCTTCCGACAACCGGGCCGCCAGATAATCGGCGACCGACGTCCGGTTGACCGCCCGTGGAAGACACAGGTCGGCAAGCGAGCACGAGCGGCAGGCGGGAAACGGCTTCACCTTCGGCGTGTGCCTGCGCCGATACAACGCATGCATCTCGTCGACGCCACCGCCGCACGCTGCTCGCCGCCGAACTCCACGCGCTCGCGCACCTTCGTCTCGCCGTAGAACAGGAAGCCCGCCAGCACGTCGCACCCGAGCATTTCCTCGAGGCACAGAGCCTGCGCGGCGAGCTGCAGCCGGTCGGCGTCGCCCGCCTTGCTGTGGCCACGCTTGTACTCCACCGGCACGGGACGCCACAGGCCATCCTCTCCCGCGAGAGGATGGCCCGACTCGTCTTTATGGAACTCCACGACGTCGCACGTGCCCGCGAGCCCCAGCGCGCGGGAGTGCACCGCCAACCCGCGCACGACAAGGATGTCGCCACGCCGTTCCCGCAGCTCATCGTCGTGCGCGCGGCGGTGCATCAGGTCGCCCTCCGCCGTCAGCACGTTGTCCGCCCACGCCTGCTCGAGGTGGATGAGCGCCCACTGACGGCGGCAGAACGCGAAGTGCTGGATGCCGGACAGCGCGAGGAACTCGTCCTCGTCGTACACGGCTACACCAGCCTCTGGACCGTGACCCCTTCGGGAACGGCCGCCTCGTCAACGACGATCGGCTCGTAGTCGCCGATGGAACGTGGGGCTTCGACGTCCGCCTTCTTCTTCGTGGACACGGCGTCGAACAGCTTGTAGGAAGGCGCGTTGCCCAGCTCGCTGTCGTGCTTGAACACCACGAGCGCCCGCACCGCCATCTTGCCGCGCGCCGCCGAGTGGTCGTGTTCGAACATGTTCACGACAGCGTCCCACAGAAGCGCAAGGTCGTCCTCGGAAAAGCCCGTCGACTTGCGCGCGAGGTTCGCCGAAACGTAGCCCTCGCCCCGGTAGAGCGCGTAGGGCACGACGTACTTGCGGCCCATCTCGGTGCCCTTCTTCTCGGCGTCGGCCTCCGTGGTGATGGCCACGCGAGTAATGGTGACCTCCTGCGGGATGATGGGGTCGACGCTGCGCGCGAATGTCAGCTGCACCGGTCCGCGCACCTGGCCGCAGTTGAGGGCTCCTTTTACGAACGTCGTCATCACCGCGCCGAACGTGCGCACGTCGAAGAACGTCTTGCACATGAAGTCGCGGATCTTCTCGTCAAGCGTCGGATCGTCCTTCTTGAGCTTCTTGATGTCCTTCGCGTCGGCACCGAGCGCCTCGAGGGCCCGATTGTCGCTTGCGTTGAGCGGCACGCCGTCTTTGATGTAGATGTCGAAGCCTGGCTCGTCCTCTTTCACCGTCTCCACGTAGTTGCGGATCTTGCGCTTCAGGCAGACATCGGTGACGATTCCGTAGCCCGTCTCAGGATCGATGCGCGGCATGTTGCCCGCATCGGGGTCGCCGTTCGGATTGCCGTTCTCCACATCGAAGTACACGACGAAGTCGTAGCGGTTCTTGATGGGTTCGCTCATGGTTAAGCCTCCTGGTCCTGTTGGGCGTTCTGGTCCTTCTTCTCGTAGCGCTTCTGGGTCTGATGGTGGTAGCCCAGGATGAAGTCACCCTGCTCCTCCAGCGTGAGCCGCTTGGGGAACGCGTCGATCTTGTCGAGCAGCTCGCCGCGCATCTTCTCGTAGTGCACCGCGAGGCCTTTGCCGTCACGTCCGAGCTTCTCAAGATGACGGTCACTCAGCTTCACGACCAGGGGGAACACGACGCTTGGCGTGGCACTTGCCGAGTCGTAGTACTTGTTCTTGATGGTGGCGTTCACGCCCGGGCTGGCGGCTTCCTGAATGCTCTCGAGCACCGAGAATAGCCGTCCCAGCACGTACGGCGCGTCGGTGCGCCCTTCGTTCAATGCCACGGTGACCTCCTCCTCGCTTCTTCCTTTGTTTTTCAGTAGGTACGCTTTGATGATGGCGGCGCGGCCGCGCGTGACCTTGCGCGTACGCCGCTCGTCGTTGTCCTGCGTCGCCCGCACGCGCAGGATGGTGTTCTCGTAGAGTGCCTCCGGATACGGCAGGTCGCCCAGGATGGAGCGCATGAGCGCGCCTCCGAGCACCGAGGTGGCCGCCGCCTGCTTGGCGTTGGGGTTCTCCGTCTCGGCGAGCAGGCGGTACGGCGTGAGGTATTTCTTCTCATAGGGAGCTCGGGCAACGTCCAAACGATCGTAGTGCCGCCGCAGGTTGTCGAGCACGTCGCCGAACGTGTTTCGCTGAAAGAACCGCACTGACAGGCGCGCCGCGTTCGGCGCGAGCCCGAGCACGAAGAAGTTCGCTTCGGGGTCAACCCCTTCGATGGGAAGGCCACCGGCGACCTTCGTCATTACGTCGTCGATCAGCTGGTCAGGATCGCTCTCGGCATTCGCCTCGTCGCCGGCCGTTTCACGAGGGCGGGCGTCGAAGAAGTCGCACACTATTTCGGCACAAGCATCGTCGGTCTTGTCGGCCCAGTACACCACCGTCGTATCACCAAGGCGCGCGTGATGCTTTCGGTCGGAAAGCAGGTAGTTGAGCGCCGTCGTGTAGGCGAACGTCGCCCGCTCGCTTACCGGGGCGTTGAGGCCTTGCTCCTCGTCATGGCCGTACGACTCGAACGCCCGCGCGTTGAACCCGACGAGCGACGCTCCCATTGCCTGCGCGCCCATGACCCCTTTGATGGAGGGGTGTAGACGCGCGATAGGCGCTTTCTCGCCAGAGACGAGACAGGTCATGACGGCCGCATCGTCGGACGGCTGCAGGTAAGCGCGGTCCCATGCTTTTGCAACGGCGGAATCTTCAAGCACTTCGCGGCCAGCCACGCGAAACACGAGGTTGCCGCCCGCAAGAAGCGCCTCTCCCGCCGCAACCACGGCTGCATCGTCGGCCGCCTCCTGGGGATCCCACGTCTCGAAGAAACCGCGGACGGCCGTTGCCGCAGGCGAGTCCACGTCGGCGAGGAACGCGAGATGCCGCTCCTTCGCCGCCTCGAAGCATTGGCGTGCCCGCTCGGGCTTGCCCTTGGCGTCGATGCCGAGCAGGTACGTGGCGTTGTCGCACAGCAGGTTCGCAGCGATGCCAGAGGCTCGTTTGAGCTGCATAGGAACCGTCCTCGTCCATCCACGCTTCTCGTCGGAGGGGATAATCCCCACGAGCTTCCCTTCGGGCGAGAGTTCCAGCATGAACGCCACCTGCCGGGAGCACCAGCCCGGACGGGCGACAAGCTCGGGATGCTCGACGACCAGCTGTTCGTAATAGTCGGCGAGCGCTTGCAGGATCATCGGAACACCTCGCTTCCCGCCACGTCGATCACGCCGTCGCGCATGACGGCGCGGAAGAACATCGGCGTGATGTTCTGGGGGTCGGCGTAATCCATGTCGTACAGCATGAGCCCCAGGTCGCGCTCACCGTCGCCGGAGTAGTGGCCTTCGGGAGACGCTGGCCCCTCATATGCTTTGAAGTGCGCCGGAAACTCGCGCGTCCCAAAATAGGGGGCGGAGTAGCACTGCCCGCGCTCGAGCCTTCTCCTCATGATGTCCTTGAACTTGCCGGGGTTGTCCTCGGGCGTCGCCTTGTCGGTGAGCTCGAAATGAGCCTCGATCACGTAGCGCACGTCGGTGAGGATGAGCGAAGCGCGCTGCTGGATGTCGTCCTTCGTGTTGATGAAGGGCAGCTCGCCGCCGCTCGTGATGGCGGTGCGCATCGTGCTGGCGAGCGCTTTCGACTTCACCTCGTTGCGCCGCACGTTCGTGAACCTGATGGGGTTGAGCACATGGATGCGGTCGATGGTGTAGCGAAGCCCCGGATGCCAATAGATGCTCTCGATAAGGCCGCGCGCGGCGCTTGGCGTGATGACGTCGTAGGAGACGCGTTCCACCGACAGCTCCGGCCGTGTGAACAGGGCACGCTCGCCCCACACTTCCACCTGTATTCCATAAGCCATAGGACACCTCCTTCCCTTGTTATTTCGTTCTTGTTTGTCTACCTGTTAATCGGGCCGCGGAAAACGTATTCGATTATCAAGGTGCCTATGGTTCACGCCACGCGCAAACAGCGACGAGCACAATACTCCTGCCACCCGAATCCTAGAAGAACAGCCCCTTCCCGCCTGCATCCGAAGCGTCCAAGCCGGTATCTTCGCGATAAAGCTCGCGATCGAGCAACACGTACGTGTCGCCTTCCAGCAGTTCGATGGAATGGGCGGATGCCAAAGCTCTCAGATCGTTGTCGTACAGCCCCACCGAATAACGGGCCAACCGGCGCATCGTCCCGCGCGTCACGCGACCCGCTTTCACGTCCGAAATGACGCCGACAATGTCAGGATCGGGAACAATGACAGGATGCGACCCCTCTTCGATCATGCGGAAGCGCTCGGCCACGCTCTTGAAGGGGATGCAAGGAGCGCCGCCGCTCCGCCGAGGGGTCTCGAGGTCGGCGAGCGCGCCCGACGCGTCGAGACGGTCCCGGCGAATCTCATGGAGCTGGTTGAAATACGCGGCGATCACTTCAAGCGATCCGACGTCGCAGGGCTCGCCAACCGCGCCCACGTCCATGCCTGCGTCTCGCAAAACCAGTCGGGCCAGCTCCGCTTTCTGCCGAACGTCGGCAGGCAAGGCGTATAGCCCCGCTGGCTCGAACAGGTGGACCACGCTCTCCTGCGCAGAACGACGCCCCTCGCGGTTGCAGCGTCCTGCGCATTGCACCACGCTGTCGATGCCCGCGAGAGCCCGGTACACGACGGGAAAGTCGACGTCGACGCCAGCTTCCACCAGGCTTGTCGCAACCACGCGGCAGGCTTCGCCGTCCTTGAGCCGCCGTCGGACTTCCTTCAACACGCGTTCGCGATGAACGGGGTGCATGAGCGTCGAGAGATGGAACACGCCGTCGGCTTCGGCTCCCGACATCCCATGCACGAGATCGTAGAGCCGCTTCGCCTGCCGGCGGCTGTTCACGACGCAAAGCACCTGGTCGTTGGCTGCCAAGCGGGAGGCGAGGTCTTCGTCTTCGAGTGCTCCGTCGAAGCAATACGTCGTCCGTCGCAGCCGCTCGTACAGCACCTGTGGGTCGGGCGCGATCTCATGTACCGGGCAATCGAAGCGATCGAACAACTCACCGAGAGAAGGCTGGGTCGCCGTGCAGAGCACGACCGTGCAGCCGTAGCGTTTCACGAGCTCGGCCAACGCCCGCACACAGGGAAGCAGCTGTTTCGTCGGCAGCATCTGCGCCTCGTCGAGCACGATCACGCTGCCAGCGATGTTGTGCAGTTTGCGGCACCGCGAGGTCTTGTTCGCGAACAGCGACTCAAACAGCTGCACGTTCGTCGTCACCACGACGGGAGCGTCCCAATTCTCGGTCGCAAGCCGCAGCGCGTCGCCGTCCTCGCCCGCATCGTCGAAATCGAAGTTCGCATGATGCTCGAGCACGTTGCGCTCGCCGAGCACCTCGCGGAATACGGCGGCATTCTGCTCGATGATGGAAGTGTAGGGCACCGCGTAGATCACGCGGCGCATGCCGTGGCCTTCGGCGAGCGCATGACGCAACGCGAAGCGCATCGACGCGTACGTCTTGCCGCCGCCCGTCGGCACCGTGAGCGAGAACACGCCCGGGTCCTCCTCGGCCGTGCGGGCGCAGGCGTCGAGCAGGTTGCACCGCATCTCGTTGAGCTCGGTCTTCGGCGGGTAGAACGACGCGACCTTTGCCTCAAGGCGCTCGCACAGCACGTCAAGCCCCTCGGCGGAAAGCTGCTCGCGCGCGCCGCCCTGCATGAACCGCTCGGTGCAGAGGAAGTCCGCATCCACCAGGCAGGAGAACACCATCCTCGTCAGGAATGCAAGCGCAAAGCCGTCGTCTCCATCCGGCGGCGTACGGAACGAGAGTTTGCCCGCAACCGGCAGTTCCACCTCGTTGGCGAACCTACGATAATCAGGCAGCAGACCTTCACGCGCGCGCTTCATGCGTCCCAACAAAGTCGCCGTGTCGCTCACGTCAACCTGCGAGCCCCCGTCGGGCAACCCGCCGTGATGCCCTGCCACGCAATATGCCAGCATCTTCGCATTCAGGCGGTCGAACAGCTCGTACGCACCCGCCGTCGAATGGTCCACCTTATGCCCGCCGCGCAGTATGCGATTCTGAAACTCTGCCGAGTATTTCCCGACGTCATGGGCCATCCCCGCCGCGTACGCCCAGCCCTCCGCGCCGAAGGGTCGCGCGAAATCGGCCGCCATCTCCGCCACTTCCCGCAGGTGACAGGCAACAGCCTCAACCCTTCCGTCCTCTGCAATATGGGACACATATTTGCTTTGTTGCCCTCGCACATCGTGCATATCCTTCATAGAGCCCTCTATTCTTTAGATTACTCTTGGCTTCACATTTTGAAGATAGCACATGCAAACAATTCGACTATCCCAGTTGCGGGACAGTCGAACTGAAAATCACAGAATTGGAACTGATAATCTTTCAAGTTGCAGAAGACGCAACTCAATAGGGCAGATTCAAATCTATGCGCTGAAGCCTATACCCGGAAAAGAACTGGCATTGTTCTTCTACATTCAAATTTCCAGGAATGCCTTGCCCGCTTTTCAAGCCTACAGAGATTTCGTCGAATATGGCTTCCAACCTCTTTGCCAATCCTTCATTGCGTCCTTCTATTTCAGTAGCGCACCGATAATACAGTCTGAACAAATCTGGAAATACACGCTGAGGAATAGTAGAAGCGGTTCCAAGCATCTGCGCTCGAATTGGCTCACTTCCGTCTTTACCCCGTTGTTGGGCATACTCGATAACGGCGAACAGCCTGCCAAGAAGATACCCCACGTGGTGGTTGTTGTCGGTATCAACATGCATTTTCGCTCCTTCTATGACCTTATGGCTCATGATATCAAAGTACAGACCCAAAATCAATAAAAAGATTCAATCTAGTAGCAAGAAGCCGATATAGAATCGGCTTCTTCTGCTACAAGATTATTTCAATCCACACGTCTAACACGCGACGCGTTCATTATACCTTCGGTAAGCTAAGATATGCTTGGAAGACTAAACGCCAAAGAGTTCGTCAACCATTCGATCCGGATCGACCGTCGGCAACGACAGCAACTGTTCCGCGCGGCGTCCAATGTAGGTTTGCAGCACGTGCAGGCGCTCGTCGCTGAAATGGTTGCGGACGTCGTCCTGCGGGAACTCGTCCATCACTTGATGGCGTTCGAACGCAAACCCCTCGAACCTGACAAGCTGCTCTTTCTGTACCGGGCCGATGACAAGCGCGGCCTGGTCGTCGAGCAGCGGATCGAACGCTCCCCGCCCCGACTTCGCCCGCTCAAGCATCGCGCCCGCCTTGAGTTCGTTCGGCATGGCTCCCGCGAACAGTGACATATTGTTGTCGAAAATGGGGGCCATCCCACGGATCTCTCCCGTCGCGCTGTCGCGCATGACGCCGTAGTTGCCCATATGGCGATCCTCGTTGAACACAAGCGCGTCGAACACGAGCATCGACTTGAACTTTTCCAGCTCGCTCTCGCCCAGACGCGCGAAAAACGCCAGCGCGTCGCGCAGGTTCATGCGCTTGAACTGCTCCGAAGGTACCGCAAATCCGAAAGGCACGAATGCGACGCCTTTCGAACTGAACAACTCGCAAGTCGAACAGAGCTTCCCTTTCCAGATGCCCAGATCGTAGCGCACCGCATCTAACCCCATACGCGTCGCCACCTGGGATGCCAAATACTCCGAATACGGTTCTTTGCCGACGTTCGAGCCCTCGAACAGATGACCCGCTTTGTACAGGAACCGCTTGGAGCCGATCGCGCGCCACGCTTTCGGGAACATGCCGCTGTTCGTGAGCTCGCTTGGAATGCCTCCATCCGCAAGCGCATCGGAGGCAACGCCTGTGTAGGCAACCAGCTGCAAAGCCGTGCTCAACTTGTTCTCGTACAGGTTCCATTCGTCGAACGTTCCCCGAAAACCGGCAGCCACCACCCAGTACGAATCATTAAGGGAGAGTCCTTTGCTCACATCTATGATTGACTTCGCGTCATCTGACTCGATGCCGCACGACTTCAGGATTTCGTCCACGAAAGCCCGGTTCTTTGGAATGCGCCGACGGCGTATCCACTCGAACAAGCGCTCGTTCGTCGCCTCGCCCGCGAACGAGAGAGGAAGTAGGTGTGAAAGCCCTGCGTCAGTCGACAATATGTCTACCGACACCTCACCGTACTCGCCACGCGACATGCGGAAGACGATCAGGATCCGATCGCACAATCTTAACTCGTATGTTCCGCTTTCCGACACCATGGCAAGATTGTAGCACGAGACGCTGTCCCTTCCACTCGTGCGGCATACACGCCCAAGAATCGTTGAACGAGACGAGCCGAAAGTTTGCGCTTTCCGTCTGAAAAACCGCCACACGCCCTCGGCATCCGGGCCGTCTGGGGGCGATAATGTCCCCATCAGCCCTCGCGCCGGCTGCGGCGCCCGTCCGAAGGAGTTCGCCATGATCAACACCTTCTGCAAGAAGCCGCTGTGGGAGTGCTCGCAGACGCTGGCCGCCGTCGCGCAGGGACGCGAGCCCGCCGACACGGTGATCAAGGGCGCGAAGCTCGTGAACGTGTGCACCGCCGAGATCCAGGAGGGCATCGACGTGGCCGTCGTTGCGGGGCGCATCGCGTACGTCGGGCAGGCCGACCACTGCATCGGCAAGGACACGCAGGTCATCGACGCGCAGGGTCAGTATATCGCGCCCGGGTTCCTCGACGGGCACATCCACGTGGAGTCGTCCATGATGGGTGCCGGCGAGTACGCGCGCGCCGTCGTGCCGCACGGCACCACGGGCATCTACTGGGACCCGCACGAGGTGTGCAACGTGCTCGGCCTCGAAGGAGTCAAGGTCATGGTGGAGGACGCCGCGCGCACGCCGCTCAAGGCGATGGTCACCACGCCGTCGTGCGTGCCCGCCGTGCCGGGCTTCGAAGACACGGGCTCGTTCGTAGGCCCCGAGGACATCGCGGCCACCATGGAGTGGCCGAGCGTCGTGGGCCTCGGCGAGATGATGAACTTCCCCGGCATCCTGGCCGGCACCGAC
>OLRC01002249.1_pt1 | contig 10757 bp, 8 predicted proteins | sample 1672081 | NCBI WGS metagenome assembly OLRC01 (sample SAMEA3136643, study PRJEB25190) | human gut metagenome | biome: human gut; feature: human-associated habitat; material: faeces | place: Austria | collected 2013
GATTAAAACAGATGGACCCTATGGATCCGATGGGACATGCGATCATTGATTATTCCATCTATGATGCAAAACGTGCCGGATTCGGTAAGGTAGTCTTTGTGATAAAGAAAGCAATTGAGAAAGATTTTAAAGAAACTGTTGGAGCAAGGGTTCCTGAAGGAATGGAAGTATGTTATGCATATCAGGAAGTAGATGCATTACCAGAAGGTTATAATGTCCCAGAAGGACGTGTGAAACCTTGGGGAACTGCACATGCTGTTTTATGTGCGAAACCATTTATCAATGAACCATTTGCCGTGATCAACGCAGATGACTATTATGGTGTTGATGGATATAAAGTCATGGCTGATTTCCTTACAAGCCATGAAGAGAAAGACGGAAAGGCACCATTTGCAATGGTGGGATATCATCTTGGAAATACAGTTACAGAGAATGGATACGTATCCAGGGGTGTCTGTGAAGTTGATGACAACCACCAGTTACTTTCTATCACAGAAAGAACTCATATCGAAAAACGTGAAGATCATGCAGAATTCACAGAAGATGACGGTGCAACTTGGGCATCGCTTCCATTTGATACTTTAGTGTCCATGAACTTCTTTGGATTCCAGCCTATGATCATGGACGAATTAGAAAAAGGATTCCCTGCTTTCCTTAATCAAGCGATCAAAAAGAATCCATTAAAAGGTGAATACTTTATTCCTAGTGTCGCAAGTGACCTGTTACATGACGGAAAAGCCTCTCTTGAAGTGCTTGTATCTAAAGATCAGTGGTATGGTGTTACATATCCAGAAGATAAACAGAGCGTTATTGATGCTTTAGCTGCTTTAAGAGAAAATGGTACTTATAAATTTTAATACCGTTAAATATTCATTTGTAAAAGCAAAAAAATATCAGCCAGTTTGAATTCATCTTTTCTTCCAAACTGGCTGATATTTTTACGCTATATTTTATAATCATCATTCGTATCTTAATTTACTTTATAAACTTTAACACCTGTTTTCTTACCAAATCTCTTTGTCTGTTTATGAGATTTAAAGAATACATCGATATGTTTTCCTTTGACACCGCCTCCGACATCTTCGGCTACGTATGTTTTTCCATTGATCTGTACTTTTGATCCTAATTTGATCTTTCTTTTATCTACAGCAATAGTTCTTCCCTGTTTTGCTTTCTTTCCAGAAGCTGTTCTTGCTCCCCATTTTCCACTGCACTTTCTACATCCGCAGTAAGCTGTTAATTTATATTTTCCTAAGTACTTTACGTCGTTATCTTTTGCTTTGGTTGAAGTTGATCCTGTAAAAATGAATCCTGATGCTACTACTAGCATTGTGATCACTACTAACAATTTCTTCTTCATAACTTTCAGCATATAAACCTCTTTCTGTGCTCAATAGTTTCTTAAATTTCGAAACAATTTTGTAACAATTTCGAAATCTATGTTTCATACTTTACCCGATATCCCTCGATATGTCAACCTTTGTACTCGATAAAATACAATTCATTTCCAATATATGTAAGTTTGTTGTTACAAATTTATTAACTTATACGATTTGTTTTTTATATATTTGTATAAAATATTTCTATTTTTCATTGCATTTTTTCCATCAAAAAAAGAAGCGGAAAACCGCTTCTTTACGTTGTTTCTTCTTATAAAATGATATCCATGACACCATCTAAGTAAATATTTTCCACATCCTCGATCAGCCCTGCGTCACATGCCTGTGTTAATTTTGGATCAATTGGAAGTTTTCCGAGTACTGGAATGTTAAACTTCTCAGAAATTTCTTCAATATGACTGTCTCCAAATACCTTGATCTCTTTGCCGCAATCTGGACATTTGATATAGCTCATGTTCTCGATCAGACCCAGAACTGGTACATTCATCATGTTCGCCATATTCACAGCTTTCTCCACAATCATTCCTACTAATTCCTGTGGAGTTGCAACGACAACGATTCCATCTAATGGAATAGACTGGAAAACTGTTAATGGAACTTCTCCGGTTCCTGGTGGCATGTCCACAAACATCACATCAATGTCTTTCCATAATGTCTTACCCCAGAACTGTTTTACAACGTCTGCTACAACTGGACCTCTCCAGATCACTGGTTGTGTTTCTTCTTCTAACATTAAGTTTAAGGATACAACTTCGATTCCGAAATTTGTCATTGCTGGAAGAATGATTCCTTCTGCATTTCCTAATAATCTCTCATGAAGTCCAAATGCCTGCGGGATGGATGGTCCTGTGACATCCGCATCAAGAATTGCTGTATGCAACCCTTTTCTCATTGCTGCGACTCCTAATAAAGAAGTTGTCATGGATTTACCTACGCCACCTTTTCCACTGACGATACCGATAACCTTCTTTACTTTACTTTCTCTATATAATGGTTCAAGAAAATCTGTTTTCTCCTGTGTTCTGCTTCCGCAGTTTGCACTACAACTACTGCAGTCATGACTACATTCACTCATTTTTACGCCTCCATAGCTTCTAAAATATTTTTTGCACTAGATGCAATATCACCGTTAAATACAGCGGATCCTGCTACAAATACGTTTGCTCCACATTCTTTGACATGTGCTACGTTCTTTGCTGAGATTCCTCCATCTACTTCAATATCGATATCCAGTCCTTTTTCATTGATGATCGCTCGTAATTCTTTGATCTTGTCATCCATCTTCGCAATATAAGACTGTCCGCCATAACCTGGGTTTACAGTCATGATCAGTACCATATCTAATTCTTCCAATACATAATCTAATGCAGATAATGGCGTTGCTGGATTCAAGGCTACTCCAACTTTTAATCCTTTCGCTTTTACCTGCTGGATCGCTCTATGAAGATGTTTTGTTGCTTCTGCGTGAAGAGTGATCAGATCAGCTCCTGCTTCTGCAAAATCATCAATATATCTTCCTGGTTCTTCAATCATTAAATGTACATCAAATAAAGCTTCTGTCTCTTTACGAAGTGATTTAATCACTGGAAGTCCCAAGGAAATATTAGGTACGAACATTCCATCCATAACATCAATATGCACCCATTTTGCACCTGCTTTTACTGCTTCTTTTACATCTGCTCCAAGATTCGCAAAATCTGCTGACAAAATTGATGGGGATAAAATATAATCCATAACTCATTTCTCCTTTACACACCTGTTTTTAGCACTCTTTTTAGTATAACGTATTGTTTATAACAAGTCTAGTTACTATCAAAAAAAGAACCTTCTTATTTTAGTTCTTTCAGAAGGTTCTTTTTGAATTTTATGTAATTGTTTTACCCACGTTCAATGATCTTTGCCATCTGTTTCGCAACATTCCATGTATGATCACCGATACGCTCAAAGTCTGTTAACATTTCAGAGAAAATGATGCATGCTTCATCATTACATTCTCCTCTGTTGATACGTTCCAAGTGACTTTCGTAGAATTCTTCTGTCTTCTGATCGATAAAGTTCTCAGAATCATGAACTTTCTGAAGCCATTCCTGCGTATCCTCTGGTACCTTAGAAATGTTATGGAACATTTTTTCACAGATCATTTTCATTTCTTCCATCTGCTGTTTTGCGTCATCTGAAAATACAATATGTTTTTCTTCGATCAACTTTGTATAATCACAAATATTAACTGCATGATCTCCAATTCGTTCGATATTACTTGTCATATCAAGATATGAGCCGATATTTTTTGAAGCTTTAACATTCGTTTCATGCGCCATCATCTTTGCTGCGGCTCTTGAAATTTCTTTGTTCAGATAATCAATATAATCTTCTCTTTTATCAACATCACCTAAGAATCTGCTGCTTCCTGCCAAAAATGCATCAAAACTTTCTTCTACATTGACTCTTGCCATCTCAAGCATTCTCTGAATTTCATTTCTTAAGTTCTGTAAGTTGATCGCTGATGTACCAAATGTTGCATCCACTCTTGTATCAACTGATTTGATGTATTTTAAATGTTTGTGATGTTCTTTCTCTTCTGCTTTCTCTGGAAGGATCTTGGTTGCAAGTTTTGCCAGATAATTTCCAAATGGGATCAGCAGGATGGTTGTACTGATATTAAATAATGTATGCATATTGGCAATCTGTTTTGTAATACTGCTTCCACTGAATCCTGCCACATAATTTGTCAAAGGTGTCACTAAACATAAAATTGTAAAAATGGCTGTTCCGATAATATTGAAGCTTAGATGAATGATCGTTGCTCTCTTCGCACTTCTCTCTGTTCCGATCGATGCTAAGATCGCTGTAATACATGTACCGATATTCTGTCCAAATAATACAAAGGCTGCATCATGGAAACTGATCACTCCGCTTAATGCTAATGCCTGCAGGATACCTACAGAAGCTGAAGATGACTGGATGACCGCTGTAAAGATCATACCTGCGATGATTCCGATCAATGGATTTGAGAATCTTGTCATCAGGTTGATAAATGGTGGATACTCACGAAGTGGTATCATGGAATCTCCCATCATGTTCATTCCAACAAATAAAATACCAAGTCCTGCAATGATTTCTCCGACAAACTGTACTTTTTCATTCTTTGAAAATACAACGATTGCTACACCGATAAACGCAATTAATGGTGCTAATGCCCCAACATCTAAGGCAATTAACTGTCCTGTAATTGTTGTACCAATATTAGCTCCCATGATGATCCATACGGCCTGATTTAATGTCATCATTCCAGAGTTTACAAATCCTACGACCATTACCGTTGTAGCTGAGGATGACTGGATCACGGCTGTGATCAAAGCTCCTACGATAATACCTAAGAATCTATTGGATGTCAATTTTTCCAAAATGTCTTTCATTTTATTTCCGGCAACGGATTCTAATCCGTTACTCATCATCTGCATACCATATAGGAATAATGCTAATCCTCCCAACAGACCTAAAATGTTTGTACTGCTCACTTTTTTTCTCCTTTAGTTGTTCTTTTCTTTACTTTTCTTTCACTTATTTTTTACAACAGTTTTATTTTAACTTATTTAGGAGATGTGTTGTGTTAAATGTATGTAAAATTTTTTGTACTTTTATATGTTTATACTTTGTTTTTTATTGAATTAATATATGTTTTCTGTTAAAATAAACGTCAAGGTGTTACTTCACATTGACGTGAATGGCGGTTTGCTTCCTACGGGGAGTTCTAGCCCCGATTACATAGATCAATCTCTATTATTGAGAAATCTTACGAAAAGGGGGCTTGAAGTTATGCTAACCATTACAGAACTAATTGCAGTGATTTCACTGTGTGTGGCTTTTTATAGTCTTGGTTATGTGTGTGGAAAGCATGATGCCAAGATAGAGAAATAACCGCCCATTGACCTGACAAGTTATGTGAGCGGTTATTCAATCGTTTATATCAGGCAAACCGTCATCGGTAGCACCTTTTCTATTATTATAGTAACATTTATATATTTTTATGTCAATTAAGATGATTAAAAATATAAGTGTGTGTTAGTATATATAAGATCAATGTGACTGGACAGCATCTTAATCTTTCTCTAAAAGCTGAGCAATAATCGAATTAGGAAGTACATCCTTCAAAACATCCATACAAGAAAAATCAGTTCTGCTAGTCGGCAGGGCTTTTTTTGTAATTCGAAATCCCATTTTCTGATACATACCAACAGCCTTATAAGCCCAAGTATGTGTATGAAGAAAAATAAAATCAGCATCCGGTTCTACAACAAGAAAACGAGACAAAGCAAACAAAACAATTGCCTTCCCAAGCCCCTTCCCCTGTTCTTTAGGAGAAGTAGACACCCAATGAATCAAAGGAAACCGAATATCGCCATTTGTCTTAAACCAAGCACTCGTCGTAGCAACAATCTCTCCCTCAGGATTCACAATAAAACAAACCCGGTCAGCTAAAAGTTCTTCATGAGTTAAAAAAGTTTTAGCAAAATAAGCAGAAGCATCCTCAAAACAATCAAACTCTCCAACCAACACTTCAAGCTTCGCCCAAGCAATCTCATCCCCAGATTCAAACATCTTATAAGAATATCCATCAGGCAAAACAGGAACCTTAAGATCCTCTAAATCCTCAAAAGGCAGACACATTACAATATCTTTATAAATAAGAGACTTATCAAGCATAAACAAAAACCCCCATAAAATTAAAAATAACAATAAATTGATTAATTAGAGTATATAAGCTATTGAATAAAAAGTCACGGTGTATAAATTAAACAGAAAGTACTTTCTACGAATCTGATTTTGATAGCTAAAAAAATTATTAGACACCGATTTAGCGAGATATTTGGAAAATCTTTTATCTTAATTCTTACAAGATTAAAATGAGAGAATTTCAGTTTTCGATTATCCTGAAAATGTAAAGCAATATAGTAAAACATACATACTGTGAATTTTGATTTATTGGATTTAATACATGTAAACTTTAGGTATCTTAGGAAAACGAAATAAAAGAATAGAAGATCCAGAACCATTGAAATTTTGCCGTTATTTTGACCGGTTCGCAGCAAATTTGGTGCATTGTTTGAACTCGCGTAGCGAGTGAGTTATGCAAGGAAAATTTGCGAATCAGCGACCGGTCAAAATGGCGAGCAAAATTTCTGGTCTGGATCTTCTATTCTTTTATTTCGTTTTCCTAAGATACAGAAAGACTACAGCTATTACACCAACAATTAAAATTTCTCAGGAAGCTGCGCCAGAATAATCGCTATAAACATCAATACACATCCGATCAACTCTCTCTGGCTTAAGTTTTGATGCAGTACCAAAAATCCAGCGATCACAGAGGTCACAGATTCCAGACTAAGGATCAACGATGCTACCGTAGGATTCATATTTTTCTGCCCCACGATCTGTAATGTATAAGCAACTCCACATGACATCACTCCTGCATATAAGATTGGTTTCCATGCAAGTAAGATCATGCTAATCTCCGGATGTTCAAAAAGCATCATTGGAACAAAACAAAGAATCCCGCAGATAAAAAACTGAATACATGACATTTTCACTCCATCATTAAATTGTGTAAAATAATCGATCACTAAAATATGAATCGAAAATGCAATTGCACCTAAAAATACATAGATATCCCCTTTTCCAATCGAAAATCCGTCCGTAATGCATAAAAAATAAAGTCCTGCAAGTGCGATCACAACGCTGATCCAGACGGATAATCCGCACTTTTTTCCTAAAAATAATCCCAAAATTGGAACAATGATAATATAAAATGCTGTAATAAATCCTGCTTTTCCTACAGTTGTATACATGATTCCAAATTGCTGCAAGGTGCTTCCTGTAGCTAATGCGACTCCGCAACAGATTCCGCCTAATAGCAATCTCTTTTTCTCCGTGAAGTTTGTTTTCTTCCTTACTTTTCCTCTGTTTAGAAACGCAATACACGGAATCAATACAATGCCTCCGATCAATGTACGAACACAATTAAATGTAAATGGTCCAACATAATCCATTCCAACACTTTGTGCAACAAATGCAGCGCCCCATATGATCGCAGCTAAAAATAATGATAATGATCCTTTGATCTGTTCTTTTTTCATACTTTTCAAACCTTCTCTTTCGTTAGCATATTGAATTTATTTTACTACGGTAGTTTTTTGTCTGCAAGTAAAAAGAAAGAATGCATCTTATGATCTGATATCGATCATAAATACATTCTTTCTTTTTAAGTTTAAGAATTGTATCTATATTTAATTTTATAGTTACCTATTTATAAAGGGTCAGTATTTCTTCCCCTACGTTACACTCTCCAATATGTTTCAATGAAATACTTGCGTATTCCGCATTATTACTGATAACTACCGGAGTCGTCATAACATATCCATCTACTCTCATATCTTCTAAGTCGAACTCACAGATGAGCTCTCCTTTTTTTACTTTCTGACCAGCTTCTACTTTCATATAGAAGCCTTTTCCACCTCGCTTTACTGTATCAAGCCCAAGATGTATCAAAACTTCTGCTCCATCTTTGGATTCCATAGCAAGGGCATGTTTTGTCCTAAACACTGCTGCGATGATCCCATCTACTGGTGCATATAGTTTTCCTTCTTCTGGTTTAACTGCAAAGCCTTCCCCTAACATTCCACCAGAAAATGCCTCATCTCCAACTTCTTCTAGTTCGATCACACATCCTTTGATCGGACAGGCGATACTTTCCTGTTGCATTTTATCTTTGGAATGTGTATTTTCTTTTAGTAATTGTTTGATTTCTTTCTTTGCTCGTCTTGTCCTTAAATAATCTTCCAGTTCTGATTTTAGCACCGTTACATATGGACCATAAATGATCTGAATGCTGTTTCCTCGTTTCAAAATTCCCCTTGATCCTGTTTCTTTGATCATGGCATCATCCACCAGACTTATATCTTTCAGTCCACATCGAAGTCTTGTAACACAACAGTCAATATCACCGATATTCTTTTTGCCTCCAAGTCCCGCTGCGATCTTTGCTAATAATTCTTCTGAAAAATCTTCTCTGTATTCATATTCTGGCTCTTCTTCATATTCTTGTGCTGGTTCTTCTTCCCTTCCTGGTGTTTTGATATCAAATTTCAAGATCAGAAAATGGAATAAGGAATAATACACTATGAAATAAACAATTCCCAGTGGAATGACCATCATCCAGTTTGTTTTTTCTTGTCCTTGCATGATTCCAAAAAAGAACAGATCGATAAGCCCTCCAGAAAATGTTAATCCAACTGTAATCTTCAATACATGCATCATCATATATGCAAGTCCTGCAAAAACACAATGTATTCCATATAATCCAGGTGCAATAAATAAAAATGTAAATTCCAACGGTTCCGTAATTCCTGTGAGCATTGATGTTAATGCTGCTGAAATCATAAGTCCACCGACAACTTTTCTATGTTCAGGTCTGGCACAACGGTAAATTGCAAATGCCGCTCCTGGCAATCCAAAGATCATCAATGGGAACTTCCCTGCCATAAATCTTGTTGCTTCCACATTAAAATGTGTTGTTGCTGGATCTGCTAATTGAGCAAAAAAGATATTTTGTGCCCCATCGATCATTTTCCCAGCAACTTCCATCGTTCCACCTAGCGATGTCTGCCAGAACGGGAGATAAAATACATGATGAAGTCCAAATGGGATCAATGCACGTTCCATCACTCCATAAATAAACGTCCCTAAATAGCCTGAAGCTCTCACAATTCCTCCAATGGAATACATCAGATTCTGGATCGGAGGCCAGATAAAGAACATTAATATTCCAACTCCAACATATACAATGGTACAAATAACCGGCACTGCCCTTGTCCCACCAAAAAACGATAAAACTTCTGGAAGTTTTATTTTATAAAAACGGTTATGAAGATACCCGACACCAAGTCCGACAAGAATTCCTCCAAATACACCTAACTGTAGTGATGTTATTCCAAGAATCTGATCCGTTGCTCCCGCATGCATTGTATATGTATCACCATACAATGATAACATCGATGAAATAGCTTCGTGCATAACGAAAAAAGACAATGCCCCTGATAATGCTGCTACCGCTTTCTCTGCCTTTGCCATCCCAATTGAAACTCCCATTGCAAATATCAACGGAAGATTGTCAAATATAATACTTCCACAATCACTTCCAACTTTAATTACTCCATACAAAATAGTCCCCGGACCCATGATCTTCATCAGATGATAGGCCCGAAGCATTGTTTCATTTGTCAAAGATCGTCCAATTCCAAGCAAAAGACCTGCAACTGGCAAAACAGCGATCGGAAGCATAAATGCACGTCCGACTCTTTGCAAGACGCCAAATACCTTTCCTGTTTCCTTCATATAAAACTTCCTTATTCTATATATTCTTATAATCCTTCTTTATCTATTATGGTCATGATCATAATGTGGAGATCATGACTTCCATATCTCCATCAAAAGTAACTTCTTTCTGATCGGAACAGATCACAAAATGGTCACCTTTCTTTACTTCATTTCCTTCAAAAATTCCTGTTCCCTCTATGATGCTTACCATCATAAATGGTTCGTCATTCTTGATCACATTTTTTCCATTCAACTGATAACGATCCACTTTAAAGAATTCACTGTCAACATATCTTGTCTTTGTACCATTCTCAAGAATTGTCTGCGGAAATTCTTTGTTCTGATCAATATCTGCTGGTACATTTGTCACATCAATAGACTGCTGTACATGAAGCTGCCTTTCATTTCCATCCGCATCTTTTCTATGATAATCATAAACACGATATGTAATATCAGAAGACTGTTGTGCTTCATAGATCAGCGATCCGCTGCAGATCGCATGTAATGTTCCAGATGGAATATAGAAGAAATCTCCTGCTTTGATCTTGAATGAATTTAACAGATTGTCATAATCATCATTCTCGATCGCTTTGACGAATTCATCTTTTGTCTTTGCATGGTGTCCCATGACCATCTTTGTTTCTTCATCCGCTTGAAGAACAAACCAACATTCTGTCTTTCCTAAAGAATTCTCATGTTCCTTCGCATACACATCGTCTGGATGCACCTGTACAGACAGGTCATTTTTCGCGTCAATGATCTTTACAAGTAATGGGAACTGGTCTCCTTCGATATTTCCAAATAATTCTCTGTGGTTTTCAAATAACCAGGATAATGTTTTTCCTTTATATTCTCCATCTGCGATCGTACAATCTCCATTCTTATGTGCAGAAATTGCCCAACACTCTCCTGTGTGATCACTCGGAATCTCATATCCATAAATATCTTTTAATTTTGTTCCACCCCAGATCATTTCTTTAAAAA
>OLRC01002267.1_pt1 | contig 10669 bp, 6 predicted proteins | sample 1672081 | NCBI WGS metagenome assembly OLRC01 (sample SAMEA3136643, study PRJEB25190) | human gut metagenome | biome: human gut; feature: human-associated habitat; material: faeces | place: Austria | collected 2013
TTAGATAATTGCTCTTTAAGTTTATTGAATTCAATATATAAATCACCTAAACCTTCAATTTCAATATCATTTATATATAATTGATATGATCCATCTCTTTCATAAAGTGATATATTCATCACACATTGCGACAAATATATCACTTTTGAAAAGGAGGATCAAGGGAAAGCGACTCACGACGGCGTCGCGCGACTCCCATGCAACGCTGCTCAGAATCCTTTTGCATGCCGCATGCCCGCACACGCCAGAAGCGCGCGGGCATGCGGCGACCTGGACGCCTACAAAGCGAACCCGTAGGAGTCCAGCACGTATTTGGGCACCATGAAGCGCACGGTCTTCTCCGGGTCGACCATCTGACACACCTGCACGTTGCCGACCAGCGAGAACAACATCACCAGTTCGTCTTCCGGCATGCCGCAGCGGTCGTGCACGAGGCGCACCATGTCGTGCACTGCGCGGTCGGCGGCGGCGTCCAGCGTCTCTTCCGAGGCGATGGTCCCCCAGTGCGTCGCGTTCTCCATGAGCGGGTTCTCCAGATGCAGGTCGGGCAGGGCCGTCAGCGTGACCGTGGCGTGCCCTGCGGCCTCGGCGCCCGAGACGCTCACCTCACCGTCGCCCATGGCGGCGTGCATGTCGCCGCAACCGAACAGCGCGCCTTCCACCGCCACGGGGAAATACAGCGTGGCGCCCACGGTGATGGCCGTGTTGTCCATGTTGCCGCCATGCGCGCCGGGCGTGCCGCAGTTCACCGGGCCACCCGCCGGCGCGACGCCGATGACGCCGATCATGGGGTTCGTCGGCAGCCGCAGCCCGTCGCTCCACACCACGTGGCCGTCCTCTATCTTGCACAGGCGCGTGCTCCAGGCTTCGAACATATCGCCGCACACGCCTTCGTCCTTGCCCGTGCAGCAGGCAACCTGCCCGTCGAACTCTATGTTCTCGATGGCCACCTTGAGCGCGCCGCCCGGCTTCGCGCCGTTGACGAAGACGGGGCCGGTGGCGGGGTTGATGGCGTCCCAGTCGATGGAGTCAAGCTCGTCTTCGGGCGTCTGCACCTGGTTGCCGAAACAGTCCTTCGTGCGGATGCGCACCGTGGTTCCCGAGTCCACGTCAAGCACTGGCTCCAAATCGCGCGAGAACGCGTAGAACACGTGGTCGTCATGCAGTTCGATCATGGTCGGTCAGCCTCTTTCCATCGTCGCCGGTGTGCGGCCGGCCCGCTGCGCGCGCCGCCGTCCTCGTGCGTCATGATACCACGTCCGTTGCCTCCGCCTTAGCACGCAATACGGAGCTGCCATGACGGAAAAGGCCCCCGGCGCGGGAGGGGTACGCCGGGGACCGGGTCGAACCAATGCTGCAGAAGTGGCCAGCACGGCGAAAGGGAAGCCGTTCCTTACAGGGCTGCCATGATCTTGCCGGCCATGTAGCCGTGGGTCATCGCCATGCCCATGGAGTTGCCCGCGCTGGGCGTGGCATAGGCCATGCCGTAGCGCTGGCCCACGGTGTTGCCTGCAGCATAGAGGCCCTTGATGGGCTCGCTGCGGTCAAGCTTCATGACGTTCAGGTTCTCGTCGGTGACGAGGCCGGCCAGGGTGACCAGGCCGGTGCTGGTGGAGCCGTCGTTTTGCTGCACCGCCCCGTAGAACGGCGCCTCCTCGACGGGGATCATCAGCGCGGCCTCCTTGCCGAAGTCGGCATCGCGGCCGGCATGGCACAGCTCGTTGTACCGGGCGATCTCGTCGAGCGCGGTCTGGAGCGCTTCGCCTTCGTAGCCCAGGTAGCCAAGAAGCTCTTCGAGGGTGTTTGCCATGAAGACCTGACTCGGCATGCCGTCGGTCTCGCTGCCGTAGGGCTCGGCATTGGGGTTGTGGGTGTTGATCTCGTTCACGCCGGCAATGCCCACTCCGGACACCTGGCCGCCTTCAGGGCCGGGTGTCAGCGCCGCCATCTCGTTCTGCATGCGTTCGATGCCGCTGGGGAAGCCCCAGTTGGGAGCGCCGTGGTCAAGCCCGGCACCCTGCACGGTCTTCATGTAGTTGGCGTCGGTCACGCAGGCGATGACGCCCAGAGGCTGACGCAAGGCGGCGGCGCCGGACAGCTGGGCCATGGCCTCGTTCATGAAACGCTTGCCCTTGGCGTTGAGGGTCAAAAACGCTGACGTGCCCCAAGGGCCGGGAACGCCAGAGGACATGTTCATCGTCGGGCGCGGATGCGGCTCGATGGCGCCGCCGGCCCAGCAGCCCAGCTTGTGGCCCATGCCGTCGCGGCCGCCGCCGAACAGCTCGCCCTCTTTGATGCCCACCCGGGAAGCCCACTCGGAGATGTCGGTCAGCAGGTTCCATACCATCTGCGGATTGCTGGAGAAGTCGCCCGTGGCCAGCAGCACGCCTTTGGAGGCGTTCAGCTTGAGATAGCTGCCGTCGGCCTTCTTGGCATAGGCGCCAACGACGGCGTCTCCGTCCATGGACAAGGCCTCGGCCGTGGTGCCGAAGTAGAACGTGGCGCCGTTGCGCTCGGCCTCCTGGCGCGCGTAATACTCGAATTCCGTCAGACGCGTGATGCGGCGCCCGGGAATGACCTCCGTGGGATTCACCGTCTGGATGGTCTGCACCGTAGTGGCCCAGGCCTTGTAGCCGGACTGCTCGATGGGGTAATCGCTGCCCTTGTCTTTGCCGTAGGCGATCTGGATGATGCAGCGCCCGCCTTCGCGATCGAGCATGTCGGTGGTATCGGGCATGATGGACACCATGTTGTCGAACATCTCGCCAGAATTCTCGACGAACAGCTTGACCACCCCAGGGGACACGCGACCGAGGCCGCGGCGGCAGAACTCGGCCGTGATGTCGCCCAGATCGTAGCCGCCAAAGCCTTGCTCGGTCACCCACTGGGAATTGTAGGCGCAGATGTCGTCGCCGAAGCACACGTACTCTTCCTCGGCTTGCGCCTCCACCACCGCCACCTTGGCGCCGGCTTGGGAAGCGGACAACGCGGCCTGGCACCCGGCATGGCCGGCGCCCAGCACGACGATATCCACATCGACCGTTTCCGTCACCTGGTCGTCGGCGATCTCGGGCATGGTGCCGAGCCAATCCTCGCCGCAGATGGTGCCCGCAACGGTGTCTCCGGGCGCCACGGCCCCCGCAGCATCCGACCCCGTGGACGAGGCCGCTGACGCGCCGGCGCCTTCGGCGCTCTGGGAAGCCGGCGCGCAGCCGGCGAGTCCCGCCAGGGCGGTGCCCTTCAGGAAGTTGCGTCGATCCATGGAACGACGCGCGAGATCCTTGCTCATATGGTCCCTCCTCAACGTAGGATCTTGCCTGCCTTCTTGGCCTGCAAGGCGCATCGACTGCAATGCGCAGGCACCACCCTAGACCATTCTGCCGCGGAGGCACCATCGCCACATTGCGGCAAAGGGGCTGATCGGCCTCTAACCGCTTTGGGTGATTTTTCGTTCGAGGCCCGATTGTTTCTCCGGCATCGATGAAAAGATATACTATCTGCCGTGGGCTTTCTTGGGGAGGGAATGCTATGTCAAACCTGTTGGGCCTTCTGGCCAATATCGCCGCTGGTCCGCGCCGCGAGGAACTTCCGGAAAACAGTCCGAAGCTTCGCCTGCGCCTGTTCGTCTCCTGCTTTCAGGCATGCGCCCTTGTGGGCGTCTTGTCTCTTGCCGCGAATCCTTCCGTCTTCTGCCCATCGCTCTCGCGTTGGACGTCGCTGCCCCTCTTCGCAGGGGCCGTGCTGATCGGGTCGATGACGACCCTTGCGATGGGTCCGCGTCTTTTAGGAAGGTTCGCCCATCTGCGTGTAGGGGCCATAGGGCTTTCCTCCGTCGTTGCGGCCGGCGCGATGGCCGTGGCCCTGTTCGCGCCTCCGTTGCGCGAGATAGCCCTTTGCCTGGTCTTTCCCGCTTCCGGAATCGTCCTTCCCTGGGTCCTTCTTTCATGGGGCATCGCCTTCGCCTCCTTTTCGCGGGAAGAAGTGCTGGCGAGCAGCGTGGCGGGCTTTGCCGTGCTGGATGCGTTCCTCATACTGCAGGACCTTCTGCCCTCGGCCTTTCCCTTTGCCCTGCTCGCGTCTCTCGTTCTTGGCCTCATGGGACATCTGACCATCCAGCCCCTTCTCGCCAGCGGGCGGCCTTCGCCCTACGAGGACGACGGCTGCCAAGAACACGATGCCCACGAGGAGCCTTCCGCGCCTGCCGGGCGCGCCGAGCGCAGCCACGTCAAGGAGACGATGAAGCTGAGAAGCCTGCTGTGCACCGTGCCTTTCCTAGGCGTGGCCCTCTACCTCTTCACACAAGGGCTCGTCGATCAGAAAGAAGAGTACGCTCCTTTCATCGTCTTCTTCACGGTTGCGGCACTGGCCGCCGTCATCCTGGGCTGCGTGACGTCGTCGCGGGCGACGCGGGGGGCGTCCCCGTCGAACAAGCTGTTCGTCATATTCGACATCGGCGTGCCAGGAGCCGCAGTGGTGGGCTTCGCCATCAAGATGGTTCCTTTGGGGTTCGTTTCGCAGACCCTCTTCCCGTGTTTCATGGAAGCCTATTTCGGCGTGCTGGCCCTCGCGTTTTGGATGAACCTCGCCTTTTTCGGCATGTCGAACAAGACGCTGCTTCCCCGCGCCTGCGGCTTCGCCTCCGGCTGCGGCGCCCTTGCCCTTGTCGTGGGAGCCGTGGCGAAGCTGTCCCTGCCCCCGGTCACGAGCGTCGTCCTCGGCCTCGTGACGGCCGCGTTCCTCATCCTGGCCATCGTGAGCGTGGGCTACAACCTCATCCTCTTCTCCAAAGGCACCGAATCCGACGCCGAGCTGTCGCCGAACCCCTTGAGCCTGAGCGACGTCTGCCGGGCGATCAGCGAAGACCACCACCTGACGCCTCGCGAGAGCGAGGTGCTCGAAGAGCTGGCCGTCGGGCATTCGTCTGGCTATATCGCGAAAGTGCTGTACATCTCGAACAACACCGCACGCAGCCATATGAAGAACATCTACAGGAAGCTGGAGATACGCTCCCGCGAAGAGCTCATCGAGCTTCTGCGTCGGCGGCAGAATGGCTGAGACGCAGTCCGCAATGGAATCCGGCCGGCCACCGTTGGGCAACAGACGCCGCCAGGGGCGCGTCAAGCGGGCGCGGTGCGCTAAGGTGGGGCGGAAACGAACACGGTGCGGGACGCGCGCACGGGGCCTTCGCGCCTGCGCCGCCCGCCTTGACCCAGGCCGGAGGTTGCATCCATGGACGCAGTCATCGAGGACACCAAGACGCACGACGCCCCGCTCGAGGGTGCCCGCGCAGACATCTCCCTGTTGGAAGAGTTCGAGCCCGGCTTCTTCGCCGAACGCGACGCGCCGCTGGTGTCGATGTATCTGACCACGCAGCAAGGCTGGCCGGAGGCCCAGCAGAACCGCATCCGCTTCAAGAACCTGCGTGCCGACGTGGAGAAGGCGATCGAACGCTGCTACGACAAGCGCGAGTTCAGGGGCATGCTCGACGCGCTCGCGATCATCGAGGAACAGTTCGAGCAGGACGACGCGGGCATGCTGGGCCCGCTGCGGCAGGGGCTCGCCGTGCTGGCCAACAAGGGCGCGGTCTCCGTCTACCGGCTGGACTACCCCGTGGAGACGTTCGCCCTCGTGGCCGACAGCTACCACATCAAGCCGCTCGTCAAGAACTTCCAGTACGGGTCGCACTACTACGTGATGGCGCTTTCCTACGACGGCTTCGACGTGTACCGCGGCGACTTCTCCACGCTCGAGGAGCTGGACCACCCCGACGGCATCGTCACCCGCTTCGCCGAGCTGTTCGACGACTACGACGTGTCGCTGTCCGAGATAGGGAACCGCTACAAGGGCGGCAGCCGCAGCTATTTCGGCTACGACGAGAAGAGCCAGGTGATCGAGAAGGAGACCGTGGAGCACTTCCGCTACGCGGCCGAGGTCATGAAGGACTTCATGGCAGGGCGCCGCTGCCCCCTGGTGCTCGCCGGCCTGCCCCGCCACCAGGAGGTGTTCCGCTCCCTGGCGCACATACCCTGCCTGCTCGAGCGCGGCATCGAGAAGACGTTCGGCTCCATGGACAAGAAGGAGCAGCTGGCGGCCGTGGGCGCCATCATCGACGAGCTGCAGCGGGAGCAGATCGAGCGCCTGGTCGCCCGCTTCTGCGACGCGCAGGCGGCCGGCAAGGCGTCGTCCGACGTCAACGACATCACGCTTGCCCTGGTGGAGCGCAAGGTGGAGACCCTCCTGGTGCAGAAGGACGGCGTGATCGACGGCGACGTGGACGTGGAGAGCGGCTTTCTGCGGCGCCACGGCGAGGCCTGCGTGCGCTCCGACGACTTGACCGACGACTTCGCACAGGCCACCTACCTGCAAGGCGGCGACGTGTACGTGCTGGAAAAGGACCAGATGCCCGGCGACACGGGCGTCGCGGCGCTCTACCGCTACTGAGCCGGCCGCCTGGCGCCACGCAGAAGCGGTAGCGGGCGTGCGGCGTCATGCGGCCCCGCCCGCTACTGCCGGAGCGCACCCTCGGGCCGTCGGCGCGCTACGCCCCCATGCTCGCGCCGAGCGCGCGTGCCGCGTCCAGGCCGGGATTGCCCTCGATGGCGCCCTTCTCGTATACGCCGTTCACGCACACCTCGCCGATGTTGCCCCAGCCACAGTAGGCGGTGGCGGCGCGGTAGGTGTTGACCAGGTGCTGCGCTATGCTGGCGTCCTTGTCCTCGTAGCAGGTCAGAAGCCCCGCCTGCGTGATGCCGAACGGCTTGGCGATGCCGCAGAACATGCGGTCGATGAAGGCCTTGATCTGCGCCGGCCAGGAAAACGTGTAGATGGGCGTCACGTACACGATGGTGTCGCACGTGCGCAAGAGCGGATAGAACTCCTGCATGTCGTCGTCCTGGCAGCATGCGCCCTCGTGCGCGAAGCAGTACTCGCATCCCAGGCACCCATTGATGTGGGCGCGCCCGGCATCCATGCGGACGACCTCGCATCCCGCTGCCTGCGCCCCCTCGATGAACGCCGCCGCCAACATCGCCGAATTCCCCTTCACGCGCGGGCTTCCCGTGACCACTGCGATCCTGTGCGCCATGTCCTCGCTCCGTTCCGCCGCGCCGGCGCGGCTCCCTGCTGTTCGCTTCATTCAGTATATGGCTTTTCCCCGGCAAGGAAAAGTCGGAAACGCCCTCTTAGAGTAACTCTAAGAGGGCGTTTTGCCCCAAATCGCGTTTTATGCATAGGTTTTTCCGTGCAGAGAGAAGCCGAGGAATTCGCGGCCAGGAAAAATGCTTTCACGTTATCCGCCAAACTCGCAAAATCCATGCACAAAACGCGATTTGGGGCAATTCGAGCAAATTCCCCTGTCGAGTCCTTCTTGTGGGCGCCCCGCATCGCCCGATCCCCCGTCACTCCGTGCGGGCCGCTTCCTCTACCCTGTCCATGAGCGACTGCTGGGAGTTGATCTCCATCTTCTGATAGATGTGCATGATGTGCGTGCGCGCCGTGCCGTCGGATATGACCAGCGACTCGGCTATGTGGCGGGCATTGCGGCCGCGCGCGAGCAGCACAAGCACCTCCGATTCGCGCGGCGTCAGCCCATAGCGCGCCGCCACGCGGGCGCAGGCGTCGGCGAAGAGGGCCTCTGCGCTCGCCTGCATATCGGCCTGCTGCCGCACCCGCTGCACATCGTGTGCCCGCAAGCGCCACAAACGCACGATGTGCAAAGCCGCGAGCAGGAGCAACGCGAAGAACGCCAGAAGGATGATGACGGTTCGCACGTCGGAGCCGAAAGCGGCAGGAGCCAGCATGATGCCGCAGATGCCCAGAGCCCACCCCAGCTTGTAGGCGAAGAACGCGATGCAGGTATAGGCGAACGGCATGCGCTCCGGGCGGTAGTACCGCGGCACGGTCCACACGAACAGCAGCAGGACCGAGTAGCAGATGCCCAACGGCACCAGGTACAGCGCCGGAACGGAATCGTCGAACAGCGCCGACACGTACAAGGCCACCACCACGAGCGGCAGCACGAGCGTGCGGAACAGCTCCACGAACTCCATTTCCTGCAGATGGTTGAGCAGGGAAAAGAACAGCGCGCCGGACGCAACGCTGGCGATCCCTGCGGAAACCTGGATGGCTCGGGAAGCCTGGCCGCTGTCCTGCAGCGCCATGGCCTGGTCGTGCAGCGACAGCAGCAACACGTTGATGAGCGCGATGCTCGCGCAGCATTCCCAGAAGGGAAACGCCTGCGAGAAGCCCTCCGACTGCTCGCGTTCGGCGGTTATGTCCTCTTGCTCGGACGAGGTCTCGGGAGTGCCGCGCAGGCGGTCGCCCAACGCCAAGAGCGCGCAGGCTCCCGGCATGAAGAAGAACGCCGCTCCCAGCGCCAAGCCCGAGGGCGCCATGGCGCACGCGATCTGCAAGGCGCCGGCAACGGCAAGGGCCAGGGCGAACGAGCGGATGGCTTTCCTGACGCCCACTTCCAGGAAGAATTCCGCATACAGGACGAACAGCAGCCCTGCCGCCTGCAGGCAGACGGAGCTTGCCGTAGCCAGCTCGGAAGACGCGCCTTCGCCGAACGCCTGTCGGGCCCGTACAACCAGCCCTGCGGTCTGCACGAGCGCCAGCACGGCCAGAAGCCACCCTTTCGAGCTCAGGCGCGCCTTCGACCCCGCTGCCACGGCCACTCCCAAAGCAAGCGCCGCGGCGAGCGCCAGCATGATGAAGGCCAGCTCTTCCGGCGTGCGCGTGCCGAACACCCACAAGGCGGTGTAGCGTTCGTATTCGGTGCTGGCGAGGCACAGGCCCAATCCCGCAGTCGCACAGAGAAGCCAGCGGTTCTGCGGTTCGAGTGCGGCGGGTCTGTTCATGGAAAGCGACTCCTTCTTTTCGTTCGTCAACAGGTCTGGCCAAGGTCCGGACATCGTTCGAGGGTTCGGCCATGTGCAGCAAGAATCCGATTGTACGTCTTAGCCTTCGAAGAAGATCAGATCCTACGTCTGATTCGTAACCCGAACGTGTTTTTTACTCTGGCAGCAATGCGGGAGCGTAAGGCTTCACGCGGTAGGAGGGCGCAGGTGCGCCGCGAAGGAAAGGGAGAGGGACCATGTCTGGCATTTCGAGAAGAAGCTTCCTGACGGGGACGGGCCTGGCGGCAATGGGCTTGGCAGGCGCCGCGGCGTTGGCCGGCTGTGCGCCGGAAGCACCCGGGAAGGACAAGGGCGTCGCCGCCGAAGAGCAGGTGCCCGCGCAGAAGAAGGAGCCGACCCAGACCAAGGAGGCCGACGTCGTGGTGGCCGGGCTGGGGGCGGCCGGCCTGCTGGCGGCGTACGGTGCGGCCAGCAAGGGCGCGAAGGTCGTCGCCGTGGATGCCGCCTCGTCCATGGCCGGCACCACCAACACGCGCACGTCGGCCGCCTTCGCGGTAGGATCCTCTCTGCAGGAGCCGGCGCCCGAGCCCCTCACCATCGAGGAGTTCATGGAGTACGTGAACGCGGGCACCAACTACCAGTCGAACAACAAGGCGCTGCGCAACGTCATCGAGGCATCCGGACGCGCGGTGGACGTGTTCGTGCAGGCGGGCATGCCGTTCAACGTGGATTTCTCGACCAGCAAGAAGAGCGATCCCATGATGGTGCGCGGCGGCTGCGTGTACGGCGTGGCCGGCGAGGAACGTGCTGCGTACTTCACCAAGATCGTCGACGACGCCGGTATAGAGTGCCTTTTCGACACGGCCGTGGAGACGCTGCTCTACGACGAGGCGGGAGTTGTCTCGGGCATCCAGTGCGTATCGGGCAAAGAGGTCATCGACGTCAAGGCGAAGGCCGTGGTGCTGGCTACGGGCGGCTTTCTGGGCAGTCCGGAAGAAACCGCCAAGCACTTTGCCGGAGCGAAGATCGTGAACATGGGCAACATGCTGAACACCGGCGCCGGCATACGCGCCGCCCAAGAGGCCGGCGCGCAGCTGGGCAAGTGCTTCAGCATCTCCATGAACGAGTACGGCGGCGCGAACGACAAGGCCACGCCCACCTATTCGTTCCGACCCACCTCCGGCACGAACGAGGCTATGCGCCTGCCCGTCTTCGGCGGCGTCCTTTTGGACAGCGAGGGAAACCGCTTCGTCAACGAGGGCATGATGTGCGAGAAGACCATGTTCTGCTGCGAGCCGCTCGTGCGGGAGTCCTACCACTACGCCGTGTGCGACGAGGCATTCATGAAGCGCTGGGAAAGCGAGCCCTTGCCCGCGTTTTTGGGCGACGCCCGCATGCAGGGCATGTTCGCCGACGTGTATGCCGCCGACATCCGCGAACAGTTCGACCGCGCCGTGGACGAGGGCTGGGCGTTCAAGGCCGACTCGCTGGCGGAACTGGCAGAGCGCTTCGACCTGCCGGACTTGGAATCGTCCATCGAGGAGTACAACGGGTACTGCAAGGCAGGACGTGACGAGCAGTTCTTCAAGGATCCCAAGTACCTTGCCGCCATCGAGGAGGCGCCGTTCTACATCGTGGAATCCTTGCCGGCCGGCTGGCTGTCGCTCGGCGGCATCAAGTGCGACGGCCGCTGCCAGGCGGTCGACGCGAGCAACAAGGTCGTCCCCGGCCTGTTCGTGGCCGGTGCGGACGCCGACCTGTTCACCTCGCCCTACTACGCTGCCGGATCGGCCAACGGCTTCGCCGTGGGT
>OLRC01002281.1_pt1 | contig 10632 bp, 5 predicted proteins | sample 1672081 | NCBI WGS metagenome assembly OLRC01 (sample SAMEA3136643, study PRJEB25190) | human gut metagenome | biome: human gut; feature: human-associated habitat; material: faeces | place: Austria | collected 2013
TCCCTGCTCGGCAAGAAGCTGCACGCTTTCGCGGCTGGCGACGAGTTTGGACACTTCGGAATCCGGGTCGTCCAAATCGCCGAAATAGCGCGCGTACCCCACGCAGGCCTGTACGCACATGGGCTGCTGGTCCTGCTTGATCAGGTTGGCGCACAGCGTGCACTTCTCCACCGTGTTGGCAAGGTGCGCAGGCGCGTCGGGATAGCCCACGGCGAAGTCGAGCGCATACGCCGGCTCGCCGTCGTTGTAGACGCGCACGCCGTAGGGGCAGGCCTCGATGCACGTCTTGCAGCCGATGCACGTTTCCTCATCGATCATGACGATGCCCGTTTCCTCGTCCTTGTACGTGGCGCCGGTCGGGCACACGGCAAGGCACGAGGGGTTCTTGCAGTGCTGGCACGACACCGGGTAATGCTGCAGCTTGCAGTCGGGATAGCCGCCCGAAGCCGTGTCGATGGTTTCGCCGCCTTCGGTGTACACCGTGTTCCACCAGGTGCCCGAGGGCAGGTTGTTGGCCAGCTTGCATGCGGTCGCGCAGGTTTGGCAGCCCATGCATTTGTTCAAGTCGATAACCATTCCGTATTGCATGACGCCCTCCTATTGAACCTTTTCCATCTCGCACAAGCAATCGAACCAGTTGCACTGTTCGAACCGGGGCCACGAAGCACAGGAAGACAGGTCCGAATAGTGCCCGTCGATGAAGCTGGATTCCTCCCAGCCATGGTCGATGACCAGCACGCCCGGACGGCATCCCGCGTTGATGACCGCTTTCAGCGTCACGTCGCCGCGGTCGTTGTGCAGACGGACGACGTCGCCCTCCTTGATGCCGCGCGCTTCCGCGTCCACCGGGTTGACCTTGACGTACGGCTCGGGGTCCAGCTCCAGGATCATGGGCGAGTTGTTGAACATGGTGTGGGTCTTGAACTTGCAGCGCTCGCTGATGAACGTGAGCGGGTACTGGGCGAACAGCTCGTTTTCGTGCCACGCTTCCAGCGGCGGTTCCCAGAACCAGCAGGACTCCTTCTTCATGTCCCATTCCTGGCCCACGTTGGCCATGGGCTGGATGCCTTCGTGATAGAACTCGAGACGGCCCGTCGCCGTGAGCGGCGCGGCGTTGAGGCCCACCACCACCGGCTCTTCGGGGAACGTCCACACGGCATGTTCTTCCTTGAGCTTTTCCCAGCTAAGGCCAACGGCTTCGGCAGCCGGGCCGCTCACGCAGGACGCCAGGAACTCCTCTTCGGTCATCGTGAACTTGTCTTCGAATCCCATGGCCTTGCCCAACAGGGTGATGATCTCGAAGTCGCCCTTGGCCTCGAACAGCGGCTCCACCGCCTTCTCGGAGAGCTTGACGAAGGGGTTCTGCGACGAGGCGATGTCGTTGCGCTCGAACAGGAAAGCCACCGGAAGCACGTAGTCGGCGTAGTTCGCCGTCTCGGACATGAACATGTCGGACACCACGACCAGCTCCATGGCATCGAGCGAGGAAATCCATTTCAAGCGGTCCGGCTCGTTGCCAATCGGGTTGACGATGTAGATATAGGCAGCCTTGGGCGCCTGCGTGATATCGCCCAGCGTGCCTTCTTGCATGAGCTGGTGCAGATGGGGCGCGTGGACCGTGGGTCCAGGAACCGCATCGGTCAGATCGGCCGTGGCCGTGCTGGCATAACCCTGGGCGGTAGGCGCACTGAAGTCGCTGCAAACGATGCCTGCTCCGTGCTTGCACTCCTGGCCGGTGATGTCGGCCAATGCGAACATGGCGTCGTAGGCAGTCTGTCCGTTGGCGTAATGGTCGGGCCCGAAGCCCGTGAATATCATGGAGAGGCCGGAAGTGTAGATGCCCGCCAGCTCTTCAATGGTTTCCAAGGGGATGTCGGTGTAGCTGGCAATGGTTTCGAGGTCCCACACGTTCAGACGGTCGAGCAGCACCTGGTAGGCCGTCTTCACGGCGACGCCTTCCACTTCGAAGCTTCCTTCGAGATCCGGGGTTTTCGCGGCGTCGAACGCAACCGCCTCGCCGCCTTCGTGCACGAGGATGCGGTCTTCGGGGCTTCCCGCCTCCGCCTTGCCCACATCGCTGAGGCGCAGGTAAAGGCCGTCGGCGTCCTTCACCAAGAAGGGCGCGACCGTCATGGTGCGCAGGTGGTTCTCATCGACCTTGCCGTCGCGGATGGCAATGAGCGCCATGCCGGCCGCCAACAGGCCGTCCGTGCCAGGACGGATGGAGACGAACTTGTCGGCCTTCGCTGCGGACGTGGTGAAGATGGGGTCGATGACGATGACCTTGGCGCCTTTCTCTTTCGCCTCGGAGACGAAATGGTAGTCGACGATCATGGACTCGGAGGGGTTCGTGCCCCAGATGAACAGGTTCTCGGTGTTCACCATGTCGCGATGTTCGTTGTGGCCGGGCATCACGGCCGTCAGGCCGCCATGGTTCATCTGGCAGTACATGCCCGTGTTGTCGTAGCAGGGGGCAATGGTCATGGCGCCCATGAGGGTCTGCAGCCTGCTCGTCCACGAAATGGTGGCCATGCCGCTTCCCGAGCCGCTCATGAAGGCGACGGCGGACGGCCCGTACTGCTCCTGGAGTTCCTTCCACTTCGAGGTGATCTCCTGGATGGCATTGTCCCACGACACCTTCTCCCACTCGCCCGCGCCTCGCTCGCCCGCACGCTTCATGGGATACTTCACGCGCGTTTCGGAATACATGCGCTCGATGTTGGCATAGCCTTTGAGGCAGGTTTCCTGATAGGGGCTTGGCGATCCGTCGGGGCACTTCAGGTTCGCCTTCGTGATGTTGCACACCTTCCCGTCGCGAACATGCACGTAGAACGGGCAGCCCCAGCCCGAGCAGTTGCCCATGCAGCTTTGGAAGTAGGTTTCCTCCTTCACTTCGGGAGGCTGGTCCGTCTTCGGCTCTTCCCCATCCTTGCCGCCGGTACTGCACCCAGCAAGCGTCCCGAGCGCAGCAGCCCCAACCGCTGTGAAGGCGGTGGTCTTCAGGAAGCTGCGACGGGTGAGACCATGGTGTTCCATTGCCGTTTTCAGCATCTTTCCTCCTATGAGATTGTGCTGGAATATCCCCTTTTTCGCACGGTCCCCGGAGCAGTTGCGAACCTGCCTTGCCGGATCATCCCTTTGGAATAAACCTCTCCGTCCCTCCCAGAACTGGCCAGATTCCGTTACTTGCACTATACAAAATTGTCCTATGATTATCAATGATTATCATAGGACAATTTAAGCAGTCATTATGCTATTTGCAGAATACTAGAGCGTTCGCGAGTGGAGCGCCAGCGCTTGCGAGCGCTCATCAGCGTTCGCAAATGTTCGCGAGCGTCCATTTACACGCGCACGCATTCATGCATGCAGCAGGATTTCCGCACCTGTGAGTCCCGCACGGGCGCAGGGATGAGGATTTCCGGCCGAGCCCTCCGATGTACCCATGGACTTGCAGAAACGACAAGGGGCGCGGAGCCGGTTCAAGGTGCACGCGTATTGCCGTTGGGCGCTTGGAAAGGCGCGGGTTGCCGGAGATGGGCGCGAGTTTTCGGAGACAAGTCCAAGGCACCAGGGAAGGGCGAGGGACGCCGAGGATGGGGGTGCAAGACGTCAGGGGCAGGTCAAAGTGCCGTGAATGGGTGCAAGGCACGCAGGGTCCGGTTTGCGAAAGCGACAAAAGCAGACCGGCATGTCCTCTTTTTGGCACGGCTGACCGTTGTGGCCTCTTTTTGGCACGGTTGACCGTTATGGCAGGGATTTCGCCTTTTTCGATGCCATAAATCATGAAGGTTCCGAAGAAATCCCAGGTCGCAAAAATCTGAGGAAGATTCGGAGTCGGTCGAACGTGCCATAACGGTCAACCTCGGCATTTTGGTGCCACAGCGGTCGGCCTTGCCATGCGGTGCCACAGCGGTCGGCCTTGCCACCTCGTTCGGCAACTCCAGCTGCGGCTGGCAGAGGCGCCGGAAGACGGCCTTGGGCGGCGCTGCCCGAGACACCACCAGCCACGTCCCCGCCCCGCAACAAGTAGTCGTGAGCAGCCGCCCAGCTTGCCTGGCTTCTGCTCCTACAGCCGCGCGTGCCCTGCCCGTGCGCGGCTACAACGCGGCCGGCCGGTCGCCGCCGACGGTTTTCTTCACGTTGTCGCCCAGCACGTCGCCGAAGCCTTCGCTGAACGAGCTGGGCACCACCACGGTGCCGCCGGTCTCGCGCACGCTTTCGTACAGCAGGTGCATGGCGCGCAGGCGCAGGGCGGCGTCGTTCTTGGCATACGTGTCGCCCATGTCGTCCATCATCTCGCAGATGTCCTGCTCGGCCTCCATGAGGATGATGCGCGCCTTCTTCCGCTGCTCGGCCTGGGCCTCCAGCGACATCACGTCCTGCAGCTCCTTGGGCAAGAGGATGTCGCGCACCTCCACGGACAGGATGGTGACGCCCCACTGCGCGACCTTTTCCTCCAGCACGCGCTTGAGCTCACGGTCAAGCTGCTCGCGGCGGATGGCCACCTCCGCCGCGCCGGCGCGCCCGATGGCGTCGCGCAGCGCGGTCTGTGCCGCCAGCTCCACGGCGCGCGTGAAGTCGCCCACCTCCGTGCAGGCCGCCTTGGCATCCCACACGTGCCAGAACAGCACGGCGTTCACGTCGAGGGGAACCAGGTCGGCCGTAAGGGTCTCTTCGGCGCCGAACGAGGTCACGCGCACGCGGCCGTCGACGCGCATGGTGTTCTGCTCGATCACGGGGATGGTCCAGAACAGCCCTGGGCCGCTCACGCGGTTGAACTTGCCCAGCCGCAGCACGACCACCTTTTCCCACTGCTGCGCGATATGCACCGACGACACGGCCAGCAGCGCCACGACCAGGGCAACCACCACGGCCATCACGCCAATGGACCCCGTGGCGATTTGCGCCGCACCCAACACGATGCAGAAGCACAAGGCAAACAGGACCGCCGAGAACAGAACCACGCCGGCGCTCGACGCACGCTCCCCTACCACGGTCGTGTTCGCGTCGGGCACCACGTGGAAGCCCTTGCGCTTCGCCCGATCGGCCGATTCCTGTCTCCCGAAAGCACGCCCACCGTTCATTTCCATCCCCCTCGCGCCTCGCATCCCTCACACCATCCGTCCCGCTGCGCCAACCGGCCTCTTTTGCGCCTTGCGGACAGCGTCATTGCGCCTTGCGGCCCTTCGCCAGCATGCCGTCATCCTTTGCCGTGTTGCCATGCGCGTCACGCTCCCGTCCTCGATGCCCGCGCCCGCGGCCCGACGTCCACCTCGACGATGCGCGCCGCCCCGCTTTCGACCGGGCATTCGGCATCGATCCCCTCGTCCTTTTTCAGCTGCTTGATCTTGCGCTCCATGCATTTCTGTATGTCGTCGAGCGAAAGCCCCAGGTCGCGACAGGCTGAGACGCAGTCGTTCAGGATGCCGTCCACCTCGTGGGTGTACTCTTCGTCCACTTCGGCGTCCAGATCGCGCACGAATACGCCGCGGCCTCGGGTCGACTCCAGATAGCCGTCGGACACCAGGCTCAGATACGCCTTGTTCACCGTGTTGTAGTTGATGGATATCTCGGAAGCGAGGCCGCGCACCGTGGGAAGCTGGTCGCCCGGCTTGAAGTATCCCGAATTGATGAGGTAGACGAGCCGCTGGCGCAACTGCACCCACAGCGGCACGTCGGTCGTCGCATCGATCTCAAAGGGAAACATGGCTCACCTGCATTCTCTTGCGTCTCTCGATCCTTGCGGCCTGGCATTTCATCTGTTCACGCACCTAGCCCAAACCGACTATCGTCATCACGGGATGCGCACCCGCGTCCACCACGCACCAGCGCAGGGCCAGGCCACCTGCCAGCACGCAACCAGCCAAGCCTAGCGCCGTGCCCGAAGGCAGCCGTCGCAACGCGACCGAAGCGCCCTCCAGAACGAGCGGCACCACCAGGCCCAGCGCCACGAACCCGCCCCAGAACAAGGGGGCGCTCGACCCGCCCAGCAGCTGGGTCACCGACTGTGCCGCGGCGACCATGGTGCCCGAGGGTTCGCTCGCCTGCGCGCCTAGCGCCACCGTCGCCACCAGCAGGGCGGCCACCAACGCTTCGAGCACGATCACGGCCGCGTCCAGCGCGACCGCGCGGCGCATGACCGAGGCGAACGCATGCCCCGCGCCGGAAAACTGGCCGATGCCCACCACCAGCGCGAACCCGCACGACACGGACGAAAGCACGAACAGCGCCGGCAGCCAAGGCGAATGCCACAGCGGAACGGCGCGCATGCTGTGCAGCAGCAACCCCGTGTACACCATGACCACCACCGCATCCAGCAGCACGGCCACCTCGAGGACGACCAGCAGGCGCATGCCCATCCGACGCACGAATCCGCCCCATGCGAGCGCCAGCACGGCCGCCAGCACGACGCAGAGTGCAAGCGCATAGGCACCCACGACGATGTACGACAGGGTGGGCCTCGTCAACAGCAAAAGAAGCTGGTCGACGCGGCCGACGTCCACCAGCAAGAACACCACGCCCAAAACGAGCACCAACGTCGCGGCCGCGAAGGCGGGAGCGAACAGCACCCGGTATTCGTGCGGAACGTCCAGCGTCGAACGGGCGCGCCCAGCAGCGCCCTCCAAGGATGGCTGGACGATGGCGGCCCGCGGCACGAGCAGGCCCATGACGGCCAGCACGAAACAGGCTCCCGCGCCTGCGCCGCCCAGGAACAGGTAGCACACGATCTCCGTGCCGAACACCGCGCACCCCCTTCCCCTCGCTCCGCGAAAGCCCTGCCCCCTTGGGGTCCAAAGCACCCGCGCACCCGCGCACAAAATTATCCTAAGACAATCTCAGGCCATTGTACGCGAAACGGAAAGAAAACGCATCTGGTTTCTCGATTCGAGCGTAGCCAACATCTTTCCCGCTCGCATGCTTCCCACTCGTGGAGATTCGCACATAATCGCGGCTTTTTGCCGATTGCGGGGTGCCGATGCGGCTTTGGTGGTGCATACTACGAGGTCGCTTCACACGAAATTCTTTCTCGTTTCTTTTCGCGCACGGCTTCGGCATGAACCACGTGGCCAAGCCAGACGCGCCGCCCCACAGGCGAGCGCGCTCGTCGCCGCAAGATAGAGATAAGCGGCTCGAGTCAAGCGCAATGCACGCCGCAGGAGCGGGTGCGAACAAGAAACGGATGCCAATCCGCAACAACGAAAACCGGCCAGGTGCCCTTCGGGTCACAGGCCAATGCGCCTCGCTCGGCCAGGTGCGCGCGCCGCTGCTTTTCGCAGCCGCCGCTTCCGACCGAACGGCCACGCCCGGCACCGCTGCCCCGCAGCGCCCGCCGCAGGCCGGGCCGGGAAGCGCCTTCGTTTCGCGGCTGGAGCGTCCCCGTTGAAAGAAGGAACAAGCACATGAGCACTTTCGCCGAACTCAACCTGTCCAACGACGCCCTCAAGGCCGTCGAGCGGCTGGAGTACACCTGCCCCACCCCGGTCCAGGAGCAGGCCATCCCCATCGTCCTCGAAGGGCGCGACCTCATCGCCGCCGCCAGCACCGGCACCGGCAAGACCGCCGCGTTCCTGCTGCCCGTCCTGAGCACCCTGCCCCGCGCCGGCCGCGGCAAGCGGGCGCCGCGGGTGTTGGTGGTCACCCCCACCCGCGAACTGGCGCAGCAGATATCCACCACGTGCATCAAGATCGCCCGCGCGACCGGCCATTTCGTCAGCACCGTGTACGGAGGCACGCCCTACAGCAACCAGATCCGCGAGCTGCGCGGCGGCGTCGACGTGCTCATTGCCACGCCGGGACGCCTGAAGGACCTCATGGCGCGCGGCGTCGTGGACTTGAGCTGCATCTCCACGCTCGTGCTGGACGAAGCCGACCGCATGCTGGACATGGGCTTTCTGCCCGACGTGACCACCATCGTGGACGAGACGCCGGAAGACCGCCAGACGCTTCTGTTCTCGGCCACCATCGACCAGTCCATCAAGAACAACCTGGGCTCGCTGCTGCGCGACCCGGCCATCGTGCAGATAGCCCACAAGGGCGAAACCGCCAAGACCGTCGAGCAGTTCGTCATGCCTATCGCCCAACGCGACAAGGCCGACCTGCTGCAGGCCGTGCTGAAGGAGAAGGGCTCCACGCGCGTCATCGTGTTCGCCCGCACGAAGAACCGCACGGAGGACTGCGCCGAGATGCTGTGCGACGCAGGCTTCAGCGCCGAGTCCATCCACTCCGACAAGTCGCAAGGCCAGCGTCGCCGCGCGCTCGAGAACTTCCGCCGCGGCCGCACCGACATCCTGGTGGCCACCGACGTGCTGGCGCGCGGCATCGACGTCACCGGCGTCGACCACGTGATCAACTACGACCTGCCCGACATGCCGGAAGACTACGTGCACCGCATCGGCCGCACGGGCCGCGCGGGCGAGGCCGGCTACGCCATCTCGTTCGTGAGCCCCGACACGCGCCGCCTTCTCCGCGACGTGGAGCATCTGATCAACCGCGAGATTCCCTTCATGGAGCTGGAAAGCTACGAACTGGACCCCTCCATTCTGAAGCAGGGCGGCAAGGGCCAGGGCGCCGGCAAGAGCAAGCGTTCCGGCGGCTACACGGGCAAGCGCTCCGGCGGCTACACGGGCAAAAGCTCGGGCGGCTTTGCGGGCAAGTCGTCCGGCGGCCATCGCGGCGGCAAGGGCGCGGGCGGCTACGGCGGCTCCAAGAACGCATCCCGCACGGGCGGCAAGCGCGAAGGCGGCTATGCCGGCAAGGCCAACGGCTATGCTGGGAAGCGCGAGGGCGGCTATGCCGGCAAGAACGCCGGCTCGCAGGCAGGAAGCCGCAACGGAGGCGCTTCCTTCGAAGGCAGGTCCGCACGCACTTCCTCGGGCACGCGCGAAGAGGGCACCGGCTATCGCAACAAGGGCGCCGAAGGCCAGAAGTACGCCGGCAAGCGCTTCGACGATCAGAAGCATGCCGGCAAGCGCGCGAACGCCGCAAGCCACGACGGCCGTGCCAAGGGCGGAAAGCCATATGGCGAAGACCGCGGCAAGCGCGCCGACAACCGCTCGAACGGCTACCAAGGCGGCAAGAACGCGACTGGCCAGCATCAGAAGAACCGCACGGCCAGCATCTCCGACGTGCGCTCCTTCGGCGAGCACAAGAAGCGCGTCCGCAGCAAGCGCGCCGCCCTGGAGATGGAGTAAACCGCACGGCACCGGTCAGCCGCGTGAAGGCGTGGTGCGCAGCCGCCTCCTGAGCGGTCGGCCGGCTCCCGGCTTCCGCGCGAAGGCGTGACGCCAAGCTTCGCGACATGCACGAGAGACCGAAAGGCCCCGGAATCGCAGACGATTCCGGGGCCTTCTTGCTTCTAAACCCGTCGGGCGGCGCAAGCGGCGCGGGCTAAGCAGGCGGAACGCAGGCGGACACGGCGAGGGCGCAGCTCTTGCCCCGCCGAGGCTTTCCTACTGGGCGTCCACCTCGATGGGCTCGTTTTCCGCCGATGCCTTGCGGCGCTTGCGGTCCCGCCACCAGTGCGAGAGCGACCACGCGAGCCACTCCACCAGGGGGATGGTCAGAAACGCCACCCAGGCAGGATGCGGCTGGTTCAGGACGAACGCCATGAAGCAGAACCACGCCACCACGCAGAGGGGGTACGCGCCCGACACGAACGGCGCAAGGCGCTTGCGGCCGATGGCATGCCCAGCCATGTAGTACAGCGGGATGGTGAAGAACAAGAACAGCCCCATGCCCCACGCGCCATTGAAGATGCCCAACAGCAGATAGGCCAGGATCACCACGAGCGGATAGGGGAACCTGACCCACGCCTTCTCGAACGCGCGCAGATAGTGCTTGCGCACCGGGATGGTGGTGCCCACGCCGTCGCCGTACTTTGCGCGCGCCTGCTCCAGCGTGTCGAAACGCTCGCCGCAGACGGTGTAGCCGCATGGCTCGTTCCACCGATCCTCGTGCATATGCCCATGGCCGTAACGGGCGTGTGCGTCCTGCCAGCTGTCGAACTGCTCGCCGTTGATGACCACGCCGATGGCGTCCACATGCACCTCGTTGCCTCCGCCATCGGCCGCGGCGAACCCGTCGTCGTTGGCGGAGAACCAGTCTCCCTGCCTGCCGGCAGCGCGGTAGGCGTCGCGTTCCGCATGACGGGCGTCGCGTTCGGCGTTGCGTTCGGAACGCGCATCGCCGGTGGCCGCACGCCCTTCCTTCACGTGCACGCCGTCCCATCCCACGTGCACCTCGTCGCCCTTCTTGCCGTCGTGCACGTGCACGCCGTCGCGCCATGACACATGCACGTAGTCGTCGCCGTCAAGCACGTGGATGCCGCCGAGGCCTATCTTGACCTTGGACTGTGCGGCCTCGGCGTCTGCGGCGCCTTCCGCAGAAAATGCCGAATCCGCCGCTGCGTTGCCGTCAGCGGCGTCCCCAGCGCACGCTGCGCCCGCGCTCGCGGAATCTGGCGCGCCCGCGCCGACTCCTGCGCCGCACACCGCACCCGCGACGCCCGGCGAGCCCGCGCCGACGGCGGCGGCCGTAGCGCCAGCCGCACCGTTTCCCAGCGTGCCCGATGTGCACGGCACCTGGGGCGCGCCCGATCCTGCCTTCGCGGCATCCAGCCGTTCGGCGGCGCGG
>OLRC01002284.1_pt1 | contig 10627 bp, 9 predicted proteins | sample 1672081 | NCBI WGS metagenome assembly OLRC01 (sample SAMEA3136643, study PRJEB25190) | human gut metagenome | biome: human gut; feature: human-associated habitat; material: faeces | place: Austria | collected 2013
TTGCTGCAGCCGTCAATGGTAGCGGCTTCGTCCAGATCCTTGGGGATGCCCTGCATAAACTGCATCATCTGATAGATGAAGAACGCCTGGCCGCAGAAGTAAGGCAGGATCAGGGGCACATAACCGGGAACCAGACCCAGACGGTAGTAAATCAGGTACTGAGGAATCATGATGACCTGGGTGGGCAGCATCATGGTGACCAGCATGCAGGTGAACCAGAACTTGCGGCCGCGGAACCGCACACGGGACAGAGCATAGGCCACCAGAGAGGAACTGATGACGGTGCCGAAGGTTGCAATGACCGTAATGAAGATGGAGTTTGTAAAGAAGGTTGCAAAGGTGGTGCCGCCAAAGCCTTTCCAGCCGGTGGCATAGTTTGTCAGCTTCAGCTCTTTCGGGATCAGGGACAGGGTGCCGCGCAGGATCTCGGCGTTGCCCTTGAACGAGCCACTGATCATCCACAACACAGGGTAGACCATCATAAAGCCGAACAAAATGACAAAAACGTGATACAGTACTTTGGTGACTGCTTTTCTGTTATGCATAACCGTACTCTCCTTCCCTGCTTAGTTTGCTTCGCTGAACACCCAGAACTTGGATGTTTTGAAGATGATGAACGTGATAAGGCCCATAACCACCAGCATAAACCAGGACATGGCGCAGGCGTAACCCATATCATTGTACTTGAAGGCCTGGTTGTAAACGTACAGGGCGTACAGCATGGTGCTGTTGTTGGGGCCGCCGTTGGTGATGATCATAGCCTGGGTGAATGCCATGAAAGCAGAGATGGTCTGCATAATCAGGTTATACAGAATGATGGGAGACAGGCAGGGCAGCGTGATGCGGAAGAAGCTCTGGTATCCACGTGCGCCGTCGATCCTGGCAGCTTCATAATAGCTGACAGGGATTTCTTTTAAGCCAGCGGCAAAAATAATCATCGAAGAGCCAAACTGCCAGACGGACATCAAAATCAGCGGGTAAAGCGCCAGTTTCTGGTTGCCGAACCAGTTGATGGTGCTCATGTCCATGTTGGCCAGCACGCTGTTGAACAGACCTTTGCGGGCAAACAGCTGTTTCCACACCAGGGCAACGGCCACACTGCCGCCAACCAGGGATGGCAGGTAGTACAGTGAACGGTAGAACGTAACCATGCGGCTGGGCCGGGTGAGCAGGTACGCCACCAGCAAAGCGAAAGTCAGCTTGAGCGGCACAGAGATCAAAACGTATTTTAAGGTGATGGCCAAAGATTTCAGGAAAACCTCGTCCTGGAACAGGCGCAGGAAGTTCTTGATCCCGATAAATGCTGCGGTTTTGGAGCCGAGCGAGTAGTTGGTGAATGCATAATAAAAGGAAATGCACACCGGAATCAGGGAAAAGCAGACAAAACCAAAGATAAACGGGAACGCAAACACATGGCCGACGGTATTATCTTTGTTCATGAACCTTTTCAGTGCCGAGGTGGAAGTTTGACCTTTCACGAAAGAATACCTCCCTTTCAAAAAGGGCGGGCACAGCCCTTTCTTCCTGACCGTGCCCGCCCGGAGCATTATGAATTTGTGTTAAACCTTACTCAGTGAACAGTGCAGCTGCATCGTCATAGGTCTTCTGGGCAGCTTCTTCTGCGGTGATCTGGCCGTCAACAACCTGCTGGATGTAGTTGCGGTAGTTATCAACAACCTCGTCCTGGCCGTCGGGGCTCAGCACGTTGACCTTGTCCGGCATCTTGAACTTAGAAACCTTGTCCATGAAGTCGTACATGATCTGCTGGCCTTCGGTAGCGTTGGCAGACAGGGTCTCACGAACGGTAGCGTTTACAGGAATGCCGCGCTCGCCCTGCAGGATGTTGTTGCAGTCGGGGTCATTTTCGAACCAGCTGATGAACTTAGCAGCTTCTTCTTTCTGCTGGCTGTCCTGAGAGACGCAGAGCATCTGAGAGGACTGGATGACAGCTCCGGAAGGGCCATCGCTGGTGATGCGGGGCAGAGTTGCCAGCTTGAGGGTGCGGCCCTGCTCCTGGCAGACATTGTACATGGTCGGGAACTGGTTGGCAGCAACCCAAGCCATTGCAGCTTCGCCGGTTACCAGGAAGTCGTTTTCGATGTTGGTGATTTCAGCGGAAGCACCGGCATCGGGGTAAACCTCGTTCTTGATGGAGTCAGCACGCATCTGGATGTAGGGGGTCAGCATCTGGGGGTCATCGAAGCCCATGCCGGTCAGATCCAGGTTAAAGAAGCTGTACTGGCCAACATCGCCATACTGTGCAACGTAAACGGAGCAGCCAGCGATGAATTCAGAGGTCAGCATGGAGGAGCAGCCGTAAACGCCAAGCTTTTCATGGATGGTGTTGGCAGCGTTTGCGTAGTCATCCCAGGTCCAGGTATCGGTGGGCTCGGCAACGCCGGCTTCAGCGAACATGTCGGGATCGTAAGCAATGCCGTAAGAGTTCAGGCCGTTGGAGATACCCAGCTGATGGCCCTCAGTATCCTGGGTGGTCTTCAGGTTGGCATCGCCGATGCCGGAAACATCCACAACACCGGAAGTGATGTAGTCATCCAGCGGATAGATCTTGTCCATGTACATGGGGAAGTTGCCGCCCAGCTGGAAAATGTCCCACACCTGGTCAGAAGCAACCAGGGTCTTGAGCTTGGTGAAATAGTCATCAAAGGAGTAATACTCGTACTCGATCTTTACGTTCGGGTGCAGGGATTCATACAGCTCGATGGCCTTGATGGTGCGGTCATGGCGGTCCTGAGAACCCCACCATGCCATGCGCAGGTCAACTTCTTCATCGCCGGTGGAAGCAGCGTCTGCAGTAGAGGATGCAGTGCTTTCGGCAGTGGAGGAAGCGGTGCTTTCAGCGGCGGAGGAAGAGGCGGTGCTGCCGCCGCAGGCTGCCAGGCTTACGCACATAGCGGCGGCCATTGTGGCTGCAATAATTTTCTTTTTCATATGGTGTTCTCCTTAATGTCAAGCAGTGGAACGGCGGCTGGGCAAGCGATGAACCAGCTTTGCCGTTAACATTTTTTATTCAGGCGGTGTGCACCCCGTCTTTCTTTCAACACTGTCATTATACCTGCTGGAAAGCACCGAAAATACTAAAAAAATATGCAGTTTTTGCTACAAAACACAGTTTTCTTGACTTTTCCCAAAAACAGTGTATTATATATATCCATAATACATAAACACATTTTCGCCAATTTATGCACAATGCTAAAAGTTACAACTTTATGAAAGGACGTCTTTGCCAATGAGTCCCGAACGCGAACCGATGGAGAACGACTCCAACTCCCGCACGGCGGAAGAATTGGAGCAGCAAACTGTTGATGTTTATGTAGAGCGTGCTCTGCACGGCCCGGTGTTCCGCATGTCTTACGAGCACACCCACACTTATTGCGAAATTTTTTACCTGAAAAGCGGCACCTGCACCTACACCGTCAACCAGGGCCAGTGGCACCTGGAAGCGGGCGACCTGTTTATTGTGGCTGCGGGCGACCCCCACAGCACCCGCTACGAGGGCAAAACCAGCTGCGAGCGCATTATCGTGTTCTGTAAATCAGATGTACTTGCCGGCATGATGCGTGGCGACCCGACCGAAGTACAGCAGGCGCTGGAGCGTTCCTGCAAGGTGATCCTGAACGCCGAGACCCGCACGATGGTAGAAGCTCTTTTGGACCAGATGCTGCTGGAAAACGACCTGCCGCGCAAATATTCGGAGCAGGTGCTGGAGCTGGAATCGCTGCATCTGGTGCTGCTTTTGCTGCGGAATGGCATTTTCAGCCATGAAACCATGTCTCCCAAAGAGGGCTACAGCGCCGACATTGAGCGCGCGCTGAAATACATTGCGCTGAATTACCAGCAGCCCTTAACGCTGGAGGAAGTGGCCGGATACTGCAACCTGAGCCCCACCTATTTTTCCCGCAAGTTCAGGCTGATCACCGGGCAGACGTTCAAAGAGCATGTGAATTACATCCGGCTGCGCCAGGCCACCCAGATGCTGTTGATGACAGATAACTCCATCACCAAAATTGCCATGCTGTGCGGCTTTGGCAGCAGCAACTATTTCAAGGATCTGTTCCGCGCCAGCACCGGGCGTTCCCCCCGTGAATACAGAAAGCACTCCGGGCTGCCCATCCACCCCCACCTGCGGGATAACGGGTAGCGCACGGAGTACCGTAACCAAACCGTATTTTATTGTGCAGTTATTCCAGCGTCATGCCATATTTATCAAAAATGCGGTTGAACAAAAAGGCGTTGCAGTAGCTCGCCAGCCCCGGCGCCACCAGCAGCACCGGCCAGAATACAAAAACGCCCACGGCAAAAAATGCTACGGTGACCATCAGCGCGGCCAGAACAGGCATTACATTGCGCAGCGCCATGGCAATGCCCATCTTGAACAGTGCGCCGATGGTGTTATCGCACCGGGCAACCAGCGGGAAGAGCATGGTGATAAACAGCGCCCAGCAGGCCAGCAACACTACGCTGGTAAAAAACATTGCCCCCGCAAACACCGAACTGGTCTGCAGGCAGATCACCAGATCCAGTACCAGAAGGATGCCAACCGCCAGGTACCCCACCCACAGCGCGGTTGCCTGCTTGAGGTTCTGCTTAAAAGAATGGAAAAACGCGGGAATGAGCTGGCCTTCCTGCCCGCGGGCCATCTTTAAGGTAACGTAATACAGCGCCGTTGTGGCCGCACCCGCCGTTACCACCGGCAGGCAGCAGAGATACCACAGGCAGGACAAAAGGAAAAAATCCGCCAAATTGCCGATAAACTTCCAGATTGGATTTTCGAGACTGAAAAATTTCATGATGTGCCCTTCCTGTTGTTGGCTGCATGGTCAGGGGGGCTCCCCTGCCGCTTGCGGCCATTTTTGCTTTTGTAGGGCATGGTACCACAAAAAAAGAGAGCCTGCAAGACCCGGCAGGAAGAAAGGCTGAAAAAATTTGGCGGCATGTTCAGCAGGAAGCGCTATCAAAAAAGTCTGCAATAAAGGCTGCCGCCTGCTTTCCCACGGTGTTATAGGCGCTCTGGTGGTATAAAAAACATGGTTGATTCTGCGTTTCAAACACCTATGTAAAGAGATTTTGACGGTGGTTGGAAAGTAAACTTGATCGTATTTTTGCGGAAATGTGTTATAAAGAATATACAGAAGAAAGGAACAAATGCGATGTACATAAGTAAACGACTAAAAGAACTGAGAACCGTAAGCGGTTTTAGCCAAGAAAAACTTGCGGAGCTCCTCGATGTTTCAAGGCAAACAATTTCAAGTTGGGAAAATGAAAGGAGCTATCCTGATGTTCACAATCTAATTATGCTCTGCGACATTTATTCCGTTTCTTTGGATGACCTTATGAAAGGAGATATAGAAACGATGAAAAAAGAAGTGGCCAACACAACTCTAAATAAATCCCCCCAAGATGCAATACAACTGATCCAAAGCGGCCTGGTTATGATTATAGGACTGCTTATTGCGGTAACTGGTCTTATCATTACGCTAAATGGTGGAAGTACCCTATGGGGATACGCATTGATGATGATTGGTGCTGCCCTTGCTTGCTTCTTTGCCTTTTATGCTGATTATCTAAAACGCAAAAATAAGATACAGACATATAAGGAATTGAGTGATTTTTACGATTATTCCATGAAGTTACTAAATCAAGACAATCATTAGGAAGCAAAAACTATGGAATTATTTGTTAGGTATTGTGCAGAAACCGGTCGCTTCAACACCCTAAAGTGTATCTGGAACCTTAGCAAAAACAGCACCGCCGCCCGGGTTTTTCCCTTTGGGCAGCGGTGCCGTTTTTGTTTATGCTATTGTTGAGTTACGGGGCAAAGCCTGTGATCAGATCAGGCCCATCAGGCTGGGCAGACCCAGAGACAGTGCCGGGATATAGGTAACAGCCAGCAGAGCCAGCACCAATGCGACAAAGTACGGGATCAGCTTGGAAGTGACCTGCTCGATGGAAACATGGCCAATGCCGCAGCCGACAAACAGAACGGAGCCAACCGGCGGGGTGATGTTGCCCAGGCACATGTTGAAGATGAGCATAACGCCGAACTGGATCTCGGTCATGCCAAAGCTGGTAGCGATGGGCAGGAAGATCGGGGTAAAGATCAGGATGGCCGGGGTGATATCCATGAACATGCCGATCACCAGCAGGATGATGTTCATCAGCAGGAAGATGATGTACTTGTTGCTGGTCAGACTCATCAGGCCGTTGGAGATGGCTGCCGGGATGCCGGAGTAAGCCATAACAAAGGACATGGCGGAGGAAGCGGAGATCAGGAACAGGATGATACCGGAAGTTTTGGCGGAATCCAGCAGGATCTTCAAGAAGCTCTTGAAAGTGATGCTCTTGTAGACGATGGAGAGGATCAGGCAGTACAGAACTGCGATGCCAGCGCCCTCGGTAGCGGTGAAGATACCGGAAACGATACCGCCGATAACGATGACGATGAGCAGCAGAGAGGGCACAGCGTCCCAAATGGTCTTGCCGATGCTCTTGCTCTTATCATAACCGGTAGCTTTCATGCCTGCCTTTTTGGCGCCGACAAAGGCAACCAGCATGCAGCACAGGCCCATCAGGATGCCGGGAACGTAACCAGCCATGAACAGGGTGGAGATGGAAACACCGCCAGCAACGGTGGAGTAAACAATGAATGCGGAGGTGGGCGGGATCAGCAGGCCGGTGGGGGCGGAAGCAATGTTGGCTGCTGCAGAGTAAGCGGGGTCATAGCCGTTTTCTTCCTCAATGGGGCTGATGCAACCGCCCATGGCGGAAGCAGCAGCAACAGAGGAACCGGACAGTGCGCCGAACAGCATGTTGCCCAGGATGTTGGCCTGTGCCATGGAGCCGGGGATCTTGCCAACGAACAGCTGGGCAAAGTTGACCAGGCGCTTGGCAATACCGCCGTTGTTCATGATGTTGCCAGCCAGGATGAAGAGGGGCACAGCCAGCAGAGAGAAAGACTCAACGCCGGAGTTCATCTTCTGCATGGTGATAAAGGTGATCTGGTCCCAAGACAGGGTGGACATGGCGGTTACAATGGAAGAAACCACGATGCTGATGGAGATGGGCACGCCCAAAAACAGCAGCACGCCGAACACAGCAAAAAGGATAACGGTTGTCAGTGTAATGCTCATTGTTCTGTGCCCTCCTTAGCAGTCAACTTTTTCGCCGGTGATATCTTCATAAATGTTGATGATCTGGGCGATGATGATGAAAATGCCGGAAATCGGAGCGATGGAGTACACCAGACTGCGGGGGATGCCCAGCAAAGCGGAAAATTCGCGGCTGGCAGAAACAGCCAGCTTGAAGCCGCCGATGGTGATGACGAAGATCGCCAGCAGCAGGATCAGGCCGTCGATGGCAACCAGCAGAGCGGTGTGGGCCTTGCCGGTGAATTTATCGCGCACCAGCGTCAGGGACATATGCTCGCGGGTGGAGAATGCGTAAGCTGCACCGATAAAGCCGGTCCAGATCAGGCTGTAGCGCACCAGTTCCTCCGTAAAGGCAACGGGGCTGTTGAGGACATAACGGGAAAACACCTGGATGAGAACCAGGATGGTCATGAAAGACAGCAGAACGGCGCAGGCAATGCTGAGGAACTTATCCATCCAGAACTTTACTTTACCCAAAAACTGTTTCATGTTTTATTCCCCCTCTCGTGCAGCTTCAATCGTATCCATCAGGGTCTTAACGCCGGGATACTGTTCTTCGTATGCTTCGATCATGGGCTGGGTTGCTTCGCGGAAAGCTTCCTTGTCTACATCGTAAACAAACTCAACGCCCATGGTTTCCTGTGCTTCTTTTACAGCTTCTTCAATGGCCGTATCCCACATGACCTTATGGGCCTCGGTAGAGTTGTGGGCAGCTTCCAGAATGATCTCCTGATCTTCCGGGGAGATCTGCTTCCATACCTTTTCGCTCATGATCAGAACGTCGGGGATCATGGCGTGCTGGTCAACGGAGTAGACCTTGCACACTTCGCCGTGCTTGCCGGTGGTCAGTGCGGTTTCGTTGTTTTCGGTGCCGTCAATGATGCCGGTCTGCAGGGAGGTATACACATCGCCGTAAGACATGGCAACGGGAATGCCGCCCAGATAGTTCATCATATCGGTCTGGGACTTCATGTCCTGCACGCGGATCTTCAGGCCCTTCAGGTCAGCCGGGGTGCGGATGGCTTTGTCTTTGGTGTAGAAAGAGCGGGCGCCGGAGGTGTAATAGGTCAGGGTAACAAAGCCGTCATCGCCGGTAGAGAGGAAGAAATCCTGCATCTGCTGGGAGTCCATGACATGGTAGAAATCCTCGGTATCATTAAAGATGTAAGGCAGGCCGAATGCGTTGTAGGCTTCGTTGTACGTTGCCAGACCGGGGGCAGAAACCTTGGTCATGGCGATAACGCCTGCCTGCAGCTGCTCCAGGTTCTCGTTTTCGCTGCCGAGCTGGCCGTTGGGGAAGATCTTGACCTGGACGCGGCCACCGGTCTTTTCGTTCACTTCCTCAGCAAACTGGGTCATGGCAATGTGGACGGTGTGGGCCTCGGACAGGCCGTGGGCCAGCGTCAGAACCAGTGGGTTTTCTGCGCTGTAGCTGGTGTCAGCCGTGGTGCTGGATGCGCCGCAGCCGGCCATCAGCCCGGCGCACAGCACAGCAACCGTTGCCAGCGCTGCAATCTTTTTGAACATTTTGTTTCCTCCTTCTATTTTGTATCGCGTTTTACGGCGCGTTACATACCAATCAGATCAAACTGCTCAAACGAGACCATGACCTCATGGTCCTTTTTGGGGTTGGGGTATTTGACCTGCACGCTCTTCAGGCGCTGGCTGTAGTACCAGCCGCTCTCGGCTTCCTCAAACTTGCGGCGGTGCAGGAAGTGCGGCAGCTCCTTGCCGTCCAGCTGCACATAGAACGGGGATTTTTCGCGGTGGATCATATCCAGATACATGCTTTCCACAGCGGTATCGTAATCGCCCTCGTTGGTAAAGTGAACGTAAGTCTTTACGCCTGCGGTCACGGCAATGCGGGTCTTGAGGTAAGCGCCCTTCAGGTACTCATTGGTGCAGCCGTCATCCTCGTACAGAACAAACTCGGAATCCACATCCGGTGCCATCAGGATCTCCAGCTCAGTGGTCTTTTCGGTCATCAGGTTGTGCAGGCGGTTGCCGCTCATGGGCAGGATAGCACCGCTGCGCACAAACAGCGGGATGCTGGAAATATCGACCGGTACCTCGATCGTCTGGCCGGGAGCGTACTCCTCGCGGGTGTAGAAGTTGTAGAAGCGCTCGTTTTCGTTCTCGGTCTTGGGCAGGTAGACAGGGCGCACGGTCTGGCCCTTTTCCACAACGTTGGCCACCAGCAGAGAATCGCCAAACATGAAGTCAACGCCCTCATCATAGGTGGCGGGGTCGTTCTGGAACACGGCGAAGGTGGGCTGCCAGATTGGCAGGCCGCTTTCGTGGGCGCGCACCATCAGGGAATACAGCATCGGGCTGAGCTTATAGCGGAAGTTGATGGCATCGCGGATGTACTGCTTTTTATCACTGAACATCCAGGGCTCGGTCACGGTGTTGTCGGTGTTGGTGGAATGGATGGAGAAGCGCGGCTGGAAGATGCCGTTCTGCACCCAGCGCACGAACAGCTCGGCCTCCGGTGCGGGGCCATAGAAACCGCCGATATCGCAGCCGTGGTTGGAAACGCCGCACAGGGCCATGCCCAGGATGGTGGCAATGTTGTATTTCAGGGTATCCCAGTGGGTCAGGTTATCGCCTGCCCAAACCTGGGCGTAACGCTGGATGCCGGCATGGCCGGAACGGCAGACAGAGAAGGGACGGCAGTTGGGGTCGTACTCTTCAATGGCTTCGTTGGAAAGCTGGCACATCAGGTTGCTCATCACCGGCTTCATGGTGCCGATGGTGCTGCCCTTGCCTTCAAAGTAAACCTTGGCGTCCTTGTCCACCATGCTGTCATACTCGCAGTTGTCGTTCCACAGGGAGCGGCAGCCGTAACGCAGCAGGGCGTCCTTGATGTACTGTTTCCAGTGCTCGCGGGTGGACTGCTTGGTAAAGTCCACAAACAGGCCGGGGCCGCCCCACCAGGTGCCCACCGCCAGGCCGTCCACACCGGCGTTGTCATCGGATGCAGGCAGGAACATATCCTTTGCCTTCATCTCTTCCAACAGGGGGTGAACCAGCAGCATGCCGGGTTTGATGTTGGGCGAAACAAGAATGCCGCGTTTGACCATCTGGGCAAACCAGTCAGCGGGGTCCTTAAAGCGCTTGTTGTTCCAGGTGAAGGTGCAGCGCTTGATGCCCTGCTCGGTTTCCACGGCGCAGTAGCCGGAGGAAAGCTGGAAGCCGTCCACGGGGATGTCCTCCTCATGGGTGGTATCAATGAATTCCAGCACAGCGTCATCGCTGTTTTCCGGCAATTCGGGGTAGTACATGGAGCTGCCCAGATAGCCCAGCGCTGCTTTGGGCAGCATGACGGACTTGCCGGTCAGATCGGTGTAACGCTCAATGATATCGCGGATGGAGGGGCCTGCGATCAGGAAGAGATCCACATCCCCGGCATCGGTGCGGTAGGTGGAGTAACGGTGCCAGTAGTTACGCTTTTCGCGGCC
>OLRC01002285.1_pt1 | contig 10627 bp, 9 predicted proteins | sample 1672081 | NCBI WGS metagenome assembly OLRC01 (sample SAMEA3136643, study PRJEB25190) | human gut metagenome | biome: human gut; feature: human-associated habitat; material: faeces | place: Austria | collected 2013
ACATCGAGGAGAGGTCGTTTCTGGTGGACCTCAAGGTGATAGCGAAGACGGTAGCTGCTATGTTCGACGGCAAGGGGGCGTGCTGAAATGAAGATACTCCTCATTATGCCGAAATTCTTCAACTATCCCGAAACGATTCAGATGGGATTGCGGAATCTTGGCCACGATGTCAAATGGGTCGATGATCGTCCGAGCAACGACCCATTCACGAAAGCCCTCGTCAGAGTTAACAAAGAGGTACTGAGCCGCCCTATCGACCGGTATTTCGAAAGCGTCAGGCATGATGCGGAAGAAGCCCAGTACGATCTTGTCCTAATCGTGTCGGGACAATCCCTATCTTTCGGCAAGGAACACCTCTTAAGGCTGAGGTACGTGATCCCTAACGCGAGATTTGTCTTGTACCAATGGGACGCGGTGGAAAACTACCCCCATGTCTTGAGCGTGCTCGATTGCTTCGACGAGGCGTACACGTTCGACGAGCGCGATTCGAGATCGTACGGGATGGAGTTCCTGCCCCTCTTTTACCATCCAGGCTACCAGGCCATCGGGAGGCGATCGAAGGCGAAGATCGAAGCTGACTACGATGTCGCTTTCATCGGAACCGCCCATCCCAAGAAGTACGGGTTCGTCCAGGAGGTCATCGAGCAGTGCGAAGGGCTTTTGGACAGAAAGTACATCTACCACTTCCTTCCCTCTCGGCTGCTCTACGCAAGACACAAGCTGCTATCCGACAACTACAAGCGGGCTGCCTATTCTCAGTTCCATTTCGATGCCCTGACTCCGGAAGAGACTGAGAAGGTCGTTTCCCGTTCATGGTGCATGCTCGACTCTCCGCAGGACGGCCAAAGAGGCCTTACGATGCGGACGATGGAGTGTCTGGGCGCGAGAAGGAAGATCATCACGACTAACGAGGAGATAATGGGATACGACTTCTATCGGAAAGAGAACGTCTACGTGTACCGGGGCAGGATGGACCGCAAGGACCCCTTCTTCTCCTCGGAGTACGTCGACCTCCCCGAAGACATCTACGAAAAGTACAGCCTTCGATCCTGGCTGGAAACCGTTGTCGGAAGCGGAGGCGAAAGATGAAATGCTGCGTGACGGGCGCCGACGGGTACCTAGGGAAGGGAATCGTCTCGAAGCTGCTGGACGAGGGGGTCGAGGTGGTCGCATCCGGCTTCCGTCTCGCGGAGGTGGACGAACGTGCCGAGCGGGTCGAGGGCGATATATTCCGTATGGAAGACCCTTGCGCCGAGCTGGGCGATCCTGACGCGCTCGTCCACCTTGCATGGAGGGACGGTTTTGACCACGGAGCCCCTTCTCACATCGAGGATCTTCCCAAGCACTGCCGGTTCGTCGAAGCGGTAGCGCAAGGCAGCGTGAAGAGGATCTGCGTCATGGGAAGCATGCACGAGGTGGGCTACCACGAGGGGCCGGTCAAAGCCGACACCCCGTGCTTCCCGATGTCGCGCTACGGCATAGCCAAGAACGCGCTCAGAGGCTTCACCTTCCTCGCGGCCGGCGAGCACGGTGCCGAATGCCTCTGGATGAGAGGCTACTACATAGTGGACGGACGGGCGGACGGGTGCTCGATTTTCTCCAAGATAGCCCGGGCGAGCGCCGCCGGCAAGAGGGAGTTCCCCTTCACCTCGGGCAGGAACCTGTTCGATTTCCTCGATTACGACGATTTCTGCGAGATGACTGCGAGAGCTGTTTTGGAAGCGGGTCTGACAGGCATCGTCAACATCTGCTCAGGGAAGCCCGAATCGTTGGCAAGTCGAGTCGAACGGTTCATTGAGGACGAGGGTTTCGATATTCGTCTTCAGTACGGCGCGTTTCCCGACAGACCTTATGATTCCCCTGGCATATGGGGCGATCCGGCAGATGCAGATTGCATGATGGCGAATGAGAGGCGCGATTAGCGTGTTCGGCCAGTACACCATAGGAGAAGCGGCCAAGAACGGCTGGGCCCTCCTGATGACCAAGCTGTTCTATCCCAAAGCCCGCCTAGTAAGGCGGCCGGTCTATCTGCGAGGCAAAGAGCACTTCCGATACGGCTCGGGACTGACCACCGGATACGGGTGCAGGTTCGACCTCGACGGTGATGGCCCCACGCTCGTTATCGGCAGGAACTGCAAGATGAACGATCATGTGCACATCGTAGCGCACGAGCGCGTGGAGATAGGCGACGACGTCCTCATGGCCTCGAGCATCTTCATCTCAGACACGAGTCACGGGGATTACGGAGGAGCCCCGTCGGATCCCGCTGTACCACCCGACGACAGATCATTGCACACCAAGCCCGTTTGCATAGGGAGCGACGCATGATTCACATCATCCTCCTTTCGGGCGGCTCGGGAACGCGGCTGTGGCCGCTATCCAACAACGCCCGCTCAAAGCAATTTCTCAAGGTGTTGCGCGATGGCGACGGGAATCGCGTTTCCATGGTGCAACGTACGTTCTCCCTGATCGCGCAGGCTTCGCTTGAGGCGGATGTCACGGTCGCCGCCTGCTCCTCTCAGCAGGCGGGCATCGAGGCTCAGGTCGAAGGATCGTTCTCGTTGGTCCTTGAACCCGAGCGACGCGACACCGCGCCCGCCATCATGCTCGCCTGCGCTCATCTCGCTTTCGTGCAGGGGGCCGACCCTGCGGACACGGTGGTCGTCTTGCCCATCGATCCTTATACCGAGCAGGCGTATTACGACAAGATCGCGGATCTCGATGCTGTGGTCCGCGCTCGCATCGCGGATCTTGTCCTCATGGGGGTTGAGCCCGCCTATCCCTCGGAGAAGTACGGCTACATCGTGCCCGCGTCGCGAAACGGCGCCGCTTGGCGAGTCGCTCGATTCAAGGAGAAGCCCCGCGAAGCCGAGGCGAAGGAGTTGCTGGCCGAGGGGGCGCTCTGGAACTGCGGCGTATTCGCTTTCAGATTGGAGTACCTTCTCGGCGTTATGCGCGGCTTTGTGGATGCGCATCGTTTTGAAGACGTGTTCGACGGGTACCGCAGACTTCCGAAAAACAGCTTCGACTACGCGGTGGTCGAGAAAGCGTCTTCTGTCGCCGTCGTCCCCTTCTCGGGCGAGTGGAAAGACCTGGGAACGTGGAACACGCTTTGCGAGGAGATGGCCGATGAGCATTCCGGCCGCGCTACAGTAGACGAGGCCACTTGCAAAGGGGTCCATGTGATCAACGAGACGGGGCTTCCCATGGTTGTGGCCGGGCTCTCCGACTCCGTGGTGGTCGCGACCCCGGACGGGATCCTGGTTTCGGGCAAACGGGAGAGCGCGCGCTTGAAACCCCTTGTCGAAAAAGCAGCTCTATCGCGGCCCATGTACGAGCGGCGGCATTGGGGCGAGTACCGCGTGCTCGATTCGAGCGTGCATCCGGACGGCCGCATGTCGCTTGTGAAGGAGCTCGTTGTCGGGCTCGGCTGCCAGCTTTCCTATCAGGCGCACGCTCGAAGATCCGAGGTGTGGACGGTGGTTTCCGGCGAGGGCGAGGTTGTGCTCGACGGCGAGGTCTCCTGCGTGGGCGTCGGCTCGGTCGCCAGGATTCCCCCCGGGCGCATGCACGCCGTGCGCGCTTTTACCGAGCTGCGGATCATCGAGGTTCAGCTGGGCGATGCCCTTGTCGAGGAGGATATAGTGAGATTCGGGTACTACTGGAATTCGATAGAGGGACCGAAGGGGAAGGCCGTTGCGGTCGGGGACGACGTGTGCAACGAGGATCTTTTCGGGCATGGGCGCGCAGAGGGCGAGGACGGCGCGGCATGCATCCGATGACCCTGTATACCGACCAGGTGATATTTCGCATGCAGAGGATGGGAGGCGTTTCCGTCTACTGCGAGGAGCTTTTGAGAAGGGCGATCGCGGACGAGGAGATCGTCGTGACCTGCCTCGGCGTTGATGAGCGGATCGACAATTTGGCTTACGAGAAGATCGCAGGCCGGTGCGCTTCGTTCCAACCGGAAAAGCACGACAGGCTGATCCTGCAGAGAATCGCCCAGGCGAGAATTGACGATCCGGCTGAAAACGCGGTTTTCCATGGGACGTATTTCAGAACAGCGAAGAACGACGACGTTCGAAGCGTTCTGACCGTACACGACTTCACTCACCAAAAATACTTCAAGGGTCGGCAGAGGGCCGTCAACACAGCACTTAAAGCAAAGTGCATAGCATCGTGCGATTCGATTATCTGCATATCCGAGAACACGAAGAAAGACCTGTTCCGGTACTTTCCCTCCGCGAAGGAGAAGGACGTCTCGGTGGTCTACAACGGAGTCTCGGATGATTTCCGCACTCTCTCGTCCATTCCGGAGACGAAAGAGCTGAAAGCTATTGGCGAACGCAAATTCCTGCTTTACGTAGGCTCGAGAGTCGGTTACAAAAACTTTGATTTCGCCGTGAGCTTGCTTGAGGATCTTGAGGACTGCGTTTTGGTCGCCGTCGGCGGTGGGCCGATTGCCCGTTCGGAATTGCCCGGTTCCAGGTTTGATCCGGACAGGATCCTGCATTTCGAGAACGTGGGCAACGCCGAATTGAATGCGCTCTACAACCGAGCTCACGCGCTGATCTACCCATCGAAGTACGAAGGATTCGGGATTCCCGTGCTCGAAGCGATGCGGGCTGGGTGCCCTGCGGTAGCCTTCTCGGTTTCTTCTATCCCTGAGGTCGCGGGCGGTTCTCCGCTGCTTATCGATGAAGGGGACAGAAAACAATGCTTGAGCGTGCTCGAAGCGCTCGACAGAGACGATTTCAGGAAAGAAGCGCTCAACTATCAGCTGGCGCGATCCTCCGGGTTTTCATGGGATAGGTGCTATCAAGAGACAAAATCCGCGTACAAGCGCGCACTTGCTAAGCGCTAGGACTTTCGATTGAGATTGAAACAGAAACGAGTAAGACTGGGCGGGCTCTTCAGGCCTGCGTTCATTTTGAGTTTGGTTTTGCTGCTGCAATTAGTGTGCGCAGTTCTTTTTCTGGCGGGAATAATACCTTCGTATACGCTGAAGGCTCACAACCTGGATGCGCTGGGCGCAGGAACCTATTTTCTTATGATGTTCTCTTTGGTAACCGTGCTTGTTGCGATGCAACCAAAGGGCAACACGGTTGATACCGGAATCAACCTCAGCGAGCAAATCGATGTCAAAAAGCTGGAGAAGCTAGTTATTGCACTGACCGCCGCTGGGTTTTTGATGGCGATATGGGTTATATCTTCGACTATCGAGGGAAAGAGCATAATTGACTATTTTCAAGATTGCATAAGAAACTCTTCGCGATATGCGGAGGAGTTCGACGCATCCCCGTTTCGCATTTCGATAATTGTGCCCATGGTCAATTCTGCTTTGGTCCCGTTTCTGTACAAGAGGAGGGCTTTCCTAGGGTGCTTGCTTGGAACCTTGGCAGTAGCAGCTTTGCTGTCCCTGGTTTTCGGAAGTAGGTTAGTGCTGCTCTTTGTCGTTTTTGTCCTGTTTGCTTCAATGACAAGACTATGGTTCTACGATAAGGAAATTAGTCTCGGTACTACGTTGAAAATCGGCATCGTTCTGGCAGTGGCAGCGGTTTTTTTCGTATACGTACAGGGCAACAGGGATTATGAGTTAGGCGGAGGCGCGTGGCATACAGATAGTGTCTTTATCTGGGGCATTTCAAGAATGATCGACTATCCTCTGTCGACGATCATATATATTTCGCATTTCCCCGACATGATTTCAAACGGTTTTTCAATCAACGTTGAGTTTTTGTTACCGTCACTCCAAAGACTTGGTTTAGCATCCGGCAGCGTCAATTCCTTAGCTGAGTGGTTGTATTCGTATTGGGTATCTTTTGGGCAAGGGTATTACACGAACATAGGCGGCTTCGGTGATTCCGTCCTCAATTTTGGTTTTGCGGGCATCCTGCTCGTGCCAATATATTTTTTCATAGCTGCAATGGCGTACAGAAGCTACTCATATGGTCGAATTGGCGGTCTGATCTATTATCCGATTGTCTGTTATACGTTATTCGAGTTTTGGCGGACTTTCTATATTACGAACGAGACATTAGAAATTGTGCTGTTGATCCTTTTTGTGATTTACCTAACAGTGCGGAAGCGGAGGGCGAGAAGATGATTGGGGCGGAGGTCGGCTCGGCGCGAAAGCCAAGGAAGTCAGACGACGAAAAGCCCAGGCGAGCAATTTTTTCAATTGAGAGCCCTTTTCAGCTGCTTTCAAGCATCGCGATCATCAAAGACGAAAAACGTCGCATAGGCTATTCCACGCTCGTTGTCTCCAACAGGTTCAAATGCGCAGAGGATTACGTTGTTCGTTTGCGGGAAGCTGGAATATTCAACCAAGTCATCTTTAGCGAGTACTCATACAGAGACCCGAAAAAGGCACCCTTGAAGGAAGCATTGCGGGGGGCGGTTTACGATTCGCGTTTTATTGAGCTATCGCAACAGTTTTCTTTTCGAGAGTACGACGTGCTGTATTTTCCCGGAGTAAACAATTTGAATCTCGAATTGAAGATGAGCTTTGTTAAAAACGGTCATTCCGAATTGATAGACGACGGAACAGGGAGCCATAACGGTTCGATAGCGAAAGCGTACTGCTTGCTCGACCCGATAGTCAATTATAGAGAGGCAGGTTTCAACAAAAAAGATTTTGCCAAATGGGTGGGCAAATGCGCAACGAGGGCACTCAAAGGCACCCATTATTCCATGGGTGTAGCGTCGGTTAATCTCTTTAACCCAAGCGACGGGGACAAAAAGCGATACAAGAATGTGAATGTCCGCTCTCTCGCCTACCCGCAAAGTTGCTCGGAGATGCAAAGAGTGCTTCCTATTACCAACGTCAGCGAGTACCGATCAAGAAGATTGGTATACCTGTCGCTGCCCGACAACGCGCCTCCAGAGATGCTGGCCTTTGAAGAGTCCGTAATCGCGCTTTTATGTGATGAATTTGGTAAAAACTTAATCATACGGTGCCATCCTCGCAGGCCGATGGTGAAACATGTCGCCAATGGTGCATTCTTGGATGACGGAAAGGGGTTTTGGGAGTCATACTGGGCCGAAGGTCATTTGACTTCCGGTTCTGTATTGATAGGGTTGGGGTCAAGCGCGCAAGTGATGCCGAAGCTAGTGTTCGACATAGAGCCAACAGTTGTTTTTTTAAACAAGCTATACCAAGGCAATGGAACGTCTGGCGACTACGGAACCATAGAAGACTTGATGGAAAGATACGATGAAAAACGCAGGATTGCTGTCCCGACCGGCAACGAGAGTCTGCGCATCTCGATTCTCGATTCGCTTACGCGCAATGCCAGACATGAAAACTCGGTGCCTGTAAATGCCGTTTAATCCGCGCGATAGCGTTGCTCGCTCCCTAGCATGGTCCTTCTTGGAGCAAGGTGGCTCGAAAGTCGTTACCCTTCTCGTTCAGATCGTCCTCGCCAGGATCCTCGCTCCCGAGGAATTTGGGATTATGGCGATTCTCCTAGTGCTGGTGAATGTTGCCGACACGGTATCGCAGAGCGGCCTGGGGACTGCGCTCATCCAGAAATCGAAAACGACCGACGTTGAATGTTCGACTGCATTTTGGCTGAGCATGGCAGTCGCCTCGCTCCTTTTCTGCTTGTTATTTGCAGTAGCTCCCGTAGTCTCTGCATTTTACGGAGAGCGCAGTTTCACTTCTCTGCTCAGGGTCCTTTCCGTTGTCGTAGTGTTCAATTCAATGAATTCCATACTGCGATCTCGGCTGCAAAGTGCGATGGATTTCAAGGGACTGTTCAAAGCGAACGTTCTTGCCATCGCCGTTTCAAGCGCTTTTGGAGTAGGGCTTGCATTGTCCGGCTTTGGCATATGGTCTCTCGTCATACAAGTAGTCTCGCAGAGCGCTTGCGCGACCCTGATGCTCTATTTGGCAGCTTCTTGGAGACCCTCTCTTCTCTTTGACCGCGAAGCTGCCAAGGGGTTATTCGGCTACGGATGGAAGATCTGCGCAACAGGGATTCTGAACGTTTTGTATATGGGAGCCTCAGACCTGATAATCGGAAAGGCTTGCTCGACTGGTGATCTTGGGTACTACAGCCAAGGAAGAAAGTGGCCTGGGGCGGTTGTTTCGATAGCTAGCAATGCGCTGCAAAACGTGTTCTTTCCAGTGTTCTCGTCCCTTAAAGACGACAGGCCTGCTCTTGTTCGAATGATGAGGACGTGTTTGCTTTCAGGATCACTCGTAGTCGTCCCTGTAGCGTTTTTCTGCGCCGCTTCAGCCGAACCTATCGTAGCCTTGCTTTTAACGGAAAAATGGCTTCCGAGCGTTCCGATATTTCAAATGGCTTGCCTTTCCAACAGCGTTCTTCTTTTGCAATTGGTAAACCTCAGGGCATATATGGCGCTTGGTCGCAGCGGCCTGTACCTCAAGCTCCAAGTAGTCAAAGTCGCTCTGGGAGGCGTGGTTATCTGCGCGGCTGCTGCTATTTCAAAAGACATCTACGTCGTGTCGTTCTTTACGGCAGCAACAGCGGTGCTTTCAGTGCTGCTTGTCGATATGCAACCTGCCATGCGCTTTGTTGGGTATTCGCGCTCTTGCCAACTAAAGGATTCTCTTCCTATCTACCTTCTGTCAACTGCGGCGGCGGGTGTCGCGTTTTGCGTATCCTTTGCAGGGCTCCCCTATGGTGTGCAATTGCTTCTTGAAGCAACGGTTTTTTCATTAATCTATACAGGCGGGATAAAGCTTCTAAATATTGAAGGGGCGAAGGATTTAAAGATTCTAGCAAAAAAGTTCTTGCATAAGAAAGATTGAAAACTATGAGATGCACATACGCGCTATACAAAGCTGTCGGGCTCGGGATTCCGGGTAATGCATTTGCATGTCGCGGATGGTTAATTTCAGCCCGAACCGCTGTTTTTCTCAGCGGCGAACACAAACGGTTCATAAGGAGGACTGATGCGGGTGGGTTCCAATTTTGAACGCTTAGCGATGCTCGATTATATAAAAGCGGTTTGTATAATTTTCGTGATAGTAACCCATCTTCCATGGTCGGATGAGCAAAGAAGTTTTCTTCTGTTTCCGTTCTACATTGATCAAGCTGTCCCAGTGTTCATGGTAATTAGCGGCTATGCTTATACGAGGTCCGCATGCAAACGCGGGATATGCAGCGTGAGAGATTGGTTTTCGCCCCCCTCCTTCGTTCCGAAATTGTCTCGCGTTTTGTTCCCTTACGCTCTGATATGGCTGTCTCTGCTTGTCATAGGGCTGCTAAATGGTCTGACGGAGCCTCTAATGGGCATAGCTCGGTTTTTCGTAGGCTCATGGGGTCCGGGAAGTTATTACGTACCCGTGCTGATTCAGCTACTCGTTCTCTTTCCGTTTATGATGCGCGTTGTCAAACGCTGGAAATGGAGGGGGTACTTCCTGCTTCTCGTCTTAAACATTGCTTTCGAGGCTTTTTTTACGCTGTTTGACCTACCTGCCGGTCTATACAGACTTTGTTTTTTCAGGTACATCGTTTTTGTATTGGCTGGCATGTTGCTCTATGAAACGAAGTGTACGGTACCGAAGCGTATTCTGCTGCCATGCGTTTTTGCTGGGTTCCTTTATCTCCTTGCTGTAAATTATTTTGATTTCTCTCCCTTAATATTTTCTCCGATTTGGAAAAACACGGCTGCGCCGGACGTGCTTTGGGTTTATCCAATTGTCCTATTGCTGATTCGGATGAAGGGTGTATCAGCGCGTATTGCATTCGGAAAGGTGTTGGGATTGGTTGGGCGATCTACTTATCATATTTTCCTAGTGCAGATGGCTTGGTATTTTGTGATAGGCAACCTTTTTCCGACAGATTCAGTCTTTTTGCTTGCTTTGCCAAGTTTGATCGTCTGCCTTTCAATAGGTGTTCTGTTTCATTGGGTGGATGAGCGGTATTTACAAAAACAGACGTTGCAAAAACTGCATTAGAACCCGAGACAGTCAAGGCAGCCAGGAGAGATTAGATGCACCAAAGCTGATTCTCGGTGAAACAGAAAATGAATAAAAAGATCCTGCGCAAGTCTCTGCGATGCGTCCACTCTATCTTGCCGCTATGGATCTTGGGACATGTATGCGTAAAAAAGTTTTGGCCTGGGAGCCATCAGCGAGCTTGAGCCGCCACCAATGACTAGCTTTTCTTCGGTTTTTGCACTGAACGCACCTTGAAAACAACAGCATAGAAAGGAACTGCACATGCTCAATAACAAAACCATCCTCGTAACCGGAGGCACCGGCTCGTTCGGCAACGCGTTCGCCCGCCACGTGCTGGAGAACTACGATCCCAAGAAGATCATCATCTACTCGCGCGACGAGTACAAGCAGTTCGTCATGCGCAACAAATTCACCGCGCTCGGCAAAGAGGCGGGGGTCGATTACGACACCAAGCTGCGATTCTTCATCGGCGACGTGCGCGACGAGGCTAGGCTGCGCCGCGCGTTCAAGGAGGTCGACTACGTCGTCCACGCCGCCGCCCTCAAGCAGGTTCCGGCGTGCGAGTACAACCCCATGGAGGCCGTAAAGACGAACATCGACGGAGCCATGGGCGTCATAAGCGCAGCGCTGGACTCGGGCGTGCGGAAGGTGGTGGCGCTCTCCACCGACAAAGCCGTGAACCCCGTGAACCTC
>OLRC01002290.1_pt1 | contig 10609 bp, 9 predicted proteins | sample 1672081 | NCBI WGS metagenome assembly OLRC01 (sample SAMEA3136643, study PRJEB25190) | human gut metagenome | biome: human gut; feature: human-associated habitat; material: faeces | place: Austria | collected 2013
AACCCACGTATCCAGCTTGGAAGGCTGGTGTTCTACCATTGAACTACACCCGCGTCTTAAAGACAAGTAATATGATATCACATCTCAGAAAAAATGCAAGCCTTTTTTTTATTTTTTAATCACTTTAATTACTTTTTGTCCACTTTATTTTCTGACCTCTATTTTATCTATTTCGGTTCTTTTCCTTCCATTTCCACATATATTTTATCAATCACCTGTTTTCTATCCGATCGGAGTTCCTTTTATGTTTTCCAGATTAAAATCAAAAAATATTATACGGATCTGTTTTCTTTTCCTCGCGGCTTTCTTTGTGGGAACCGGCGCTGCATTTCTGCATGATCATTTCTTTCCAGCCGCTGTTCCCACCTCTTCTGAAGGCAACTGGGGGCTCAGCTTCCAAACGGATGGGGATCCCCCTGTCGGCAATGCCACATTTGACGAGTTGAAAAAATTTGATGCCTTTTACGCACAGGACACCGGCGAAAAGGTAATCTACCTTACTTTCGATGCCGGTTATGAAAATGGAAATACACCGGCTATTCTGGAAGCTCTTACGAAACATCAGGCTCCGGCAACGTTCTTCGTCGTCGGCACACTTCTGGAAAGCAATCCAGAACTTATCAAACAGATCCTCGCTGCCGGTAACACCATCGGCAACCACACCTGGCATCACAAAGACATGTCACAGATTTCTACAATGGAATCCTTTTCTGAAGAAATCCAGACAGTTGAAAAACTGTATCGGCAGATCACCGGACAGGAAATTTCCAGATTTTATCGTCCACCACAAGGCAAATACAGCGAAGCCAACCTGAAAATGGCACAGGATCTTGGCTATCATACCTTCTTCTGGAGTCTCGCCTACGTCGACTGGTATCAGGATAGCCAGCCATCCCACGAAGAGGCTTTTGAAAAGCTGCTTGGGCGGATCCATCCCGGTGCCATCGTTTTACTCCACAGTACATCCTCTACAAACGCTGAAATCTTAGATGAACTTCTCACCAAATGGGAAGAAATGGGTTATCATTTTGCTTCTCTTGATGACCTTATAAAAGCTACTGCATCTTAGGAATTTTTCTCTGTCACTTTATCGGAGGATTCTCTAATCGATCAGTCCATATTTCTTCATCGCATAAGCAATTCCATCTTCTTCAACGGTCTTTGTAACAAATTCTGTATAAGGTTCCAGCACCTGGTCATGCGCGCCCATCGCAATCGCATGCCCGGCATGCCGGAACATTGCCAGATCATTGCTGCTGTCTCCAAATGCATATGACTGATCTCTCGTCATTCCAAAATGCTCCAGTACCCAGTCAATCGCAGTTCCTTTTGTATAGCCCTTGAGGATACATTCAAACGTATTACTTCCACGGTCGATTACTTCCATATCATCTTTGATAAATTCAAAAAATGCTTTTACATCACTTTTTTCATCCGTATAAATAAAGATTTTATCATATGGACATCTTCTCTGCTCCATATAACGCTCGATTCCAAGTCCACGGTTATTCATGTATTTTTTTGTATTTTCCAATCTGTCAAATCTTGAAACTCTTGAAGTGAAATACACATCTTCTGCTCCCTCAAAAATCCCATCAATCTGACATTTTGTCATATAATCAGCGATCTCATCGCCCCTCTCCGGATCCAGATGCTTTTCAAAAATAATTTCTTCATCAAATGTAAAATAAATCCCACATCCACACAAATATCCATCAAATGGAAGTTTTTTCAGTTCCACCGGAACACTGCAGTATGTTCTTCCTGTATTGATAAATAAAAAATGTCCTGCGTCGTGTGCCCTTTTAAGTGCATCTACCGTACTTGCTGGAATCTCTTTTGTAATCTCACTGAGTACGGTCCCATCAATATCAAAAAATAATGCTGCTCTATTCATTCTACCTTTTCCTCCCGGTTATACTCCAATTACACGATACTCATTATACTCATATCTCACCATTATGCGCAACCCTTTTTCATTTTCTGCAAAATATCTGTGATAAATACCATTTTGACTTCTCCATATAAAAGTAATATAATAGATGTTGTACAATTTGAAAAAGGGGTAATAATAATGAATAAAAGAATCGATAAGAAAAAACAGAAAAGAACACTTGAATCAGCAGTAACTGCTACAGCTACATCATCAGCACCGGCTACAGCAACTCCTGTTGTAGAGATAAAAGAAGTTGTAAAAGAAGTCAAAGTACCAGTAGAAGTTCCTGCCAAAAATCCTGCATTCTATGTTCAGTACCAGAGTGCAGAATATACTGTAGCCGCTATCACAGAACGTGTGATCGCTGACTGCAATGCAAAGGGACACGCTGTAGAAAATCCGGAAGCTCTCTCCATTTATCTGAAACCAGAAGATAAAAAAGCATATTACACCCTTGGAGGGTTCAATGGATATATTGAATTATAAAGGAGTATTTTATGGCGCTTAACTTTCAACAGCTTGGAATGCTTGCAAAACTGAAATCCGCATTTTCCACTTTTCAACAGCAGCATCCTAAATTTATGCCTTTTATTCATGCAGTAAAAGGAGATGCATGCCGCAAAGACAGCATCATCGAAATCTCCGTCAAATCTCCGGAAGGACGGAATTATACCACTAATTTCCGTGTTACCGAAAAGGATTTGGAACTTATCCAGATGCTGAAAGATATGCAGGAAAACCAATAAAGTAAAAAAAGCAGGTAAGAAAGGATAAAATTTCTTACCTGCTCTTTTTCTATCTTACTTTAGCATTTCTTTGCTAATACAAAGGAATGGCCTTCCATTTTTATTGCCTGAAGGCTGACTTTTTTACCGGTATATAAATCCATATACTCTCCCTCTTCTTCGATCCAGGCTGTCCGGTCCTCTTCTGCGAAATTAAAAAGTGCTGTCATCTGCTCGCCCTCCAGTTCCCGCACAACTCCAAGGATTCCATTTTCCCAGGTATCAAGCGTCCAGACATTTGCCGATGCGTCAAATACTTTTTCCTTACTTCGGATGGATCTAAGTTTTCCAATTCCATCAAACAGTTCTTTTTGTACCGTTCCTTTTCTCTTTCGTCCGTCTGCCAGCTTCCAGTCAAATTTTCCTCTGTGGATATACCTGGAATCAACCCGTTTTTCCGGATCATTTTTATAAGTATAATCATTTACCTGACCAATCTCATCTCCACTGTAAAGCATTGGAATTCCGGATTGCACCATCATATATGCATGCAGCATCAGATCAAATCTGACTGCTCTTTTTTTCTTTTCTTCATTTTGTTCAAATCCGGCACTTTCAATTCCACACATGGAAGCTGTCGTTGCACAGAATCTGGCATCTCCTGTTATCGGATCTTCATTATAAAGTTCCCCGCGGCTCACACTTTCTGCGATCTTTCCCGTGAAGAAGTCATTCAGATATCTTTTGTGTGGGACTTCTTGCATTCCCCAACCAGAAAGAGTCTGAAAATCCAGTCCCCATCCAATATCATCATGACATCTGAGGTAATTTAAGAAAGTATACTCTTTCGGAAGGTTGTTCATAATATCAAGCTGCATCCGTAAAAGTCTGGTATCTCTCGTCGCAACCGTATTCCATGTAGTAGCCATCATGGTTACATTATAAAGCATATGACATTCCGGCTTTTCTATGGTACCAAAATAAGGAACTACTTTTTCCGGTTCCATCACGACTTCCCCTAATAATACAACCGACGGACACACAATCTCCCCGATCATACGCATCATCCTGACTATCGTGTGTACCTGTGGAAGATTTCTGCAGCTTGTCCCCATTTCCTTCCAGATATAAGGAACTGCATCGATCCGCAGAATGTCAATCCCCTGATTGACCAGGAAAAGGAAATTATACATCATTTCGTTAAACACCCTCGGATTCTTATAATTCAGATCCCACTGGTAAGGATAAAAGGTAGTCAACACGTAGTGTCCGATTTCAGGAAGCCAGGTGAAATTCCCCGGTGCAGTTTCTGGAAATACCTGTGGCACTGTTTTCTCATATTCTCTGACATAGTTTTCATTATCACAGAAAAAATACCGGCTCATATATTCGCCTTCACCCATTCTTGCCTTCTGTGCCCATTCATGATCTTCGGAAGTATGGTTCATTACAAAATCCATACACAGATTCATGTCTTTTTCATGGCAGGCTTCAGCCAGATCTGCAAGGTCTTCTATGGTTCCAAGTTCCGGCTTTACTTTTCTGAAATCCGCAACCGCATAGCCTCCATCGGATCTTCCCTTTGGCGAATCGAGAAACGGCATCAGATGAACACAGTTTACACCACATTCTTCCAGATACTTAAGCTTTCCTTTGACTCCTCTTAAATTTCCGGCGAAATTATCAATATACAGCATCATTCCCAGCATGTTTTTTTTTCGATACCACGCCTGCTCCTTTTCCTTCTCCAGATCTCTCTTTCGAAGTTTCGTATTTCTTGCATGATAGTAATTCTGCATCTGTTCACAGAGCTCTGCAAACATTGCTTCATTATCATATAATTCCATATAGAGCCAGCGAAGCTCATCCATATGCTTCGCCAGTCTCTTTTCAAAAATATCATTTGTTTTTCTCATTTTTACTCGACCATTTCCAGATAAATCTGATATGCTTTGTACTCACCAAATTCAAGCGGCATCGGAATTCCAACTTCCATCAGCGCCTCTGCCGGATAAATTTTTCCGGTATTTGAATCTTTATAGAATTGTCCGGCACACAGACCTTTCATTTTTACATAATTTACTGTCATGTTTCCATGGATTTCAAGCATAACTACATTTACAAGTACTTCTTTCCCATCTTCTGATGCAAATTCCCATGCACCGATTTCTTCTGCGAATGGATTACTCAGTCGATAGTAAAGTCCATTTTGTACAAGCTGTGCATATTTTTTGTATTCTACTATCTGTTCCCTGATCTCTCTGCGCTCTTCATCTGTCATTTTCGCCGGATCCAGTTCATAACCGAAGGTTCCTGCCATGGCACAGACACCTCTTGTATGGAGTGATGTCTTTCTTCCTGTCTGATGATTCGGAACTGCAGATACGTGAGATCCAACTGCAGATACCGGATACCCAAAGGATGTTCCGTATTGAATCCTTACACGATCCACTGCATCGGTATTGTCACTGCACCAGATCTGTGGTGTATAATACAGCATTCCCGCGTCAAAACGACCTCCACCACCACTGCAGCCTTCGATCAGAAGGTCTGGATAGCGGCTTATAATACGCTCCAGGAAATCATAAAGTCCAAGCATGTAGTCATACTGCACACTGCCCTGTTCTTCTGCTGTCATAGAATATACTTCTGCCATACTTCGGTTCATATCCCATTTTACATATTCGATATTTCCCTGATCGAGCACCTGACACATCTGCTCATAAACAGCATCCACAACTTCTTTTCTCGAAAAATCAAGGAGCAGCTGGTTTCTTCCTTTTACCGGTTTTCTTCCCGGAATCTGAATTGCCCAGTCCGGATGTTCACGGTAAAGATCACTGTCTTCATTTACCATCTCCGGCTCAAACCAGAGCCCGAATTTAACACCTAACGCATTGATCCTGCTGATCAGGTCACCAAGACTTCCCTGCAGCTTTTTTTCATTAACCTTCCAGTCGCCAAGTCCACTGTTGTCATCATTTCGACTTCCAAACCATCCATCGTCCAGTACAACCATATCGATTCCCAGATCCTTTGCCTGCTCGGCAAGATGATAGATATCTTCTCCCGTAAAATCAAAATAGCATGCTTCCCAACTGTTGATCAGTACCGGTCTTACTTTTTCTTTATATTTTCCGCGACACAGATTTTTACGGATACATCTCTGCAGATTCTGGGAAAGCTTTTCAAGTCCCTGATTGCTGCAAGTTAAAATAACTTCAGGGATCACAAATTCCTCTCCTTTTTTCAGTGGATAAGAAAACTGTTCTTCCTGCAGTCCCATCTGTATTCTTGTCTGCCCGAACTGATCCTTTTCTACTTCTGCTTTAAATCCTCCGCTGTATACAAAAGACATTCCATAACAGGTACCGGCATCTTCTGTCGTTTCTTTTTCTGCCAGTATCATCATCGGATTGTACTGATGGCTGGATGTTCCTCTGCGGCTTCCAATTACAAAAGCTCCATGTCCTACCGATGTTCTTTGCATATTTCTTTCCATCGCATGGCGGCCGTAAAATGAAATCACATCAAACTCACCGTGAAGGAAATCAATACAGGCTGCCTGTGCTTTTGTCAGTCTGATTTTATCTTCTTCTGTATTGATCACTTTTGCACTTCTTGTGATCACATCATACTCCGGAAGAACTCCATAAAGTAATTCTACCTGTAATCCTGTCACCTGATCTTTCATATAAATGATCAGAGTCTGGGCTTCCTCTTCGGCAGCATAAACTGCCGGAAGTCCTTTCAAATTGTATTTTCCATCACAAATCTCATATCCCTGATATCTAAGATCGCATCCAAAAGAACCATCTGCATTTACAAGATCAAGCACCGGACTCCTGAAATCTCCTGTCAGTCGACACGGAAATTCCTGTGGCAGCACATCAAGGGAATATGTTCTGTCATTTCCTGTATCCTGCGGATTTCCTGAGAAGCCACGGTCTGCATAGGTCAGAAGATAGTCCATAACTCCATCTGTCTTTCTTCCATAATATAAATGCAGTAAAAATCCATATGCATCAATTTGCATCTGATACGTTGTATTTTGGGTATGTAATGTAAATGTTTTTGCTTTCTCGTTGTATATGATTCCCATATTCTTCTCCTTAAGCTTCTGTCAAATTTATTTTACTGCGCCATTTACAACACCGTTCAGAATCTGTTTCTGACAGATCAGATAGAAAATCAAAATCGGAAGCAGTGCCAGTAAATAGGATGCAAATGCAAGATTATAATTGGTTCCAAATTGTGTCTGGAATGTCATCTGTGCAAGTGGCAGTGTGTTCACATCACTACCTGCCAGAATTACAAGTGGTGTCATAACATCATTCCATGTACCAAGTGCTGTAAGTACCGCTACTGTTGCATGCATCGGTTTCATGATTGGGAAAATAACGCTCCAGTAAGTTTTCCAGGTTGTTGCCCCGTCTACATGTGCAGCCTCTTCCAGTGCCATCGGAATATTTTTCAGATAACCGGAGTATAAGAGCACATTCATCGGCATATAAAATACAAGATAACACAAAATAACACCGAAAATATTGTCAATTCCCATCTGTGCTGTCTGCTTCACAAGTGGCATCATCAAAATTGCAAATGGAACAAACATACCGCTTACAATATAAAGATAGGCTACTTTGTAAAATTTACTGGTACTTTTACTTCTTCCGATCACATAACCGATCATAGAATGAATCAGAATGGAAAGAACTACCGTTACAATCGTTATCAGCACACTGTTGCCCAGTGAATGCCAGAAATCTGTTACACGCATTGCTTCTGCAAAGTTAGAAAAGCTCCAGCTTTTTGGCAGTGATAAGATTCCGGAAATACTGTTTGTCATTTCCGACGGTTTCTTAAATGCAATCACAACTGTAAGATAAAGAGGAAAAATAACGGTTACAAGACCCAGAATCAATAAAATTGTGATTGGCCAGTTTACTCTTTCTTTCACCTTTACTTTCATTATAACTGTTCCTCCTTATTTCCCAAAAAGTTCATCTGTAATACAGAGATCACAACGATCACTACAAAGAACACAACTGCATTGGCACTCTGGAATCCGAACTGTCCTCCAGCCATGCCATTGTTATAAATCAAAAATGAAATTGATTCTGTACTCTGCGCCGGGCCTCCTTTGGTAAGAGCCATGATCTGATCAAATACCATCAGAAAATTCTTCATGCAAAGTACCATATTGATGGTAAAGAATGGAAGGATCAGTGGAAATGTCAGATTCTTGAATTTTTTCCATCCGGTCGCTCCATCAAGAGAACCTGCTTCGTATACATCCTCCGGTACCGTCTGAAGTCCGGAAATATAAATAATCGTATTCATTGCAACAGACTGCCATGCACATACAATTACGATCGCAACCCATGCCCATTTTGAGCTTGCCAGGATACTGTCACCTTTTCCGCCCATCATTTTTACAACTGTCGGAAGAATATAAGTGAAAAAGTAATTGAAAATATAGCCCACTACAAGTGCTCCTAAAATATTTGGAACGAAATACATTCCTCTGAGTGCACTTTTAAATTTAATTTTACTGTTTAATCCAAGAGCTAAAACAAGACTTAACACATTTACAACTATTGTTGCAACAATTGCAAGCTTGAATGTAAACAGGTAGGATTTCCCAACTCTTGCATCAGTAAATAAGTCTGTATAATTTCGAATACCTACCCAGTCAAACTCGCCATATCCTCGAAAATTTGTAAAACTATAAATAACACCTTTAATAAGTGGCAGCGTATTAAAGCAGAAAAACAACGCAAGTATCGGTATCGTAATCAGTAAAAATGTCCGCTCTCTGCCATTCATCCTTTTCAATTTATTCATGATCTGTATCCCTCCTACTTGCCTGCTTCATAATCTTCCATCATACGAATGATATCCCTGTTATATCTGATCCAGTCTTTGTCAAATTTTTTCAGGAATGCGTCAACATCCTGGTTTATGAGAAATGTCTGGATTTGTGCATCGACTGCCATTTCTGACGGATAATAGTGATCCTGGTAATCCGCCATACGGTTATCCTGAATATATGGTTTCATATCTTCCAGTTCCGGAGCTAATGCAAAATCTTCGTCTTTACAAGGCACCGCATTCTGTGCATCTAAGTATGACTGGATACTATCATGATCCATCAGGAAATCAAGTACTTCATATGCCGCTTCTTTATTTTTACATGCATCCATCACGCAGAACTGAAGGTCTACTCCTGAATTTAATACATTGTCCTCTTCAGAATCATTAGCCGGCATAACAAAGGATCCGATATTCATATCCGGATTTACAGATTTGATCTGCGGAATTGCATAGCTTCCGATTGTATACATCGCTGATTCACCATTTGCAAATGCAGTACATGCATCGTTGTATCCGTATCCAAACGGTCCATCTTCACCATAATTTAACAATTCAAGCATTTTTTCTGCCACGTGCGGATATTCTTTGGAGAAGGTTGTTTCTCCCTTATTCACCTGCTGACAAACATCGGATGGTGCAAGTCCGACTGCAAGTGCATTCCAAGGTGCAAGGCAGGTCCAGGTATCTTTATATCCAAAATAAAGTGGCTGGATTCCTTCATTCTGAATCTCCTCGCAAAGAGAAATAAATTCATCCCAGGTCTGCGGAATCTCCCATCCATGTTCCGCAAACATATCTTTGTTATAGAGCACTCCTGCCGCATTTGCCACATACGGAAGCCCATATGTTCCTTCTGTCGGAACAAACTCCAATCCTTCAATAATATCCAGATAAGCAGGTTTCACCTCACTAAGTCCTTCATAATCTGAAAGGTCAGCCAGTATTCCTGAATCAACAAAATACGAATAATTGATATCTCCTCCGATTCCGATAATATCCGGATAATCTTCTCTGATAAAACGTGTTTTCAAAATTGTTGTCGCATCATTTGGGGAAGATATTTTTAAATGGATATCATCATGTGTCTCATTAAATTCTTTTTCGAGCTGTTCAAATATATCTACCGCCTCCGGTTTATACTGAACAAGTTCAATTTCCACTTTTCCGCTTTTTGGATTTTGCTGACATCCCTGTAATACTGCTGATGCCATCAGAATACAGGACATTCCCAAAACAATTGCTGCTCTTTTCCTTCTCATTTTTTCTCCTTCCTCACAGGTATATTCGTTTTTAGTTACCGCTCGATATATCAAGTACTTTCTTTATAGTTGTATTATAACATACCATTATGCGACTAAAAATATCATTGTATTTGAATTTTTATTCCAAAATGCTATTATTTTCTTCTTTTTTGCTAAAGGTATAGCATTTTGGTATATTTTAGTTGCAATCTATTTATTAAATCAGTAGAATAAATATATATATCAACTGACTTAACATCTGCTAAACATCATTTTTTCACGGCAGAGCACCTATGAGAAAGGAATTATTATGAAAGAACTTATGTTTTCAGTATTTCCAAGCGAGAATTTTGTCGATCTTGGATTGTATCAGTTTGGTTACGAACAATGTGAACCGGCGCATAGTTTTGGTCCTGCCGTCCGTAATCATTTTCTTTTTCACTACATTATCTCCGGCACCGGAATTTTAATGGCAAATGATTCTCACGGTGTAACACAGACCTATCACGTAAAAAGTGGCCAGGGCTTTATGATTTTCCCCGGTCAGATCAATACTTATATCTCTGATGAAAAACTCCCATGGGAATATACATGGATTGAATTTGACGGACTACGTGCAAAGGAAACCATTGAACTTTCCGGACTTAGTTTGGATAATCCGATTTATAAGGCTACTTCTAAGGATCTGCGTGAAATACTGAAAGAAGAACTTCTCTATATTGCAAGTCACGGAGACGCTACACCATTTCACCTGATCGGGCATCTCTATCTTGCAATTGATGCTCTTATTCGTTCTACTTCCATCATGCAGACATCGAAAATCAGCCGTC
>OLRC01002291.1_pt1 | contig 10607 bp, 10 predicted proteins | sample 1672081 | NCBI WGS metagenome assembly OLRC01 (sample SAMEA3136643, study PRJEB25190) | human gut metagenome | biome: human gut; feature: human-associated habitat; material: faeces | place: Austria | collected 2013
CATTCTAGCAAATAAGGTGAAAAATGTCAAGGTAAGAAGTTTGTAAGGACTTTTAGAGTAGTTTTATGGTAAAATGTAACCATTCAATGTTATGCAGAATTTTAATAAAAACATAAAGGAAGGGCAAATGTATGGAAAAGAATGCTAGTATTCTCGTGGTAGATGATGATAAAGAGATTGCGGATCTCGTGGAGATTTATCTGGTGAATGATGGATATCAGGTATTAAAGGCATCGGATGGGGAACAGTGTTTAGAAACGCTGAAGCAGCATCCGGAGGTTCGTATGCTTATTCTTGATATTATGATGCCGGGAATTGACGGGTTAGAAGTGTGTCGTGAGATTAGAAAGACCAGTAATATCCCGATTCTTATTTTATCAGCCAAGGCGGAAGATATGGATAAGATTGTTGGCTTTGGTACGGGCGCAGATGATTACCTTACGAAGCCATTTCATCCGTTAGAGCTTCTTGCAAGAGTAAAGTCGCAGATGAAGCGCTATACGACAATACAGTTAGGAGAAGAGCAGGAAGCGGCCGGAAAGGATGAGATCGAGATTCAGGATCTTACGATCAATAAGGCAGCGCACGTAGTGAAAAAGAACGGAAAGGAAATTGCACTGACACCGATTGAATTCGATATTTTATATTTATTAGCATCGAACAGGGACAGAGTATTCAGTACGGATGAGATTTTTGAAAAGGTATGGAACGAGAAAGTTTATGAAGTGAATAATACAGTAATGGTCCATATACGAAGATTACGTGAGAAGATTGAAGATAATTCCAGAAGTCCGAAGATTTTAAAAACAGTATGGGGGGTAGGCTACAAAATTGAAGGTTAAGCGATTTAAAAGCTTTCGCTTTAAGATGATCATGTACATGTTTTTAAGTCTTCTTGCAACAATTGCAACGGAAGGGCTCATATTCATGGGAATCTATCTGTATGAGACGGAGATTATCGCTGGCGAATATAAGAAAGTGTGGGGAGCATCCGGGCAGGGAAAGATGAGTTTAGGAACGTTTACGATGTCACAGTCGGTGGCGCTTGATGCCTGGGTGATCGTGATATTTACCATATTGCTTCTGATTATTTATTTTATTTTGATATCGAATAAGTTCGTTATGTATGTCAGGGAGATTATTAGTGGTGTAGAGCGGATGAAGTCGGGAGATCTGATGGAAGAGATTCCTGTACAGGGAGAGGATGAGTTCTCAGAAATCGCTGCTTCGATTAATGAGATGCGGCAGAACCTGTATGAAACGATGGAATCCCAGAAAGCGGTAGAGAAGACGAAAGATGAACTGATTACCAATGTAGCACATGATCTTAGGACACCGCTTACATCGATACTTGGTTATCTTGATCTCCTTACACAAGGAGACTTTCTTACGGAAGAGCAAAAGCAGAAGTATCTTGGAATCGTATCATCGAAAGCAAAGCAGTTAGAGACCCTTGTAAAAGATTTATTTGATTATACAAGATACGATAAAAACAAAGTAAAGATAAAGAAAGAGATTCTTGATCTGAATCTCTTTGTTCCGCAGTTAGTAGATGAATTTTATCCAAGCTTTATGGACCACAAGTTAGAGTGCCGCACAGACTTTTATGAAGGGGCACTCAATATCGAGGGAAACGGCGAGCTTCTTGCAAGAGCAATCGGTAATCTGATCTCAAATGCGATTAAGTATGGAGTAGATGGAAAGCTTGTAGAAGTGCATACCGGTCTGAAAGATAAGATGGCATTTGTAGCGATCGTTAATTACGGAAAGATTATTCCGGCAGAAGATCTGGATAAGATTTTTGATAAGTTTTACAGAGTAGAGAATTCAAGATCCTTAAAAACAGGCGGAACCGGGCTTGGACTTGCGATAGCCAAAAACATTGTGAATCTTCATGAGGGAGAAATATGGGCAACAAGTGATGAATCCGGAACCAGATTTCAGATTGAGCTTCCGGTCGTGCAGGCGCATGCACCAAAAGCCGGAAAATAACAGAAAAGATACGAGGAATGAAGTATGATTAATGATTTATTCCGTACTTACAAAAAAATTATAATATTACTTCTTTTACTTCTGTGTTCCGTTGTTTTCTGGTTTTACGGATGTCGGCATCAGCAACGGGGACAAAAGATAGTCGTAGAATGGAATAAGAAGACATTAGAAGGTACGAATGGATATTGTTACAAGTTTAAGACAGAGAACTGTACCGGAACTGTTGTTTTTGGTGTGGCAGGATATGTTGCCAGGGATAAGGAAATGCCAGTCACGTTAAAGATTCGTTCTACAGACAAGAGCTTTGCCGGCGTAATGAAAGTTACACTTCCAGGAGAGAACGGAAAGGGAATTGCCTATCAATCGGCAATCAGGTGCCAGCACTCAGAAGAACAGACTATTACGTTGAATGTTCCGCAACTTGGGAATCCATCGGTGATCTGTTTTGAGATTAAGGATTCTTTTGGGGTAACACAGTTGTCGGAGAATGTTTCTTTTTCTGATAAGAAGAATAAAGAAGAGGAAAGTAGTGGGCAGAGTGAAAGCCTGATCGGTGTGTTGAGCAGCCAGTCAAGCCAGTTATCTTATTTAAATAGTATAGAAGTTGGAGAAGAGAGCGAAGAAGACATCAGGATGATTACCTTTTCAAGAAAAAGCTTTCCACAAAGTGTAGAAGCTTTTCAAGGACTAGATGGAGTCATCATTGATTCGTTTGATACCGGACAGTTATCTAAAGAACAGAAGCGCGCTCTTAGAAAGTGGGTTAAAAAGTCAGGAGGGAAGCTGCTCCTTACAGGAGGAAGCCAGCAGGAGGGCTCTAAAGATTCTTTAGAAGGAATCGGAAAGAATTTTGGTATCGTACAGGAAGGAGTCGAAGTTTCTACTCTGCATGATCCAGAAGGAGAAGAGAGTGGACAGGAGCTTTCGGTTCTTATGAGTACGTTGGAGTTTTCAAAAAAATACACCTGGGATTCCTATAAAAATCTTGAACCGGCGATTGCATATACAGCAGTGGTTGGGACAGGAAGGGTATCGGTACTTCGTTTCAGTCTTAGTAACACCTCTTATTTGCAGTGGAGTGGAAGAGATAAGATGACTTCTACTGTAATGACACATTTTCTAGAAAAAGATAACGAAATGGAAAGCAGTGATACGAGTCTTTGGTATGTAAAGAAATCTTTGTATGCCTTTATGAAGTCACAGTTACCGAATACATTTTATTACGGCGTTTTCTTTATTTGTTATATTTTAATGCTTGTGATGATTGCCTATTATTATCTCAGAAAGATTAAAAAGAGAGAGTACATCTGGATTGTCGTTCCTGTTCTGGCAATATGCTTTACAGCAGGTATGCTTGTGCGCTCAAGAGGAATGACTGGGAACAATGACAGTGCTTTTTCTGCGTTAAGAGTAAGGGATAGTGAAAAGCAACAGGAAACCATTTACTTTCTCTATCAGACAAACGAGGGAGAAGAAGCAAGTGTGAACCTGCTTCCATCGGTTACTTCCGTAGTTCCGGTAGATTATAATTATCGGATGATTACTGGAAAGAATATAAAAACTTCCGGCGAGGACGTTACGATAAACAATACAAAGAAAGGATTTGATATTGCTTTTGAAGAAAGCGTGCCGGGAAGTTCAAGAGTTTTGAAATTATCAGGAGATGTCGGTGACCATTCAGAAAAAGAAGTGTTTTGTCAGAATCTGACCGGAACATATACTGCATTTTCCGGAGATATTACAAATATTTCTGCAAATAATTTTTCCAGAGTTATTTTAATGAGGGACAATCAATATGTGATTCTTAAGAATATAAAGGCAGGGCAGCAGGTTTCGGTTTCTGAAAGTATGGTGAAGTGCTGGAATCGTTATGATGAAGAAAATACAGTTTTTGGAACAGACAATGAAAATACGGTAACAGGGAATCTGATGGAATATATTCAGCAGACCTATATGAATACAGAAAAGTCACAAAATGAACTGCTCATCGTTGGTATAACGAATGAAAATGATTTCAAGCTCTTTTCAGATAAAAATGTTTTGAAGAATCATGTCACAATGATAGTTAACCATTTTCCTATAAAGGAGAAGAATACCGGCGAGAAGATTTTGAATATTAATATATCCTGTCTGGAACAAAAAGAAGAAGGTCTGGCGATTGAAGAAGATACGTTAGATGAAAAAAAGACAGAAGCGACGTACATCTTTGACCGAAAAGAGGAGATACAGGCGCTTGTGAGAAACAAGGATAATTTCACCGGCAAGATTTATGCCTATAATTACCGTACAAAAAAGAAAGACAGGATTTTTACCTCGGCAGGTGAGTGCCTGTATGAGGAGGCTCTTAAACCGTATTTATCAGATTCCGGTGAAATGATGATTACGTATCAGTTAAAAGAGAGCAATGAGTATACGACTGCACCGGTGATTTCGTTAATTTATAAAGAATAACAGGGGGAAAAGAATGCTGGATTTTCAAAATATTTCTATTGACAGAAAAGGGGAAAAAGTATTAGATCATTTCAATCTCAAAGCCCCGGATGGAGTGATACTGGCATTGCTTGGAGAGGATAAAGAAGCGAAATCCATGCTTCTAAAGGTGGCTTCCGGTGGAGAAAAGCCGGAAGAAGGACAGATTTATATGGATGGCATCTCTATTTATGAAGAAGGCAGGAATGCTTATTGCAATTTTGGATATATGTCAAAAGAATATGGCTTTTATAATCTTCTGAAGGTGGAAGAGTATTATGAGTTGTTTTTATCCTTGTATAAAGTAGGAGGGCGTTACCGGAGCAGGCGGATCGAAGAAGTTCTTGAGATGCTTGAGATGACCCAGTATAAACAAACATTTATCGGAGAACTTCCAATAGATACTTTTCCATTTTTATATCTGGGAAAGGCAATCTTGCAGGAACCGGAATGGCTCTTAATGGATGACCCTTTTGACAATATGAGTGTTACAGCAAGAAAAAAGATGATAGGAATTTTGCTGAGTCTGCATGAAAAAGGAACATCCATGATAATCAACACATCCATGTATCCCGAAATGATGGGTTTTATTACAGATGTTGTTGTAATAGAAGAAGGAAAGAACCTGACCTTTGGACCGGTGGAAGAAGTATACGCAGAAGCATTATGTAAAAGTCCAGTGCGGATGCATATTTTAGCCCAGATGGAAAAAGCACTGGAAGTATTAAAAGAAAATCATCTGGTTGACAGGGTGACGGTTGACGGAGATGATGTCATTTTCCGGTTTAACGGCGGAGAGAAAGAAGAAGCAGAGCTTCTGACTGATTTAGTTGCATCCGGTGCATTAATTCACAATTACATGCGGGATCTGGCTAATATAGAAGAAATTTTCCGGAGGTAAGAGCTTATGCTAAATCCCTTTTTAAAAGTAGAATGGTTAAAAGAAGGAAGAAATGTCCGTCTTCCGATGATCATTATTTTTTATAATGCAATTCTTGCATTTATCACAATTTTATTTATGTTTTTTAATGCAGAATCTTTACAGGAAGGCTATTCCTATAATACCTCTTCTTATCTGTATCAGTTTTTGATCATAAGCACTTTTCAGATTGGTATGATTTTTGTTTTGATGCCGTTTTCTGTGTGGGGATTCTATGCGACAGACAGAGAAAAGCATATGTTAGAAGAATTCGCTATGATACCAGGTTCTTCCAAACAATTTGTAATCGCAAGAGTTTCTGTAATTATTGCCATATATATGATGCTCTTTGTATCAAGCCTTCCGATTATTTCTCTGTCCTGCATCTACAGTGGCTTACCATGGCGAAAAATCCTACGCCTTGGAATCATGATGCTGATCTGCACTTTTTGGAGTGCATCAATCTCTGTTTTTTCATTCAGTTACTGCAAAAAAGGAATCTGGGCATTTGCACAGAATACAGCAATCGAAGCAATGTTTGTTTTGGGAACAGTTTTAGCAACGGAAATAATACGGTCATTTTCGATTTCAGTAACAGGAGCAGAAAGTCTTGCACCGATCGCTATCAATTTATGTATGCTTTTTAGTTTGCTGAATCCTCTGGCAGCATATATGGGATATTATGGAAACATTACAGGAGACAGCGGACTGATGAATCTTTACTGTGGAAGAATCGGAATAGACAGTTCTACACAGACATTTTCTTTTTTGTTTTATAAGACAGCAAGCATCGTGTGTATTCTTATGGGAATTGCCTTCATTGCTCTGGCAGTATGGCAGATGGAAAAGCAGGCAAAAGAATAAAAGGCGTAAAAATAAAAACATAAAGAATAAAAAGTAAATGATAAAAAGGAATAAAAACAGGTAGGAATTGTTCGAAAATTTTGTTGAAAAAATAAAAAAGAATAAATAAGAATGAAAACCTGCAAATTATGCGTATACAAAAAGTTTGGATTATGCTATAATTGTGACGTTTATTTGATTGCGAAACACACTTGTGTGCGGCTGACGCACACTGCATACAGGAGGTAAAAATGGATTTAATTTATAAAAGTACGAGAAATAATCAGGAAACAGCAACCGCTTCCGAGGCTATTTTAAAGGGACTTGCCGGAGAAGGCGGTCTGTTTGTTCCTTCATATATTCCAAAGCTGGATAAGTCATTAAAAGAACTTTCTGCAATGAGTTACCAGGAAGTAGCTTATGAAGTTATGAAGCTTTTCATGACAGATTTTACAGAAGAAGAATTAAAACACTGTATTAACAGTGCTTATGATAAAAAGTTTGACACAGAAAGTATTGCAGAATTAGTAAAGAAAGAGGATGCCTACTATCTTGAACTTTTCCATGGTGCAACAATCGCATTTAAAGATATGGCACTTTCCATCCTTCCATATTTAATGACAACAAGTGCAAAGAAAAACCACGTAAAGAACGAGATCGTTATTCTTACAGCAACATCCGGCGATACAGGAAAGGCAGCTTTAGCAGGCTTTGCTGATGTACCTGGAACAAAGATCATCGTATTCTATCCAAAACATGGTGTAAGCCCGATCCAGGAAAAACAGATGGTAACACAGCGTGGAGATAATACATACGTTATCGGAATCGAAGGTAACTTTGATGATGCACAGACAGGCGTAAAGAAGATGTTCTCTGATGCAGCCCTTGCACAGGAAATGAACGAAGCAGGATATCAGTTCTCTTCCGCAAACTCTATCAATATTGGCCGTCTTGTTCCACAGGTTGTATACTATGTTTACAGCTACGCAGCATTATTGGCACGTGGAGAGATTTCCGAAGGAGAACAGATCAACGTTGTTGTTCCAACAGGAAACTTTGGAAACATCCTCGCAGCATCCTATGCAAAAGAGATGGGTATCCCGATTGCGAAGTTAATCTGCGCATCCAACGAGAACAAAGTACTTTTTGATTTCTTTACCACAGGATGCTATGACAGAAACAGAGACTTCATCCTCACATCTTCTCCATCCATGGACATCTTAATCTCTAGCAACTTAGAACGTCTCATTTACCAGACAGCAGGAAGAGATGCCGAGAAGAACAGAGAATTCATGAAAGAACTCAACACAGACGGTGTTTATACGATCACCGAAGAAATGAAAGAACAGATGAAAGACTTCTACGGAAACTACGCAACAGAAGAAGAAACAGCACAGACGATTAAAGAAGTTTACGATAAGACAGGTTACATCATCGACACACATACCGCTGTAGCAGCCGCTGTTTATAAAAAGTATGAAAAAGAAACAGACGACAAGACAAAGACAGTGATCGCATCTACAGCAAGTCCATATAAATTTACAAGAAGCGTTATGAATGCAATCGATCCTTCTTATGACAGTAAGACAGATTTCGAACTCATTGACGAATTAGAAAAACTGTCAGGAGTAAAGGTACCACAGGCAATCGAAGATATCCGAAGCGCCGCAGTACTGCATGACACAGTATGCGAAACAGCAGACATGTGTAAAGAAGTAAAGAAGATCTTAAACATAAAATAATAATTTGTAGATTTCGTGTAGACGAAAAAAGAAATACTGCCATATCCCATCTGCTCTATAGTCGCTGTGTTTAAAATGCTCGTTCGCATCTTAAACACGCTCCGAAGCCGCATCTGGGATAGGGCAGTATTTCTTTTTTCTGCCTATCTAAATCCACAATCGGTGAGAATGAGGGGATTGTCCAGAAGGCTATGGTTTTCATCCAAATAAAGGCTCCAGACAAGGAATATTTTCTTATGGAGAAATAGTTATTTGATTAAAAATCATAATTTTCCAAAGAATCCCCTTCTCTTTCCAACACAAATCACTAGTTTGCTATTTGCTATCAAAACTGCCAGCCGCTGAAACACATTTTTATACTGAATTGTAAGAGAACTACGATAAAGAAGATATCCTTATCTGGAGATTTTCATTCCAAATAAAAACCATAGACTTCTGGACAATCCCTTTATTCCCAGCCAAGATTTAAATACTAATTTCCATCTGGAACCAAAGAGCAGAAAACCAGAAATTTAATATAGAAGAAAATGCGAAGCGATTATCTTCACATTTTCTTCTATATTAAATTTCTGGTTTTCGTTTCTTTAATCTCTCAAATTAGTAGTTAATCTGCTCTGTATTCTTCTGGAATATCTTCTTCATCCCATACGATAACATTAAAGTTTTTCTGGCATCCCATCTTGATTCCAAAGCCAAGTACATTATCTGTGGAACGGTCTAAAGCAACTTTGATAAAATCAACGGCTTCCTTATGTTTAGTTCCTACAACATATACATTAAAGTTTTTGGAATATTCTCCATTTAAAACGGTGAATTCTCCTTTTTTTAAATGTTCATCTCGTTCTGGTGCTAACTTTCTCTTTTCAAGTATTGTCATGATATCTCCTCCTAAAAATCTTCACAATAAACCATTATAACATTTATTGCGAATACTTCAAGGTGTCTTGGAGAAAGAATTATTGTGGAAGTTCTTGTGTAGAACCTGTCATTAAAAAGTTTTTACAAAGATATCCCTCACGCACACCGTAGCGGGATACCCATATCTTCTCACAGTGAAGTCTTTCTATAATTTCTTTTACAACAAGCATACCGGGGATGATCGTATGGACACGATCTGGGCATAGTTTTAAAATATAATTACGGGAAGCAGCATCACGTTTTAATAGTATTTTTAAAATTTTATTGAATTCTTCTTTTGTAATGATTCGATTATTTTCCTCTTTGTTAAAATGGTAATTGACAATATTTAAGATGGCACGACATGTACCGCCGACACAACAGACTTTTTCTGGTACTTTTTTTGGAAAATCAACAGCATCAAGTCGTTTTGAAATACGTTTTGCAATCGCTTTTTGTTCTTTTTTATCTGGCCATAAACCGGAAACGTGATTGTGGAAAAGGTTTAAAGAACCGATAGAAATACTTTGGGATTTTTTTACTTTTCCATTTTTTACACGAACGAATTCGGTACTTCCACCACCAATATCGAACATAATACCGTTCTTTAAATCGGTTGTGTACAGGGCACCATAGTAGCCTAAGATACCTTCTTCGCTGCCGGCAATGACATCAACACAAAGACCAGTTCTGCGCTTGATTGTTTCAAGTGCTTTTTCTGTATTCTTGATATTACGTAAAGAAGCGGTAGCAAACACATGCATTTCATTCACACCAAGCTGCTGTAAAAGGACTTTGAAATCAAGCAGTACGGCACATGCCTGATTGATACCATCATTAGACATAATTCCATGGGAGACATATCCGGCAAGACCGGCCATATATTTTTTTGAGAATAAGGTTTCAAAACTCCCATTCTCTAATGTATTGTAAAGAGAAAGACGAATTGTATTGGAACCTAAATCGACAATAGCACATTTCATAAATATTAACCTCCTGATAAAATCGCTATAGTTTATAATAACAAGTATTGGTAAGAAAGGAAAGAAATATAAGTCAAATTTATGTAAAAAAGAATATAAAAAATAATATTGAAATAAAAAAAAGATTGTGATAAAATAAATGTAATATTTTTACAATAAAGGAGTTAGCTATGACAAGTCAATGTGATTTATGTGCATATTACTGGATTGATGAAGAAGATGGGACAGGAGAATGCCAGGTGAATCTGGATGAGGATGATCTGGCGAGAATGTTGTCTGGTTCTGCAGATAGTTGTCCGTATTTTCAGATGTATGATGAGTATAAGATTGTGCGGAAACAGATCTAGAAGATAAGATGTAGAATAGAAGATATAATCGGGGATTAAATCCGGGGGGAATGGAAGGTGGTTAACAATCAGCTTATCAAAGTATTATATAAACTGATTTCGCTCTTTATTGTATTCAAAGCCTGCAGAAGATAGTTTTTCTTTAAGAGTATTCTTATCAATATTCATATCTTCGCATAAAGCCTCTAATGAAGAGTAGAAGTCGCGTAGCTTTGTGTTAATGACACTGTAAAGCATAATTGGATCTTTGGGTAATCGTTCCATATTTGTATCCTTTCTTAGAAATTAATCATAAATACACTGGGGAATTCTTGGATGTTTAATAGCATAAGTTTTATCGAAATCCTCTTGGAGATAAATGAACACAAAAAAAGAGATGTCGACACATAAATATATAAAATAAATATTTAAGAAC
>OLRC01002292.1_pt1 | contig 10605 bp, 8 predicted proteins | sample 1672081 | NCBI WGS metagenome assembly OLRC01 (sample SAMEA3136643, study PRJEB25190) | human gut metagenome | biome: human gut; feature: human-associated habitat; material: faeces | place: Austria | collected 2013
CTGAGAATAACGTGCACGAAGTTGCATGTAAGCCTGCCATAGCAGGCGAAAGGAGGATCTATGAAAAATAAGAAATGCAACTATCTTCCGGCCTTTTTGAAATGGGCCGCACTGCTGGCTGTAGTATTTGCACTTTCTGTTCCCTGGATGAGCAGGAACTGTCAGGCATCTGCCAATACCTATATGGTAAGTGTTCCCAGCGGCTATCTGGCCCTTCGCACGCAAATGATTTATGACAGCCGCAATGAGATCGGACAGCTGTACAATGGAGATACTGTAGAGGTCAATGATTACAGCGATCCTACATATTGGTACGCTTATTCTCCTAAGTATGATTCCTATGGCTATGTGAATAAGAATTACCTAATCTCAATGAATTCTGCCGCCTGGACAGTAAGTGTTTCCAAGGGTTATCTGGCTCTTCGTAATGCCAAAGCCTATGATGCTTCCAATGAGATCGGACAACTGTATAACGGAGATACTGTGCAGGTAAATGACGCTAGCGATCCTACTTACTGGCTGGTATATTCTCCTAAATATAATCTGAACGGTTTTGTAAACAAAGACTACCTGGTTGGAGGTTCTATGTACACCGGTGCTGTAGCAAGTTCAGATTTCACCAGAACAGTCAGTGTTTCCAAAGGATATCTGGCTCTTCGTAATGCCAAAACAAATATTTCACTTCTATTTTGCTGCCAGATATACACTGACATTTGCAAAGTCACTTTGTGCATGATTGCTGCGTGCACCGCTTCCGATATCTTCACAGCTGACTATTCCGTCACTATAACCAACAATCATCAGCGTTGTTTGCGCATCTAAGACGGCAATTAACGGTCGTCCCTGATTAACATTGTAAAGCAGTTCGTCTATCGTACAGCCACTTAAATCCATCACGCTTCCATAAACTTCTGTAATTGCATCAACCACAGATTTTCCACCTGCGAGTGCCTGTCTGAGCTGTTCTGTATCTGCATCTTCCGTGTCAATCGAATATTTCAGATCGCGGTTTCCACGCTCCCAGATGTAATTCTGATCAGCATCAACCACGACTCCGCCACAGTCATTGGCTTTCTGAATCGCTTTTCCTGCAGTATTATAAGTTCCCTGAAGCCTTCCATGACCATACACATAAAATGCGTCTGTTTCTTTTTTGCGGTCCAGACTGACCTGTGGAACATTTTCAAGTACCACCTGTTTCGGTTTTAATAGCTTCGGCTCCTTGTCAGAAATGCCATCATCATACGTCAGGCGAACCTGTGTCTCTTTCAGATCTGTTTTATATGTCTGCACATAAATATTGCTTTCTTTCGCCTCTTCGCTGCTTGTAATATAATCCTGTGCTGTTCCGGTGTAAGTATCGCCGTCTTTTACCGCACGGTCAAGGGTGATCATATTATCCTCAAATGTAGCACTTAACATATAGATTCCTGACTGTTCATAAGTTTTGATCACCTTATCTTTACTACTTGTAATCTCCACTTTATACATCGGAATGACCTGGGCTCCTGACAGTGTTGTTCCGACTTCTTCCGTTTTTGCAACACCGTAGACAAAATCACCATCCATGAAGCCAAGTGGTTTGATACACTCGCCATCTTTGCAAGTCACTTCATATTCTTGATCAGTCTCCAGATTCATAACTGTCACAGACTTGGACTTCGAAGGATCTTCTTTCTCATAAGCTACCAGATGTCCATCTTCGCTTGCAACATACTGATCTTCATTCAGTCCTGTCGCAAGCTCCTTTTTCGTACCTTTATTCATATCCATTTTGTAGAGTACGTCATCTGCAATCGTATACAGACAGCCATTTTCTACATTATAGTAGACCAGTCCGCCCACTTCTTCCTGGGCACGGTCATAAGCCTTGTCACTGGATACGAATAATTTTTCCTCAACAGAATTCTGTTCAATATTATAATAGTAGACTGCTGATCCAGTCTCACCTTCATGGCTGCCCCGGTTCATGTATCCGCATACAGCAAATGTTGTATTTCCCTTTTCGTCTACATTTAAAATCTTAATATCATGCTGCATCAGCATATTCCGGATATCCGTATTCTCCGCATCTGCAAAGCTGAACACAAGAGAAACTTCATCTCGGTCACGATTATAATTCCATAGTTCTCCCGCCTGCACAAATGACACAACGGTTCCGTTTTTATTTACCATGTAGACCGGATTCTTGTCTGTGATGCCAAGAAGTACACCTTTTTCATTCAACACCTTCTTCGTCGCATCAAATATCTGGTCCATCGTCCGGTCATAATCTAACAGATATGTCTTCTGGCTTCCGGAAATGTAACGCACACGGAAATATTCCCGCACCTGGTATTCGTCTTGCTCATTTTCCTCACCAGTACAGTTTACACGATATTCCAGCTCCACTGCCATATATGTGCTGTTCAACTCTTTAATCGTCCAACGCTCACTTCCATCAACCTTCGGGGCCAGATCTCCCCATGTTACATGCGTGTAATCCGAGTGAATCGTCACATGCTGTAATGTCGTGTTGTCTCCTTCATCACTGGGCTCAATCGCCGTTCCAATTCCAACACCTTCCGCTTTCGCCAGTGCATTTTCATGGAAACTTTGTACATAATCCAGGCTTGGCGCCGCATTTAACTTGGCTCCGTCCACGATTCTCGTATAATAATACATGTCGTGATTGTCCATATGCAGCGTGATCTGAAGCATACGCTCCTCAGACAAAATATTTTCACCATCGACATTTCCTACTTCCAGCGTTGCATTCTCTCCTGGCTTCTTCACCTTTTGTTCCAACAGCTTTTCTTTGCCATCGATCGAATAAACCGTATAGTCCAGGCTGTCGATCACATTTTCATAAGCTTTAATGGTAACCTGAAGCTGACCATTGCTGACCGGTGTGATGGAATCACGTACGCCTGTCAAATCCATCTCATTCCTATATCCGGGCAGGTCATTGAGCGAATAACCATTATAAGAAAACGCAATCTGGGGACGTGTTGCTGCCCCCATATCTGTCGTCATGTTACTGTTCTTTTTATTTGTCACATAGCCAAATATGACCACCGCAGCAAGAAATACCAGAACCAATACCCCTGCGTGGATCACGCGATTTTTCCATTTCATTTAAAGCTCCCCTTTTTCGTCTAGCAGTCTCCCCAGTGTCGGTGTCACGTGAAGAAATGTCTCGCATGCGCGGATGCTCTCTTCATTATCTGCCCGACGACCTGTTTTCACCGCACGAAGCAGAATATTTTTCGGTGTATGTTCCATGTCAATAAATTCCAGAACCTGCACGTCGTATCCCTCCCTCTTTAGATACTCCGCACGTAATCCATCTGTCACAAGCGCCGCCATACGTTCTTTCAAAAGTCCATAATTCATGATCGGCGAAAGCATATCGTTCTTCATCTGCCGGTTCAGTTCATGCTGGCAGCAAGGCACCGATAAAATAACCTTCGCATTCCAGCCAATTGCTTTTGCCAACGCAAAATCCGTTGCTGTATCACAGGCATGAAGTGTCACAACCATATCTACTTCCTCCGCACCCGTATAGTCTGCAATATTTCCCTCCAGAAACGTCAGCTTATCATACTGATACTTCTTCGCCAGCTCGTTACATTTCCGGATTACATCCGTCTTCAGATCCAGACCGATGATCCGGATGTCATAAGATTTCAGCTCATGAAGATAATAATACATAGCAAATGTAAGATAAGACTTTCCACAGCCAAAATCCAGAATTGTAAGCTCTCTTCCAGAATCAAGCTGTGGTAAAATATCCTCGATAAATTCCAGGAACCGGTTGATCTGCCGGAACTTGTCGAACCTTGCATGCACAATCTTTCCTTCCTCCGTCATAACACCAAGATCCTGTAAAAACGGAACCGGTACACCTTCCTGCAGGATATATTGTTTCTTCCGGTTATGATTCAGATCCAGCGGGCGCATCTTTGCTTTCTTCTGCTTCTTCTTAATTGTAACCTTTCCCTTCTTGCTGATAAGCACAGAAAATTCCGCATCTGCCGTCACAAGCTGCATCTGCTTCATATTCTCCATAGCCTCCAGCATCTTTTCGCACGCCTCATCCGCACTTAAATTCTCATGAAATGCCTGATTCCCACGAAACGTCTCCATCTGATAGACTCTTGTATCTTTCATGAGCACCGGGCGCACCTTAACCTTTGCCGAGAGCTTCTCATCTCTCGGATTACTCAAAACCGCCGATATAAAATTGTCATTTAAATTTTGTTCTAATATATTTTTTAATTCATTCATAGTAGTAATATTGTACTAGCGGTACGGGAAAAAGTCAATTTTGGACAGGGTAAAAGTTGATTGGGGACAAGGCAAATTAAAGTTAGGGACGTAGTACTTTGGCGAAATGCTACGTCCCTAACTAAAAATTTATCAATCTATTTTATCAAATATAATCACGACTTTGAATAGATCTCCGTCCAGATACAGATCAAATGTTCCACCCATCATTGTGGTCAATGTCTTCGCAATAGACAATCCAAGTCCGCTTCCTTCGGTACTTCGTGACAGGTCGCCGCGGATAAATCGTTCAGTCAGTTCTTCTGCCGAGGAAATGTTAAGTGGCTGCTCAGATATGTTTTTCAGACTGAAGATTACTTTTCCGTCCAGTGTCTGCAGATCTGCATAGATGCGTGTTCCTTCCATAGCATATTTTGCAGCATTATTATAAATATTTGCAAGCACGCGCCACATTCTTCTTCCGTCTACCCGAACAATCGCATCTTCTTCCGGGAGGTTCATAATTTGTGTCAGATTTCTGGCCTGGAATTTTTCTTCGAATTCTCCGCTCGTCTGCTGGATGAGTTCTATCATATTGATATTCATAAACTCGAGAGAAATATTACCTGAGCTGACTTTTGATGCCTCTACAACATCTTCTGTCAAAGTCTTCAATCTCTGAGATTTTTCTTCCAGAACTTCAATATATCTTTGAATCTTCGGATCATCAAATTTTTCTTGTTTCAAGAGATTTACATAATTAATAATGGAGGTCAGCGGTGTCTTGATATCGTGAGATACATTTGTAATCAGATCTGTCTTTAACCGCTCACTTTTCATATTCTTCTCGACTGCCGCATCAAGTCCGCTTCCGATAGAATTGACTTGTTCTGCAATCTTGCGTTGTTCTCCATGTATATCTTCGAGATCAATCTTGTAATCCAGCTCACCTTCACTGATTTTCTCAATACCTTCTTTAATTTTCTGTCGTCCGACTGCCCAGTTGACAAGGATTACAAATCCTGCTGTCTGCACAATGAAAATCACGAATGACCAAAATGCACTTGGCCAGCCTGATGCCAGATATGCCACCCAATGTACTGCTGCATACGCAAGATATAAAACAATTATTTTTGCTATGTGTCTGGCATTTCGAATCAATAATTTCACAAACTCTACGACACTGTACAGAAAACTGTTCTTCCATGCAATTCCTGCTTTTATTCTTCTGGCCAGACTCAAAATACCAACGAGAAACATATTACATGTATAGACTGCAAGTCCTCCGAATCCAATCATTCCAAAAAATGTTTCGTAAGAAAGAATACCATTTCCTACTGCAAATGTTTTCTGGGAGATAATTCCTGCAGCTCCCATGAAAAGCACGGTCAATAGTGACGGTACGAACCATGCAAATATAACTGTTGCAGCTCCGATTTCTGTCTTACATCTGTCAAATTTATATAAATGCAGTTCTCCATCTCTTTCCGTTCGACCTGCGATTACGACAAGCCATACTACACTGGCAAAAAATATTAAAAACGCCAAAATCATTCCTGCACTGACTCCTCGGACAAACGGACTATACTTTTCATAAAAATGTGCATTTTTATAATAACTATCTTTCACAGGATACTTCGTATCCACACCTGTCATAAACACAAACTCTCCTTTATCTGCATTACTCAGATAAACGGTCTGTGACTGCCATAGTTCTGCATCTGCTTCCTGAATATTCGTCTCAAACTCTGACAGTTTTGATTTTACTATGACATATTTCCCCATCTTACGAACACTTTTAGCAACATCATTAATATTATTTTCCTGCCCCAGCTCCTCCCGATTTGTGACGACTTTTCCACTCTTTAAATCTAAATAATAATAGAAAAAATTACTATCTCCTTCTTTATACTGCTCTGTCAGGCTCTCATAATTTGCATAGCGCTCTCCAATCTGATAAATACAGCTTTCCAGCATATTATAAGCTTCATTGAGCCTGCCATTCCAGTTGGAATTCTCGTTAACTATCTGCAAGAGATTTTCTGCTTCCAGTGGAGCTGCCTCCTCACGGAATAACACTCCATCATATTTCCAGCAATCTACATAGAGCATAGTTCCCTCTGCATCTTCGATTCCCCGAAAATTCTTTTCCTCTTCCGTCATTTCATTTCTATCTGATATATCCACATTTTCCAGCTCATCTAAGATCTGCTCCGATGTCTCCGCACCTATTCCATCTGTCATTACAAATTTTAATTCACCATTTAACACCTTTTCATTAAAATCATCCTGACTATAGTAATGATAACTTCCATCTGATAATTTACAAACGATCGGAGCCTTCAGATCTTCTGCGTCGTTGCCTTCTAATTCTGCTGAATCCGTGTTTGTATCTCCGACATAACTGGTACTCTCACTGTAGATCAATTTCTGATACCAATTCAACAAATCTCCCAATCGATATGAAAGACCGCTTTCATTCTGACCACTGATCGTCTCACTATTGTTATATACCTGAATATCGACCAGCTTATCCTCGTCAATCTTTCCATCTGTCTCAAACATCTGCTCACTGTCAATGCCGGACATCACTTGATACGCACTATTCATAAGCTCTGTATCAAAGTCATAGGAATCTTCATAGCTCTGCGTAAGTTTTCCTGTTATAAGGTCATCGAAAAGTTCTGCGTAAGACATGATGCTCATAACGCCGAGCATCATCGAAATAACCATAACATTTGCAATTATGATCAACAAAATTCTGGTCTTTTTTTTCTTATGCCATATCTTTTCCATAACGTCTCCCTTCTGTTAGCTTTTTCTTGCTGGTCTTACCCCGACCTGCTTTTACTGCTTCTCGATCTTATACCCTACGCCCCACACGACTTTCAGATATCTTGGTTCTTTCGGGTTGATCTCAATCTTCTCACGGATATGACGAATATGCACTGCCACTGTATTATCAACACCCACCGCATTTTCATTCCAGATATTTTCATATATCTGGTCAATGGAAAATACTTTGCCCTGATGCTTTACAAGCAGCAGCAAAATGTTGTACTCGATCGGGGTAAGCTTCACCTGCTCGCCATCTACTGTCACTTCTTTCAGATCATCGTTGATCGCCAGTCCACCGACTGTATAGATTGCCTCGCTCTCCTTTATCGTCGTGCTTCCAAGCTGCATATATCTTCGCAAATGTGATTTCACACGGGCAACCAGCTCCAGCGGATTAAATGGTTTCGTTATATAATCATCAGCTCCGATATTAAGTCCCAATATCTTGTCTGCATCCTCGGATTTCGCAGACAGAATAATGATCGGAATATTGTGCTTCTCGCGAATTTTTAAAGTTGCCCTGATTCCATCCATTCTCGGCATCATGATATCCATAATCAGAAGATCTACACTTTCTTTTTTCAAGATCTCCACTGCCTCGATTCCATCGTAAGCTTCCAGAACCTGATGTCCATCCTGGGTCAGATATATCTCGATCGCCTCTACAATCTCTTTATCATCATCACATACTAATATTTTTGCCATCTCATTTCACCTCTCATATCTACTATACAAGATTAGCAAATAAAATTTAAGACATAGGAATGGATTTCTTAAGAAATGATGAATATTTTCAAGAATAACGTCGAAAAATGTCTAAAATAATGTAAACGAAATCTAAGACCCTTTATTTTCAACAAATTTTGATAAAATACTAAAAGATAAAACTTACTTAGACTTCATAATTTCTAGTTTATAAAGGGGGAGTTTTCTATGTACACTCACGACATTGACTATGTAATCCGTACCCTTGGAGTAGGTGCTACATATAGGGGATATCGCTATCTAAGTTATGGGATTGAATTATGTCTGACAGACGAGGAATATCTGCTTGCCATCAGTAAACAGCTTTATCCGGAGATTGCCAGAAAGTATAAGACGACAGTCGGAAGTGTTGAACGTGATATCCGCACTGTTATAAGAGTCTGTTGGGAAAATGGTTACGATCAGCTTCAGTCCTACTCGTTCCGGCCATTACATGTCCGTCCAACGGCCGGTGAATTTTTCGACATCCTTGTCGCCTATCTAAGCCGTAACAAACCAGTTCTTCAGGCTGTATGATCCTAAGTAAAAGAAACGGAATTTTATTATCAAAAACAAAGTAAAACCCCGCAAGCTTTGGGCCGCTGCAGGGTTTTATTTTTTTTACCGGAGACTAACGATCTTCCATCTTCACATACTCACGGTATGGAGACAACGGCTTATAAGCCGGTCGGATAATCTTATCTACATTCTTGAGCTCTTCCAGTCTGTGGGCGCTCCAGCCTACAATACGGGCCGCCGCAAAAATCGGAGTGTAAAGAGATGCCGGAAGATCCAGCATACTATAAACCAGTCCGCTGTAAAAGTCCACATTGGCACAGATCGGTTTGAACAGCTGGCGATGCTGTTGCATGAGTTTGATGGCAATGCCTTCAACACGGTTGTAAAGTTCGAATTCTTTGGTCAGGCCTTTCTCGTTGGAAAGTGCCTGGGCATATTTCTTCAGAATAACGCATCGTGGATCGGATTCTGTATATACCGCATGACCGATGCCATAGATGAGGCCCTTGCCGTCAAAGGCTTCGCGGTTCAGGATCTTGGTCAGATACTCAGTAACTTCATCATCATCATCCCAGTTGGTAACATGTTCTTCGATATCTTTGAACATTTGTTGAACCTTCAGATTGGCACCGCCGTGTTTTGGCCCTTTCAGGGAGCCGAGGGAAGCAGCGATGGCCGAATAGGTATCAGTGCCTGTGGAAGTAACAACATGAGTGGTGAATGTGGAGTTATTACCGCCGCCGTGTTCTGCGTGAATAATCAGCGCAATATCAAGAACCTTGGCTTCAAGTTCGGTATACTGGCCATCCGGACGGAGCAGGCGGAGAATATTCTCTGCTGTCGAAAGTTCAGGCTTCGGACGGCGGATGACAAGACTCTTGTCTAATATGTAATGACGATAGCTGTGGTAGCCATAAACAGCGATCAGCGGGAATCGTGCGATCAGCTGAAGAGACTGACGCAGAACGTTATTGACTGAAATGTCTTCAGGATGGTCATCGTAGGAATAAAGTGTCAGAACACTCTTCTGGAGTACATTCATCATGTTGGCATTCGGTGCATTCATGATGATGTCACGGACGAAATTGTCCGGGAGTTCACGATAATTTCCAAGAATATCAAGAAATTCCTGAAGCTGGTCCTTGTTCGGCAGCTCGCCGAAGAGAAGAAGATAGGTGATTTCTTCAAAACCAAAGCGGCTTGTCTTATTGCCTTCAACAAGATTCATGACATTATAGCCCTGATAATAGAGCTGGCCATCAATCGGAATCTTGCGGCCATGTACGGATTTGAAAGCGACGACATCGGAGATCTCTGTCAGACCGGTAAGGATACCTTTACCGTTGGAGTCACGCAGACCACGTTTGACATCGTACTCAATATACAGATCCTGGTCAAAACGCCCTGAATTCATGCAGTATTCAGCAAGCTTGTCCAGACGGTTATTAAATTCTGTCATTTCTTTAGCCATTATTGTTCAATCCTTTTCTATAAAAATTTACATAATTGCATTATAATATGAAAATACTTTATCATTATATTGGTGTTTTTGCAAGTTGTTTTTTTTGATTTTATGCGTCAGTGCAGAAGAATGGATGAAAATATTGATATGCAATTATAGAAAATAAAAATGTCAAAATGTATAAAAATGAAGAAAAAACGCAAAAAAAGTAGATTTATCGAAGAAAAACCACGGATAAATACAAAAGAAACTTACGCTTTTTGAAGCAATTGTAAAGATTTGTGTAAAAAATGCAAGATATAAAATGCGTTTATTCAAAATGTGTAGGCTTATTCTATGCAGGAAATAAAGGAAATAGAGAAAAATGATGAATAATATAAGACATAAACGTATAAATATGCATAAAGGCGATAAAAAAGAAAAGGAGGGTGTTGACGGTTTAAAAAAGAACTGCTAGAGTATTATAACAGATAGAAGGAAATACAAGGAGTTTGGAAAGGTGAGAAAATGGAGGCATTAAAAAATAATTCCCAGGCGATTGTAAGGGCATTGACAGTAGCGGTTGCTGTTGTTTTGCAGGCGATTACAATGATTCTGGTGGGACGGTATCTTCATGAATATGCTTCCTGGGCTTATGTCCTGTTGGAAATTATAAGCTTTTTGCTTGTGTTTGGTCTCATTAATGATCAGGAGTCCTATCGTCAGTTCTGGTGTGTCATCGTTCTTGTTTTTCCGGTGACAGGCCTGTTTCTGTATTATATGTGGGGACAGCGAAGAAGAAACAGCAAGACGCA
>OLRC01002294.1_pt1 | contig 10601 bp, 9 predicted proteins | sample 1672081 | NCBI WGS metagenome assembly OLRC01 (sample SAMEA3136643, study PRJEB25190) | human gut metagenome | biome: human gut; feature: human-associated habitat; material: faeces | place: Austria | collected 2013
TTTTTCTTACTATAAGCTGCATGGTGCCATCCACTATTCCCACTTTTCGAATTTTTTCTATTTTTCGGTAATATAATTTTCAAACAAATATTAACACAATCTGTATCTTCTGTCATTATTCTATTCCCACTTTTTAAAAAATATTCATTTTCAGGTAATAAGCACCTGAAATCAGAAATCAGAGGTGCCTGACACAATAAATATTTAATCTGTCTACTTTAGAGGTATCATATCAGACAAGGGCGCTTTTTTTGATGAAAATCTTGAAGAAACGGACAAAAACGCAAAATATAATCTTGAAGAAATGCCCGGTTCATGTTATAACAAAGATATATTTGGGAGGTAATGATGTATTTTAAACGGAAAGCATATGACAGATTGTTAGAATGGAAAGCAAAATACTCAGACAAATATGCGGCTTTGCTAGAGGGGGCCAAACGAGTCGGTAAATCAACGATCGCGGAGTCTTTTGGGCAAAATGAATACAAGTCTTATCTTTTGATTGATTTCTCAAAGACAACGGACAATATACGCAGTTGTTTTGAGGATGTGGGAAATTTAAATATGTTCTTTTTGCGTCTTCAGGCCGAAACAGGAGTGACTTTATACGAACATGAATCATTGATCATATTTGATGAAGTACAGCTTTTTCCACAGGCAAGGCAGGCTATCAAGCATCTGGTGGCAGATGGCAGATATAGTTATCTGGAAACGGGATCTCTAATCTCGATTAAGAAAAATGTAAAAGACATTTTGATTCCGTCGGAGGAGATGAAGATACAGGTATATCCGATGGACTATGAAGAATTTTGTGATGCCACAGGAGGTAATTATGAACTCTTGCGCCAGATTTATGGTACAGGATCTGCAATCGGACAGGCAACGAATCGAAAATTAATGCGAGATCTGCGTATTTATATGGCTGTTGGGGGAATGCCGCAGGCGGTAGAAGCATACACGGAAGGTAAGAATTTCTCGGAAATTGATATGGTCAAGAGACAGATCATATCATTGTATGAAGATGATTTTAAGAAAATTGATGCGTCTGGAAGAATTTCTGCATTGTATCATTCGATTCCGGCGCAGCTCGTCAAAGATTCAAAAAAATATCGGATTTCAACAGCAATCGGGAAGAAGAGTAAAGCAAAAACAGAGGAATTATTATATGAGCTGATTGATTCAAAAACAATTTTGCCGTGTTATAATTCAACCGATCCACGTGTGAGTTTAGCAGACACAAAGGATTTTGACAGTTACAAACTCTACCTCGCAGATACAGGATTGTTTGTTACATTGATGTTTATGGATCGACCGGTGACAGAAAATGATGTGTACGCAAAGCTGCTTTCTGACAAATTACCGGCTAATCTTGGATTCTTATATGAAAATCTGGTTGCACAAATGATCGCGGCATCTGGCAGAGAGCTTTTCTATCACACATGGGAAAAGTCAGGCAGTACGCATTATTATGAAGTGGATTTCCTGATCTCGGAAGGAAGCAAAGTGAACGCTTTCGAAATTAAATCATCTGGATCTGGAAAACATGAGTCGATAAAGGTATTCGATAAAAAGTTTTCGAAAAATGTGCATGATATATATTTATTGTCGCAGAAGGATGTTGGAAAGGAAGAAAACTTGTTACTGAAACCATTTTATTTGATGCCTTTTCTAATTGAACAGGAGTATGTAAGAAATGATAAGATTTAATAACGATTACAACCATGGAGCATTTGCATCCATATTGAAGGAACTTGGCGCAACGAACAGCACAAGCTACGCTGGATACGGGGAAGATGAGTGGTGCGATAAAGCGGAAACCATCATAAAGAAGCTGGTCGATAATGACGATGCATTGATCAAATTCATTCCGGGAGCCACGCAGGCGAATTATGTCGTGATCGCTGCTGCATTATCTTCGGTGCAAAGCGTGATCGCTGCAGATACCGGACATATCAATTGTCACGAGGCGGCGTCCATCGAGAACACCGGACACAAGATTCTGGAACTTCCGAATACAGATGGCAAGATTACCGCGCAGCAGATCGCCGCTTGCGCCAAGGCGTATTACGATCAGGACGAGCCGGAGTATCTGACCGAACCGAAGATGGTATATCTGTCTTTCCCGACAGAAAAAGGTACACTTTATTCGAAGAAGGAAATTAAGGAGATCCATGATGTGTGCACAAAATATGGGATGTATCTTTTCGTGGATGGCGCGCGCATGGGATATGGACTTGGATCGGAGAAAAATGATCTTACTTTGAAGGATTTTGCGGAATTGACGGATGTATTTTATATTGGCGGAACAAAGTGTGGCGCTTTGTTCGGCGAGGCGCTCATTATTACTGCGCAGGATCTGAAGTATCGCTTTAAGGCCTACATGAAGCAGAATGGTGCAGTACTTGCGAAAGGCTGGCTGATGGGACTGCAGTTTGCAACGATGCTGGAGAGCGGCGAGTATTTTGAGGCTGCGAAGCGCGCCGATGCGCTTGCGATGCAGATTAAGAAAGCGTTTGAGGACAAGGGTGTTCCGTTTGCGGTGGAGAGCTTTACCAACCAGCAGTTTGTTATTCTGACGGAGCAGCAGAAGCAGGAGCTTGCGCAAAAGTATTATTTTGAAGACGAAGGTGATACGCAGCGTTTCTGTACGAGCTGGGCAACAACGGAGGACGAGGTTGATATGCTGGTTACGGACATCGAAAAGTTGTGAAATATGTGGTGCCTGACACAATAAACAGTAAGAAAACATTATCAAGTACGCAGTTTTAACTGACCAGGTAAGTTTCATTTACTAAACCACGTGTGAAATTGTTGGACATAAACAGCGAATGCCTGATTTTAAGGAATTTATGAGGGTTCGCTGTTTGTGGTAAATACATTTTTGACGTTATTTGCCCATAACACAGAAGTGATAAAACTGCTGATTGTATGATTCTGGAATTAAAGGTAGATCATACACCGGATGAGGCTATTGCACAAATAAAAGATAAAAAGTATGCACTCAGGTTTGCACCAAAGATTGCCGGGAACAGAGAGTATACAGGAAGAATACTGGCAGTTGGTATTTTTGTAGTATGAAAAAGGTACGGGAGTGTACTTGCGTTTCCAATCGTTTTCTGCTACAGTAGGCGTAAACAGAACAGGTGATTAGCAAAGGAGCTTTCTCGGATAAGAGGAAGCTCTTCTTTTATATAACGAAAAAAGAGTCGAAAAGGAGGCGAATCTATGGATGCAGAAATGATCATACTCTGCGACGGTGTGGTAATCCCACAGAGCAAAAAAGAAATTGACGGGGGTGTCGCAATTGCAGGAGGACATATCCTGCGGATCGGGGCGCGTGCGGAATTATCGGATTATCTGGGAGTGGATACGGAGGTGGTGGAATACCATAATTCCACGCTGTTTACATTTGACCGTACAAATACAGAGGGAGATGCCAATATTGCAGTTGTGGCAGGAAACATGAAGCACCATGGACATGGAGATCTCAAAAAGACCGTGGGGCTTCGCTTCCTGATGTATCACGGAGATGTGGTAATTCAGAAGGAATTATGAAAAGTATAAACAATAAGTGAAATATCTGCCGGAAACCTTGACGCATGGCATTTCCAGCCTTACAGTTGTATATATCACGAAGTGTAGGGAGGAAGAGACCTTGGGTAAGGTAATTGGGATTGATTTAGGAACCACAAACAGCTGTGTCGCTGTTTTGGAAAATGATCAGCCGGTTGTGATCACAAACGCGGAAGGCTCGCGGACCACACCATCGGTTGTGGCATTTACCAAAAACGGAGAGCGTCTGGTGGGAGATGCTGCCAGACGACAGGCAGCTGTCAATGTAGACCGGACATTTTTCTCCATTAAGCGTGAGATGGGAAGTGCGTTCCGGGCAAAAATAGATGGCAAACAGTATACGCCGCAGGAGATTTCCGCCATGATCCTTCAAAAGCTGAAAACAGATGCGGAATCCTATCTCGGCGACAAGGTGACGGAGGCCGTCATTACGGTGCCCGCCTATTTCACCGATTCCCAGCGCCAGGCCACAAAGGATGCGGGCGCCATTGCGGGCCTTGATGTAAAGCGCATCATCAACGAGCCGACGGCCGCCGCGCTGGCCTACGGCCTTGACAAGGACGATTCCCACAAGATTCTGGTTTACGACCTCGGCGGCGGCACGTTCGACGTGAGCCTGCTGGAGATCGGCGACGGCGTGTTCGAGGTGCTGGCCACCAACGGCAACACCCGTCTGGGCGGCGATGACTTCGACCAGCGCATCATCGACTACCTCGCTGCCGAGTTCAAGAAGGAAAACAACATCGACCTGAAGGCCGACCGTATGGCGCTCCAGCGCCTCAAGGAGGCGGCGGAGAAGGCGAAGATCGAGCTTTCCGGCGTGATGAGCACCAACATCAACCTGCCGTTCATCACGGCGGACGCGACCGGCCCGAAGCATCTGGATATCACCCTGACCCGCGCGAAGTTCGACGAGCTGACCCGCGACCTCGTGGAAGCGACCGTCGCCCCGATGCAGAACGCGCTGCGTGACGCCGGCCTGACCGCTAATGAGGTTGACCGCGTGATTCTGGTCGGCGGCTCGACCCGTATCCCGGCGGTGCAGGAGGCTGTCCGCAAGATGGTTGGCAAGGAGCCGTACCGCAACATCAACCCGGACGAGTGCGTGGCCATCGGCGCCGCGATTCAGGGCGGCGTTCTCGGCGGCGAAGTCAAGGACGTGCTGCTGCTGGACGTTACCCCGCTGTCTCTGGGCATTGAGACGATGGGCGGCGTGTTCACCCGCCTGATCGACCGCAACACCACCATTCCGTGCACGAAGAGCCAGATCTTCTCCACCGCGGCGGACGGCCAGACCTCTGTTGAGGTGCACGTGCTGCAGGGCGAGCGCGAGATGGCGGCGGGCAACAAGACCCTCGGCCGCTTCCAGCTCACCGGCATTGCGCCGGCGCCGCGCGGTGTGCCGCAGATCGAGGTCACGTTCAACATCGACCGCAACGGCATTGTGAACGTCTCCGCCAAGGATCTGGGCACGGGCAACGAGCAGAAGGTGACCATCACCTCCAGCACCAACCTGACCGAGGACGAGATCAACCAGCGCGTCAAGGAAGCCGAGCAGTACGCCGCCGAGGACAAGAAGCGCAAGGAAGAGGTCGAAACCCTCAACCATGCCGACAGCATGATCTTCGAGGTGGATAAGCAGCTCAAGGAGCTGGGCGACAAACTGAGCGCCGAGGACAAGGCGACGGTGGAAAACGAGCTGGCCGAGTTCAAGAAGGTTCGCGAGACCAACGACGCGGAGCAGATCAAGAACGCGATGGAGGCCTTCACGCAGAAGGTGTACGCGGTGTTCGGCAAGATCTATCAGCAGCAGGGCGCGGGCGATCCGAACGCGCAGGCGAACGGCGCGCAGAACGCGGACAACGCCTCCTCCGACGGCGCGAGCGACGCGGACTACGACGTTCACTAAGTTAAAAAGCAAGATAAACCCTTTTGAGTAAGCGCGCGGCCGCCGTCACTTTGTGGCGGCGGCATCGCGCGGTTAAGGGTTTGACGAGGATAGGCGGTGACTGCTGTGGCAGACAAAAGAGATTACTACGAGGTGCTCGGCGTAGCCAAAGGCGCTTCGGACGACGAAATCAAAAAGGCTTACCGCAAGGCGGCCAAGGCCTGCCATCCGGATCTCCATCCGGACGACAAGGAGGCCGAGGCACGCTTTAAGGAGGTCAACGAAGCCTACGAAGTGCTCAGCGACCCGCAGAAGCGCGCGCGCTACGATCAATTCGGCTTCAACGACCCCACCATGGGCGGCGGCGCCGGCGGCGCCGGCGGAAGCGGCTTTAGCGGTTTCGGCGGGTTTGAAGATATCTTCGATATGTTCACCGGCGGCGGTTTCGGCGGCGGAAGCAGCCGCGGCAGGAGCCAGAACGCGCCTCAGCGCGGCAGCGATTTGCAGTATAACCTGACGCTGACGTTCGAGGAAGCGGCTTTTGGCTGCCGCAAGGAATTTAAGTTCCAGCGCAGCGCGGTTTGCGACGCCTGCGCCGGTACGGGCGCAAAGCCGGGCACACAGCCGCAGACCTGCCCGACCTGCCACGGCTCCGGCCAGCAGCGCGTGACGATGAACTCCCCGTTCGGGCAGGTGCAGACGATGCGCACGTGCCCGACCTGCGGCGGCAAGGGCAAGATCATCAAGGACAAGTGCAGCAAGTGCTCCGGCACGGGCTTCACCCGCGTGACGCGCACCGTGACGCTCAACGTTCCGGCGGGCGTGGACGACGGGCAGAATTTCAAGACCATTCCGGGCGAGGGCGAACCCGGCCGCAACGGCGGACCGGCGGGCGACCTGTACATCACCTGCACGGTGCGGCCGCACAAGATCTTCAAGCGCGACCGCTACGACCTGTATTGCGATGTTCCGGTTTCCTTCACGCAGGCGGCGCTGGGCGGCGAAATCGACGTGCCGACGCTGGGCGGCACGACGAAGTACAACATTCCGGCGGGCACGCAGGAGGGAACGTCCTTCCGCATCCGCGGCGAGGGCATTCAGCAGTTCCGCGGCACGAACCGGGGCGATATGTTCTTCACCGTGCACGTCGAGGTGCCCAAGCATCTGGGCGAGAAGCAGAAGGAGCTGCTGCGCCAGTTTGAGGATTCGCTCAACGGGCGCGAGTACGAGCGCCGCAAGAGCTTCGGCGATCAGGTGAAAAGCTACATCCGCGACAACGCCGAGCGGTTCAAGGAAAAATTCGAGAAGAAATAAGCCATCAGGAAAGCGGGACGCGCGAAAAAGCACGGCCTCGCTTTTCTGCGTCTATCAAGAAAGGAAAAACAAGCGATGGATTGGTTGGAAGCTGTGGTGCACACCACCACGATGGGCGCGGACATCGTCAGCGACGTGCTGATGAACGCGGGCGCGGTCGGCACGGCGATTGAGGATCGCTACGACGTGACGTCGAGCAAGAAATCCGACGGCATGTGGGATATGATCGACGAGGACGTGCTCAAACACATGAGCGAGGATGTGCTCGTCAAGGCGTATTTCAAGAGCGACGCGAGCGCGCCGGAGACGCTGCATCTGGTGGAGCAGAAGCTCGGCGAAATCGCCAAAATGGACATGGGCTTTGACATGGGCAGCCTGACGCTCGATACGCAGGGCGTTCGCGAGCAGGATTGGGCGGAGAACTGGAAGAAGTATTACAAGCCCTTCCGCGCGGGCGAGCGTCTGGTCATCAAGCCAAGCTGGGAGGCCTACGAGCCGAAGGAAGGCGACCTTGTGCTGGAGCTTGACCCCGGCATGGCGTTCGGCACGGGTACGCACGAGACGACGTTCATGTGCATGGAGCAGCTTGAAAAATACGTCACGCCCGGATGCCGCGCGATTGACGTGGGATGCGGAAGCGGCATTCTCGGCCTGGCGGCGGCCAGACTCGGCGCGGCCGACGTGCTTGCGATTGATCTGGACGAGCTGGCGGTGAAGGTCGCGGCGGAAAACACCGAAAAGAACGGCCTTTCGAATGTCGTTCGCGTGGCGCACGGCGATCTGCTCGAAAAGCGCGAGGAGAAGGCCGACGTGATCGTTGCCAACATCATCGCGGACGTGATCTGCTACCTCTGCGGCCCGGTGAAAAAGCACCTGCTGGAGGGCGGCACGTTCATCTGCTCCGGCATCATCCGGGAGCGCGAGGAGGACGTGCAGCGCGCGCTGGCGGCGGCGGGCTACACCGTCTGCAACCGGCTGGCGAAGGGCGAGTGGGTCTGCCTGGCGGCCAAGTTGGCGGCGTAAGGCGGCATAAGAGGGAAAAAGTATGCACCGATTTTTTGCGGATGAACGCGGCGTCGTTCAAGGCGCTGCCTATCTGAACGCGGAGGACGCGGGGCACGCGCTGTGTGTGCTGCGGCTGGAAAGCGGCGACGAGGTGGAGCTGGTCTGCGCCCCGGCGCGCTATCGGGCGAAAATCGACTCGACGGAGGGCGGCGAGGTTCGCCTGCGCGTGATCGAAAAGCTGCGCGACACCGAGGCGCGGACGCGCGTGACGCTCTATCAGGGGCTGCCCAAGGCGGACAAGATGGAGCTGATCGTGCAGAAGAGCACCGAGCTGGGCGCGGCGGCCATCGCGCCGGTCGCGATGATTCGCAGCGTGGTCAGGCTCGAAGGCAAGGACGCGGCGAAGAAGACCGAGCGATGGCAGAAGATCGCCCGCGAGGCGGTGAAGCAGTGCGCCCGCGTGAGCGCGCCGGAGGTCAGGCTGCCGCGAAAGCTCAGCGCGATGCGTGAGGAATTAAACGCGCTCGACGTGCTGATCGTCCCGTGGGAGGACGCGCGGGACGGAAGCGTTGCCGACTGCCTTGCGCCGTTTGCGCAAAAGGAAGACGTCAGCGTCGGGATTCTCATCGGCCCGGAGGGCGGCATTGCGCCGGAAGAGGCCGAATGGCTGACCCGCGAGGCAAACGCGAAGCTGGTCACGCTCGGGCCGCGTATTTTGCGCACGGAGACGGCGGCCATCGCCAGCCAGACCATCGTGATGGCGCTGCGCGGAGAGATGGAATAAGGAGCTGGGATATTGACTGAACAGAAAACAGTCGCCTTTCACACCCTCGGGTGCAAGGTGAACCAATATGATACGCAGGCCATGCGCGAGCGGTTTGAACAGGCGGGCTATCGCACGGCCGAGTTTGACGGGCAGGCGGATATTTACGTCGTCAACACCTGCACCGTGACCGGCACGGGCGACAAGAAGAGCATGCAGATCATCCGCCGGTGCCATCGGCAGAACCCGCAGGCGCAGATCGTCGTCACCGGCTGTCTGGCGCAGCGCGCGGCGGACGAGCTGACCCTGCCGGGGGTGCGGCTTGTGCTGGGCACACAGCGGCGCGGCGAGGTCGTCGAGCTGCTGGAGCAGGCCATGAAGCAGGATTGCGCGCTGGTGGCGGTTGAAACGCTGCGCAAAGCACCGTTTGAGCACTTGACGGTGCACGCGCACGAGGGGCACACCCGCGCGACGATGAAGATTCAGGAGGGCTGCGACCGCTGGTGCACGTACTGCATCATTCCGTCGGTGCGCGGGCCGATCCGCTCCCGCCCGGTGGATGAAATTGCGGCGGAGGCGCGGAGTCTCGCGGAGGCGGGCTTCCGGGAGGTCGTGCTGACGGGCATTCATCTGACTAGCTACGGCCGCGACGCAAAGGACGGCACGACGCTGCTCGATGCGATTCGCGCGGCGCACGACGTGCCGGGAATCGCGCGGGTGCGGCTGGGCTCGCTGGAGCCGGTCGTCGTCACGCCAGATTTCGTCGAGGGAATCAAGGGCATGCCGAAGGTCTGCCATCAGTTCCACCTCGCGCTGCAAAGCGGCAGCGACACGGTGCTTGCGCGCATGCATCGGCGCTACACCAGCGGCGAGTTTTTGGACGCCTGCGCCATGCTGCGCGAAGCGTTTGAGGATTGCGCGCTGACCACCGACGTGATGACCGGCTTCCCCGGCGAAACGGAGGCGGAATTCGCGCAGACGAAGGACACCTGCACCCGCGCGGGGTTCGCGCGGATGCACGTCTTCCCGTATTCCGAGCGCGAGGGCACGAAGGCCGCGCTCATGCCGGACAGCGTACCGCGGCACATCCGCGAGGAACGTGCCCGCGAGCTGATCGCGCTGGGGCGCGAGCTGGAAAAGAAGGCGCTGGAAGCGAGAATCGGCAGGGAAGAGGATGTGCTCGTCGAGGAGATCGACGGGCAGGGCAACGGCGCGGGCTATACCGGCGGGTATATGCGCGTATGCGTCAGGGGCGGAAAGCCCGGCGAAATCGCGCGGGTCAGAATCACGGGCACGGACGGCGAGGAACTGACGGGCGAAATCATCGAAAACGAAAAAGGAGAGATCCACATGAGCGATTGTCTTTTCTGCAAAATTGCCGCGGGCGAAATCCCGAGCACGAAGGTCTATGAGGATGAAACGACGCTGGCTTTCCGCGACATCGCGCCGCAGGCGCCGGTGCACGTGCTGGTGATCCCCAAAAAGCACATCAGCGGCTGGTACGACGCGCAGGGCGAAAGCGACGAGACGCTCGCGCACCTGATGCGCGTGGCGGCGCAGGTCGCCAAGAGCGAGGGCATTGTGGAAAGCGGCTTCCGCGTGGTCTCCAACTGCGGCGACGACGCTCAGCAGACCGTGAAGCATCTGCATCTGCATGTGCTCGGCGGCAAAAAGATGGACGGCCGGATGGCCTGATGCGCAAACAACCGCGCAAACAAATTTTTGGCGAAAAGCAAAAATACGGTTGACGAAATGAAATTGTTGCGCTATAATTAGCTGTACGGTACTCCATTGACGGCTGATTTGACGCAATGGATCGTCGAATGTTGAGCCGAGGGGAGGGATACTAGATGTCTGAGATCCGTGTTCGTGAGAATGAATCCCTGGAAAGTGCTCTGAGGAGATTCAAGAGGCAGTGCGCGCGTTCTGGCGTTATTGCTGAGGTCCGTAAGAGAGAGCATTACGAGAAGCCCAGCGTAAGACGTAAGAAAAAATCTGAAGCGGCTAGAAAGCGTAAATATAATTAAGTGCACGTAAAAAGCCTTGACACCAGTCAGG
>OLRC01002300.1_pt1 | contig 10584 bp, 10 predicted proteins | sample 1672081 | NCBI WGS metagenome assembly OLRC01 (sample SAMEA3136643, study PRJEB25190) | human gut metagenome | biome: human gut; feature: human-associated habitat; material: faeces | place: Austria | collected 2013
ATGCCGATCACGTTCTTCATCCCGCGAGCCAGTCGCAGCGTCGTCTCGGCCGTCATGTTGACGCCCGAGCGTCCCGGGATGTTGTAGAGGATCACCGGCAGCGGCGAGTGCTCTGACACGGTGCGGAAATGCTGGTACAAGCCCTCCTGCGAGGGCTTGTTGTAGTAGGGCGTAACGCTCAGGATGGCGTCGGCGCCCCGCAGGTCGAATTCGCGCAGCTGATCCAGTACCTCCGACGTCGAATTGCCGCCGCAGCCCATTACCAGCGGTACGCGTCCCGCGATGTGGTTGGTGATGAACATGGCTATCACGGCGCGTTCGGGCATGTAGAGCGTCGGCGTTTCGGCCGTGGTGCCCAACGCCACGATGTAGTCCACGCCGCCTTCGATCACATAGTCGATCATGCATGCCAGCGCCTGGTAGTCGACTTTTCCTTCGGGTGTAAAGGGGGTTATCATGGCGGCCCCCACGCCGCAGAGCTTGTGTCGTATCATATGATTCTGTTTGGCATTATGTAGTTTTTTATGCGTATTCCTTTTCCGCGGGGCTCAGAACAACTCGCCTTGTTGGACGGGTTCGCCGTCCCCGCCTTCCGTCGCGGCCGGGGCGCCATTGTTCCTGCCTCCGGTATTTGCCGTTGTTGCGCTGTCGGCTTCCGTCCCGTTTGCCGCCGGGGCTTCCTGCCCGCCGACCATGGCGATGAACTCCTCTTCGGAAATGATCTTCACGCCCAGCTTCTCGGCTTTCCTGAGCTTCGCCGGGCCCATGTTGTCGCCCGCCACGATGGTATCCTTTTTGGAGCCGAACACCGGCTCCACCAGCAGGAACTTATAGCCTACAAGCTCCGGCATTTTGCGGGTGGCGACAACGGTCCCCTTGACGATCCCTAAAATCATAGCTTACTCCTCTTTGCCCAGCACGGTGACCAGCTGCCCCTGCTTGAGCAGGAAGGCATTGCCATCGTCCGTGTCGATGTGAAAATCCAGTGCACATTTGCCGTTTGCGCGGATCAGCACCCCGCCCATCACGCCCGGCTTGGGGCCGTCGATCTTTACCTGCACGCGGTCGCCGTCGGCAAGGCCGAAGGCCGCTGCCTGTGCGGGAGTCATGTGGATGTGGCGGTCGGCGATCATCACGCCCTCCGGCACAGTCAGGGTGCCATTGGGGCCGCGCAGGGTCACGCCCGGCGTGCCCTTTGTATCCCCGCTGGAGCGCACCGGTGCTTTGATGCCGATGTTGCGGCAGTCGGTCTGCGCCAGCTCGATCTGAGTGGCACTGCGCTCCGGGCCAAGGATGCGGACATGCTTCAGTTCGCCCTTGGGGCCGATGATGTCCAGACATTCCTCGCAGGCAAACTGGCCGGGCTGGCTCAGCGCCTTTTTGGGGGTGAGCTGGTAGCCATAGCCGAACAGCTTGTCCACATCATCGCGGGTAAGGTGGATGTGCCGCACCGAGATGCCTACCGGCACCTGACGGCTGCGCTTTTGCAGCTCTGCCTGCACGGCCTGCGTGATCAGGAGCAGCAGCTGTTCCTGACTGATGTCATGGTAAACCAAGGCACAGCGCTCCTTTCTTATGCAGCGTCAGCGCAGTTCTCAGCGCAGCTCAGGCATGCACTCGGACACGCTTGCGTGCGGGCGGGGAATGACCAGTGCGCTGACCACTTCGCCAATGCGGGAAGCAGCGGTCTGGCCTGCCTCAACAGCAGCCTTCACAGCGCCAACGTCGCCCTGCACGAACACGGTAACAAGGCCTGCGCCGATCTTCTCCTGACCCACCAGAGAGACATCTGCGCTCTTCAGCATGGCATCGGCTGCCTCGATGGAAGCGGTCAGGCCGTTGGTCTCGATCATGCCCAGAGCGGCATCCAGCGGCACCTGCTCGCCTGCGGGCAGGCCGGACTTGCCGGTAGCGGGGCCCTTGGCGGGCATGATGCGGGCCAGATCTGCGTGAGGACGTGCAATGACGTTGACGCAGAACAGCTCACCCACGCGGGAAGCTGCCTCTTCGCCAGCCTCGGTAGCAGCCTTGACAGCGCCCACCTCGCCGGTAACGATCACGGTGGTCAGACCGGCACCGATGGTGTCGGAACCAATGAACTCAACATCAGCAGCCTTCAGCATTGCATCGGTAGCGTCGATGTTGCCAACCAGACCCTTCGTCTCGATAAAACCCAGAGCTTTCATAAGTTGTTCCTCCTGTCAGAACACTGAAAAAATTGTATGTGATGGTTTCGTCCTTCAAAAACTCAGATGATGCGCAGCCCGCCCTCGGCCAGCATGCAGCGGCGGCGGCGGCAGAAACTCTTTGCGCAGGTGATGCCCTCGCCGGTGGGGCCGGCAATGGTCATGGTGCAGTGGCCCTCGCCGCCAATGCCAACACCGGCCTTGGTGGCGCTGTTCTTTACGTAGATGGTGGTCTCAATGACCCGGGCAAAGCGGGTCATGTGGTCCACATCCTTGGAGAAGATGGAAGCGGTGTGGCGGTTGCCGTGCTCGGCCACCACGGCATCTTCCACCGCCTGTTCAAAGCTCTGGCAGCGCACGATGGGCAGCACCGGCATCATCTGCTCCACCAGCACGAACGGATGGTCGGCAGGCACCTCGCAGATGGCAAGGCGGCAAGTATCCGGCACATGCACGCCGATGGTCTCCAGAATGCGGGCGGCATCCTTGCCCACCCACTTTTTGTTCACCTCGTGGCCGCCGCCCTTCTTGGGCTGCAGCACGATGTTCACCAGCTGTTCGGTCTGGGCCTTGTTCAGCAGGTAGGCACCCTGCTTCTGCAGCTCGTGCAGCAGGCCGTCGTAGGCGGTGTTCACGGCGAACACTTCCTTCTCTGCAAAGCAGAGGATGTTGTTATCGAACGAAGCGCCTTCGTAGATCTTGCGGCCTGCCAGCTCGATGTCTGCGGTCTCGTCCACGATGACGGGTGGGTTGCCTGCACCGGCACCGATGCACTTTTTGCCGCTGCGCAGCAGGGCGTTCACCATGCCCATGCCACCGGTGCCTGCCATCAGGCGGATCTTGGGGTTTGCGGCCATCTTGTCCACATTCTCCATGGTCGGCTCACGGGTCATGGTAATGAGGTTTGCAGGGCCGCCCGCCTCGATGATGGCGGTATTCAGCGCCTGCAGGCAGTCGGCAGACACCCGCTTTGCGCGGGGGTGCACGTTGAACACCACGGTGTTGCCGCCTGCGATCATGCTGATGGTGTTGTTGATGATGGTCTCGGTAGGGTTGGTGGTGGGGGTGATGGAGCAGATCACACCAAAGGGTGCATACTCTTCCAGCATCAGGCCCGCGTCACCGCTCTTGGCTTCGGTGGTCAGGCATTCGGGGCCGGGGGTCTTGTTGATGACAGCCAGATGTTTTTCCACCTTGTCCTCATAGCGGCCCATGCCGGTCTCTTCCACGATCTTGTGGCACCACTCCTCCACATGTGCCCGGGCACAGCGGCGGATGGCTTCAATGATGCGCTGGCGGTCCTCGATCTTGTAGTTGGCCGCCCAGTCGCGCTGGGCTTTCCATGCAGCCTCCACTGCGTCGTCTACGTTCTCGAACACGCCGCGGTCGCCTGCTGCACCGCCGGGTGCAGCGGTATAGGCTGCAGGGGCGGCGCTTGTCTGTGCACCGCCCATACCGGCAAGCACCTGCTTGACGATCGCTTCAATTTCCTGCGAACTGATATCCATGGTTTTCGTTCCTTTCCGTAAAGGTCATATCCGTTGGATCAAACGAAACTTTTTGTTATTGAAAGCTCTTCAGCGTCCGGCGGATGACCTCGGCCATTGCGGCATCGCGGGCATTTGCGGACTTCGGTGCGGCCGGGGCCGCTTCCATTGCAGGGACTGCCGCAGGCTGTGCGGCGGGCACCAGGGCAGGGGCAGGAGCCGCCTGCTGTTTGGGCAGGGCGGGCAGCGCCATGCCCGGCTGGATCAGCCCGGTAACGCCCGGCAGGCTCACCGGCTGGGCAGGCTGTGCGGCGGGTACTGCCATTGCCACAGGCTGTGCAGCGGGCTGAGCCATGGGCTGCACGGCAGGTGCGCCGCACTTGCTGCAGCCGGTGCAGTGACCGCCGCAGCTGCCGCATTTGGAGCAGCCTGCGCAGCCCAGCTTTGCGGTGACGGCTGCGTAGTAATCCAGTGCTTCCACCAGATGGGCCGCATCTGCCGGGGTCTTGCCCCAGGTCAGACAGCCGTCATTTTCCAGCAGGACAGCCTTATCGGTGCGGCACAACAGGCTGACAGCCTGTGCCTGCGCGTCCACGTTCTGGGCGGGCAGCAGCTGCACCCGTCCCAGCGCCCGCACTGCGGGGCTGAACGCTGCAGGCTGCACGGTCTGGCCCTGCATCCCCATCACAGCCGCGCAGGCCGGATAGGTGTGCATCACGCACTGGGCGTTCTCGTTTTCCTGATAGATTTTCAGATGGATGGGCAGATCTTCGGGCAGGGGCTTGGGCTTTGCGCTGAGCATCGCCTTGCCATTCATATCCACGCGCACCAGCATATCCTGCGTGAGCGCGGCCTTGTCGGCACCGGCAACGGTCACCCACACGGCCTGCGGGCCGACGCGGACGCTCATGCTGCCGTCACCGGCCACCAGCCAGCCCTTGGCTTCCAGCCGACGGGCCATTTCCATGATGGCTTTTTTTGCCTCAAAGTCTGAGAGGTAAGTAACGCCTTGAATCACCATACGTTTCTTTCCTCCTTTTTAACGGCGCAGCGGCGGGATCTTGAGCATGGCGCGCACCTCGTCGGGAGTCATGGGCATCATGCCCTTGGACTTTACGATGTCCGACACCTTTGCGATCAACGCTGCGTTGTTGTCCACATGGACACCCGGCGCGATCATGTCCGAATCCTCAAAGCCGATGCGCACGGTGGAAGCGCCCATATCCAGCGCAGTCTTGACCATTTCCCAGTCCTCGCGGTGGGCCTGCGTGTAGCCCCACAGGTAGTCGCCGTTTGGAAAGTTCTCTTCCAGCGCCTGGATCATGTGGCGCAGGGCCGGCACCGTGGCAGGCATCTCGCCGCCATGGCCGAACACCAGTGCAAACAGGATGGGTTTTACAAAGTGGAACTTGTCGTTCAGTTCCCGCACGGTGTTGATCATGCCCAGCTCAAAGACCTCGGTCTCCGGGATCTTCTTGTTGTCCATGATGGTCTTGACGCAGTACTCCACATCCTTGATGGGGTTCTGGTACACCGAGGTACCCAGATTCACCGAGCCGACATTCAGGCTGTTGGCTTCCACCCAGGAGGGGTAGCAGGGCTGCACACGTTCCTCAATGGTCAGGTTGGACACGCCGCCGGTGGAGATCTCCACCACGATGTCGCACATCTCGCGGATGTAGGCCACCGTTTCTTCCAGCAGGCTCAGATCCGGGGTGAGGTTGCCGTTCAGGTCGCGGCAGTGCAGGTGCACCATAGACGCGCCGTTTTTGTAGCACTCATACACATCCCGGGCAATGGCCCGCGGATTGATGAGAATGTCTGTGGCCGCAACGGGGGCCACGGAGATCATGATTTTTTTCATTGGATGAACACTCCTTGCATGTCGCATTGGAGAAGCTTAACAAAGGATGCTAACGTCATTTTAGCACAAACATCCTATCTTGTAAACTCACAGTCCCCCGCCCGCCTTTTACGGCAGGCAGGAGGCCTGTATGCTTACTTCTTCCAGAAGATGTAGTGATCCTGCACTGTAGCGGCGATCTCGTCCACCTGCCTGCGCTCGATCACGCTGAGCAGCTGGCGGTGCAGCTCTACGAACCGCTCGATCTCCTCTTCGCCCTTGGCCAGCACCTTGCGGGTGGTCTCCAGACGGCTGGGCAGCGTCAGCCGGGTGATATACTCGGTGATGGTGGCCAGCATAGGGTTCTGGGCCGCATTGGCGATCTGGGTGTGGAACCGGCTGTCCAGCTCCAGCACCTTGTCCACCGAAGGCTCCGGCGAGTGCATTTCGGCAGAAAGCTCGCCGAAGGTGCGGTACAGGTCCGGCAGAAAGGATGTGATATCATTGCGCTGAATGATAATATTCAGCGTACCGATATCGATGACGGAGCGCAGTTCCACAAATTCCTGCCAGCTGTTCTTCTGCAGGATGATGCTGTACAGCATCGGGTCCAGCATTTTCTGGTTGTAGTTTTCGCTCACAAAGGTGCCGTCGGCACGCTTGATGTACAGGATGCCGTAGGCCTGCAGCTTTTTCACAGCTTCCCGCACCGAGTTGCGGCCCGCGCCGAACTGCTTGCACAGCTCCATTTCGGTAGGCAGCTTGTCGCCCGGATGCAGGGTGCCGTCGATGATCTGGGAGATGATCCCATCCATGACCTGATCGACTACAGACTTTACCGCATTCTTCTGTTTTTCAGGATGTTCCATTGACATGGTTCCGCCTCCAAATCCGGTTTGGTGGATATTCGGGGTCATTCAGCGCGGAACGTTCCGGGGCAGAAAGCCTCCAAACATCACATGTTAAATCTTTGCCACTATTTTACCATATCGGAGGGGCGGACGCAACGGTTACGCCATCAAATAGGTAGGCAGCAGGATCAGCTGAGGGAAGGCGACCATCAGGGCAATGCAGACGAAGGTGGCCGCAATAAACGGCACCAATGTGGGGAACACTTCACCAACAGTCGTATCCATCAGGTCGCAGGCAACGTAGATACACATGCCCACCGGGGGAGTGACCAGACCAATGCCGATGACCACGGTGATCAGAACGCTGAGCACGATGGGGTCGATGCCCACGCCCAGAGCAATGGGATACAGGATGGGCATGAACAGGGTCAGCGTTGCAATGGACTCCATGAACATGGTGACGATGAAGAAAATCAGCAGGATCACGATGAGAATGACAGTGGGGTTGGTGGAGAAGCCCAGCATGGTCTTGGCCACCCACTTGTCAAAGCCCGCAGTGGTCAGCATGACGGTGTACAGCTTTGCAGCGCCGATAACGATGAAGATACGACCGCTGGTGCGGACGGTCTCTGCAAAGGCAAACTTGATGTCCTCCCACTTGAGTTCGCGGTAGATGATGCCGCCGGCAAACAGACCGTAAACAACAGCAATCACGCCTGCCTCGGTGGGGCTGACGATACCCATGGTGATGGTGCCCACGATGATGATGGGCATGAGCAGGGCGGGCCAGCTCTCCCACAGGCCATGCAGCACGGGACCGATGGTGAAGTGGCCCGGCTCCTTGGGCACGCCTTCCTTCTTGGCCATGAAATAGCTGACGATCATCTGTGCCAAACCGCACAGGACGCCGGGGATAATGCCGCCGAGGAACAGCTTACCGGTGGAAATGCCGCAGATACCAGCAATAACCACCATGGGGATGGACGGAGGAATGATGATGCCGATGGTGGAGGAAATGGCGGTAACGGCAACGGTAAAGTTCTTGGAGTAGCCCTTGCGCACCATTTCCGGCATGAACATACCGGAAACGCCTGCGGTATCGGCAACAGCGGAACCGGAGATGCCCGCAAAGATCATGCTGGAAAGCACGTTCACGTGAGCCAGACCGCCGTAGATGTGGCCGACGATGGAGTAACAGAAGTCCATCAGGCGCTTGGAAATACCGCCCTTGGACATGGTGAAGCCGGCAAAGGTGTACAGAGGGATGGCCAGCAGTGCAAAGCTGTTCATGCCCTCAAACATGCGCTGGGCAATGGTGACGGTGCTGCCGCCGCCCAGAAACAGGATGCCGCCCATGGCGGACAGGCCCAGACTCATGGCGATGGGCACGCCCAGAAACAGCAGAACGAAGAATGAGATCAGCAGCCATGCGATCATTTGGATTTGCCCCCTTCCGGTTTTGCGGTCAGTTCAACGATCAGGTTGAGAACGGCGGACAGGATGCACAGCACACCGGCAATGGGGAAGATGGTGTACACCTGACCCATGGTGAACTGCGGCATGGTGGAAACAGCCTGCTTTGCGCGGGTGCACAGCTGGTAGCCGCCGTAGGTGACCATGACGTAGAACAGGATGATGAACACATCACGGATGATGACAACGACTTTTTTGCCCAGCGGGGTCTTACCGAGGATGGAATCCACCACTTCCACGCGGAGGTTGGTACCCATGGCGTTGATGCCGATGCAGACAATGAGCATGGACCAGACGTTCAGATACTGGCTGCTCTCCATATACCACTTGAAGCCGCCGATGCCGGGGATCAGGCGCAGCACAACGTTTGCGAACAGAATTACCATCATAGCTGCGCAGAGAATGGCGGAAATGAGGGTGGTGATCTTGTCCAGAGTGGTTTGCAGTTTTTTCACAGTACAAACTCCTTTCCAAGTGCGATTCAGATAAAATGCAAAGGGACGAAGGGCACGCCCCCTCGTCCCTTTGCTTCGGTTTTATTTCAAGGTTTTCTGGTCAGTGATCTCAGCGGGCTTCTTTCCATGCCTTCAGCTGATCCAGCAGGTCGCCGTAGGTATCAGCGTTGTCGGTCAGGACTTTTTCGGTCGCAGCTGCAAACGGAGCCAGTTCCGGGCTGTTGATCTTCATGCCCTTCTCTTCCAGAGCGGAGACCAGGTCGTTGGTCTGCTGCTCGTTCAGCTCACGGTCGTAATCGGCAGATGCCTTTGCAGCGTCGGAAACGATCTGCTGCTGGTCAGCGCTCAGCTTGTTCCAGCTGCTCTCGGCAATGGTAAAGCACATGCCGGAGTAGATGTGGTTGGTGATGCTCAGGTACTCCTGAACCTCGAACAGGTTGTTGTTGTAGATAACGGGGATGGGGTTCTCCTGTGCATCGTAGGTCTTCTGCTGCAGAGCCTGATACAGCTCAGAGAAGCTCAGCGGCTGGGGGTTGGCACCCAGAGCGGTCATGGTAGCCATGATGACGGGGTTCTCGGGGGTGCGGATCAGCAGACCGTTCATGTCGGCAGGGCTGTTGATGGGGCCCTTGGAGTTGGTCACGCAGCGGAAGCCGTTGCAGTAGTGGGCCAGCACACGCATATTCTGGCTCAGCAGGCCTTCCTCAGCGGCAGCCTCGATGTCGCTGTCCATGAATGCCCATGCATCGTCGAAGGTCTCGAACTGGAACGGCAGTGCGGAAATGCCCATCTTTGCATCGTAGGTGGCAAAGTTGGAAGCGTCGGTGATGATGATATCCACCGTGCCGGAATCCAGAGCGATAGAGTTGATCAGGTCAGCATCGCCGCCCAGCTGGCCGGAGGGGTACAGCTGAACTTCCACAGCGCCGCCGGTCTTTTCGGCAACTTCTTCTGCAAACTGCTTTGCGCCCTTTGCACGGGGGTCTTCTTCGTTGGTGGAGAAGCCCAGCTTCAGGGTGACAGCCGAGCCGGAAGCGGCAGCGGAAGAACCGGTGGAAGCTGCAGTAGAGGCAGTGGAAGCAGCAGTGCTGGTGCCGGAGCCGCCGCAGGCAGCCAGACCCAGAGCAGCAGCGGAAATGCCAGCCACCTTCAGGAAGTCACGACGGGAAATCATCTTTTTCATAAGAATTCTCCTTCAAAAAATATCTTCTCCTGAGCCGGTCTCGTGCTCCGGCTCTTGTTCCTTTTTTAAATGGTGCCTTTCTTTTCCAGCGCCTTTTTCAGCTCGGCTGCACCAAAGCGGGGGCTGCTGAGAACCACCTTGCCAAACTTATCGGCGATATACTGTTCGCAGTAGGCCATGCTGCCCTGTGCAAACACGATCACGTCTACCTTGTCGGCAATGGTACCGGCCATCTCGGTCATGCGGGCCTTGAACTGGTCCTGATCCAGACCGAATGCACCGTCCACCAGACAGTCCACCAGCTCCACGTGTCTGTTGCACTCGCGGGCCATGCGCAGGATGGTGCCCTTGGTGGGTTCCAGCGTGGTGGGCAGGGTAGCCATCACGCCAATGCGCTGGCCCTTGCGGACAGCCTCGCGGCACATCTCCTCGTCCACGCGGACGATAGGCACACCAATGTACTTTGCCACGTCCTGTGCGCTGTCGGCAACTTCGCCCACGCTGCTGCACAGGTTCAGCATGGCATCCACGCCTTCCTCAGCGGCTTTCATGTACATGCCGATCAGGCGTGCTGCCGGTGCAGTGGTCACATAGCCTGCCGCGCGGACATCTGCCAGAATGCTGGGGTCCTGCAGGCTGTACAGCTCCACATCATCGCCCAGCTGCTTTTTGACCTCCTGCTCCACCAGTTCGATCAGTTCCGGGGTGGTGCTGGTATAGATCAGACCTACCTTCATAACGGAAAAGCCTCCTTTTGTTTTTCGTGTTCTCGTGCCGGACAAGCCCGCAGCAAAGGCTCTTTGCTACATCCTACCTTTAGTTCAATCTCAACAGCTTGTCCGTCTTTACATCCTACCATTAGATTACTCTTCGGTCCGCAAAAAGTAAATTGGCGAATAGCCGATATTTCGGGCCGGTTTTGGTCGTTCTGCACAAATGTGGGATGCAAGTGGTGAAAAATCCACTTCTTTCTGGACATCATCCCATCTTGCGGCGTATAATACCCTTAAAGAAAAAGACAGGGAAGGAGCCACCGGAACATGAATCCGTTTCAAAGTGATAACATCTGGAAAAAGAAGGCCCGGCAGGGCAAGGCGCAGCAGCAT
>OLRC01002305.1_pt1 | contig 10567 bp, 7 predicted proteins | sample 1672081 | NCBI WGS metagenome assembly OLRC01 (sample SAMEA3136643, study PRJEB25190) | human gut metagenome | biome: human gut; feature: human-associated habitat; material: faeces | place: Austria | collected 2013
TAATGGCAGCAGGGGTACACACAACTGCATTTGCAAAGGATTATCAGGGAGCCGACGGATGGCAGGTTCATTTCACCGGCGACAAGATGGAAAGCAATTTTGAAAACAAGACTGTTTCCGATGAGCTGGCAACGATCCAGCCGGGTGACAGCATCGAATTGAAGGTTCAGCTGAAAAACTCCGATAAAGGCGAGACCGATTGGTACATGACCAATGAGATCATCCAGACACTGGAGGAAGCACAGGAATCCGCTGAAGGCGGTGCTTACGAATACAAGCTGACTTATGTTGGAAGTGACAATACCGAAAAGGTACTCTATAACAGTGATACCGTCGGAGGTGAAGGTTCTTCTAAGACCGGTGAAGGTCTGAAGGAGCTTGGAAACTCTACCGAGAAATATTTCTACCTCGGTCGTCTTGCTTCCAATGGTACCGGAACCGTACACCTTACCATCGGTATCGAAGGTGAGACACAGGGCAATGGTTATCAGAACACGCTCGCAAAGCTTCGTATGAACTTTGCAGTGGAAAAGGTAAAAGTAAGCAATACCATTACCAAGACGAAAATCGTCAAGACTACCAACACCGTTAAGACCGGTGATACCGCAAGAGTTCTTCTCTTCTGTGTGCTTGCACTCATCAGTGGACTGATCCTTCTGGCATACGGAATCTACACATATAACAAGAACACAAAGAAACGCAGACGGAAAGGAGAGTAAGCAGATGAAAAGATGGAAAAAATTACTGGTTTCTCTTCTGACTGTATCAATGACGATCGGTGCATCCACGATGAGCGTTATGGCTGCTAACGGGTATACCTATAAGGTAACTTTATCTGCAGGTAATAAAGGAACGATAAACGGCCAGGCTAAGGAGGAGCGGGATTCTCTTGTCGCCGGTTCTACTGTTACTTTTAATCTGAAGGACGTTCAGGTAACCGATGACAAATACTATGTCAAAGGAATCCGTCTCAGCGGACGTGACAATGAAGAAGCTCTTGCTTCTCCTGTATTAGACAATGTAACCGGCGATGCCGACTATGTAGTAGCCTATGGAATCAAAAAGGACATGGTTGCCTACACCGTAAACTATCAGGATGCTTCCGGTAAGGCGCTTGCAGAAAGCCAGACCTTCTACGGAAATGTCGGTGACAAACCAATCGTCGCTTATCAGTATATCGAGAATTATATTCCAGATGCTCTTGCACTTACCAAGACTTTGAGTAATAATGTATCTGAGAATGTATTTACGTTTACCTACAAACCGGGTGCTACAGACCGTGTTGTTACAACAACAACCACCATCACAACGACTGTTCCTGGTACAGCAACTCCTGGCACAGGTACCGGTAATGCCGGTACAACAGGTGGCACGACAGGCGGCACAACCGGTGGAACTGCCGGAACTACCGGTGGCACTACAACCGGAACTGCCGGAACTACCGGTGGAACTACAACCGGAACTACCGGTGGCACAACAGACGGAACCACAACCGGTACAACCGATGGTACAACGACAGATAACAATTCTCAGGATACGACAGCTAAAGATAAAGATACTGCAACATCTGAGGATGAACAGACACCAAAGTCTCTGGTAGATCTGGATGATGAAGACACTCCAAAAGGAAATATCGATGCGAAAGACAAGACGAGCAAGACTCCGATCGCAGCAGGGATCGGCATTATCGTTGTTGCGGTAGCAGCTCTCGCAGGACTGATCGTATTCTTGAAAAAACGTGCAAAATAAAAAAAGCGCGGCACTAAAGGAGAAGTCTTTTTTGAAGAGAACGAAGAAAAAGAAAAGCCCGGTGGCTGCATTTTGCAGTGCACTGGGCACTGTTTTACTGACAGTACTGATTCTTGCCTGTATTCCGCTGACGCTTCCGAAAGCTTTTGGTTTTCAGATGTACACCGTGATCAGTGGGAGCATGGAACCGGCAATCCCGACGGGAAGCCTGGTCTATGTCCGGTATGAAGAACCAGACACGATCGTCAAAGATGATGTCATTGCTTTTTACAGCAACAATGCAGACGGCTCGATCATCACCCACCGTGTAGTATCCAACAGCCCGGCGATGGGACAGTTTATCACCAAAGGGGATGCCAATGAGGAAAAAGATATGAATCCGATCCCTTACAACAACTACATCGGAAAAGTAAAGCTTTCTGTTCCGGTTGTCGGCGGTATCGCACAGGCTGCAACCGGCACTGCCGGAAAGATTGCCGCTGCATCTATCATCGGTCTTGCTGTGATTCTTGAAATCGTTGCTGCCATGCTTGACAGACGCGATGACGAAGACGAATAAGAGAAAACGTTTTTCATTTTAGCTTGCTAAAGTGTGAAACATTTGCTAAAATAATATCAGATTGTATTGTCAGAAGAAGATGGGGGAATTTCACAATTCTCCCATTTGTCATATATTGAAAAGAATGGAGAGGTGAACGGATTGTTATCCAACCAGATTTTACAGAGAACAATCAATGAAATAGGGGATATCATCGAGTGTAACTGTTCCATCTGGAACACAGACGGAGTGATGCTTGCAGCTGTAGGTAAGGAGAAACCTGCAGTAAAAAAAGCTGTCTGCTCATTTTTAAAAGAGCTGGAGGTTACCGGCGTATCGGAGGAGCACCTGGATGAATGCTATGGTCTGTTCCCGGTTTATGATGATGATGAACTGACTTATATTTTCGTGATCGAGCACAATAATGAGATTGATGTGCATACCAGCGGACGCTTAAGTGTCTGCCAGCTGGAGAGCCTTTTAAGATCCGGAAGCGAACGTCTTGACCGTAACCGTTTTATCCAGAACCTGCTCCTGGATAACCTGCTTCTCGTAGATATCTACAATCAGGCGAAAAAGCTTGGTATTACAGTGGAGCAGCGCAGAGTCGTCTATCTGATCGAACCGAAGAATCCGGATGACACGATCGTCCTGGATATGATCCGTGGGATTTATTCCTCGGGAACCGGTGATTTTGTTACTGCCGTAGATGAGGGACATATTATTCTGATCAAGTCCCTTGACAGTACGGATGATTATGATACGATCCGTTCGACTGCCGATATGCTGGTGAATGCGATCAACACCGAAGCTATGGTCAATGTCCGGCTTTCCTTCGGAACCATCATTCCCGAACTCAAAGAGGTCTCACAGTCTTACAAAGAAGCTGGCATGGCTCTGGATGTGGGACGTATCTTCTATCCGGAACGCAATATTTTATCCTACCGCGAACTCGGTATCGGACGGCTGATCCACCAGCTTCCCGTTTCCTTATGCGAGATGTTCCTGGAAGAAGTATTTGCCGGAAATACCGTTGATCAGTTTGACGAAGAAACCTTATCCACAGTTGATAAATTTTTTGAAAACAGCCTGAATATTTCGGAGACAGCGAGACAGCTTTTCGTCCACCGGAATACGCTCGTCTACCGGCTGGAGAAGATCCAGAAGCAGACCGGGCTGGATGTCAGAGTCTTTGAGGACGCCCTGACATTTAAGATTGCTTTGATGGTCGCAGACCACATGAAATTTATAGAAAACAGAAAATAGGAGGACATGATATGGTGAAATTATACGAAGGCGGTGCCTATCTTTTACACGGTACTGAGGTAATTGCAGATGCACCCGATGCACTTGCTGCCGTAAAAAGCAAGACAGGTATTGAGACAACAAAAGAAGCTGCTGCAAAAGAGACAATGGCTTATGGGATCTTAAGTGCGCATAATACTTCCGGTAATATGCAGCAGCTTCAGATCAAATTTGACAAGCTGACTTCGCACGACATTACCTTTGTCGGAATCATCCAGACTGCAAGAGCATCCGGACTGGAGAAATTCCCGATCCCTTATGTTCTGACCAACTGCCATAACTCTCTGTGTGCAGTCGGCGGTACGATCAATGAAGATGACCACATGTTTGGACTGACCTGTGCGAAGAAGTACGGCGGTGTCTATGTTCCGCCTCATCAGGCCGTTATCCACCAGTTTGCCCGTGAAATGCTCGCAGGCGGCGGCAAGATGATCCTTGGTTCTGACAGCCACACCCGTTATGGTGCACTCGGTACCATGGCAATGGGAGAGGGCGGACCGGAACTTGTAAAACAGCTTCTGAACAAGACTTATGATATCAAGATGCCGGGCGTTGTCGGAATCTATCTGGACGGCGAACCGGTGAAAGGTGTCGGACCGCAGGACGTTGCCCTTGCGATCATCGGCGCAACCTTCGGCAATGGCTATGTCAATAACAAGGTCATGGAATTTGTCGGACCTGGCGTTGGCAAATTAAGTGCAGACTTCCGTATCGGAATCGATGTTATGACGACAGAAACAACCTGCCTTTCTTCTATCTGGAGAACCGATGACAAGATCAAAGAGTTCTACGATATCCACGGAAGAAGTGATGACTTCAGGGAACTGGAGCCTGGCGCAGTCGCTTACTATGACGGTCTTGTATACGTCAATTTGAGCGAGATCAAGCCTATGATCGCCATGCCGTTCCATCCATCCAATGTCTACACCATCGAGGATGTCAATGCCAACCTTGCAGATGTTCTCCACGATGTAGAGCAGCGCGCGCTGGTAAGCCTGGACGGTGCTGTGGATTACTCTCTTCAGGACAAGATCGTAAATGGTAAACTTTATGTCGATCAGGGTATCATCGCAGGCTGTGCCGGCGGCGGTTTTGAAAATATCTGTGCTGCCGCAGACATCATCCGTGGCAAATACATCGGATCAGATGAATTTACCTTCAGTGTTTACCCGGCAAGTACACCGATCTACATGGAGCTTGTGAAAAATGGTGCGGTTGCTGACCTGATGGAAGCCGGTACGATCGTGAAGACTGCCTTCTGCGGACCGTGCTTCGGTGCTGGGGATACTCCGGCAAACAATGCATTTTCCATCCGTCACTCTACCCGTAACTTCCCGAACCGTGAAGGAAGCAAGCTGCAGAGTGGACAGATCGCATCTGTTGCCCTTATGGATGCACGTTCCATTGCCGCAACTGCTGCGAACAAAGGTTTCCTTACTCCGGCAACAGATTTTGATATTGAATACAAGAACCCGACCTACCACTTTGATTCCAGAATTTACGCCAACCGTGTATTTGACAGCCACGGCGTTGCTGATCCTTCGGTTGAGATCAAATTCGGACCGAACATCAAAGACTGGCCGGCAATGAGCGCTCTTCCTGAGAATCTGATCCTGAAGGTCGTATCTGAGATCCACGATCCGGTTACAACGACAGACGAACTGATCCCGTCCGGCGAGACTTCTTCTTATCGTTCCAACCCGCTTGGACTTGCTGAATTTGCACTTTCCAGAAAGGATCCTGCCTATGTAGGACGCGCGAAAGAGATCCAGAAAGCCCAGAAAGCGATTGAAGCAGGTACTTGTCCACTGGATGTACTGGATGAATTAAAACCGGTGATGGCAGCAATCCAGAAGTCTTATCCGGAAGTCGGCAAAGGAAATATCGGTGTCGGAAGTACCATTTTCGCGGTCAAACCTGGTGATGGTTCTGCCCGTGAGCAGGCTGCTTCCTGCCAGAAGGTTCTCGGCGGCTGGGCGAATATCGCGAATGAGTACGCAACCAAACGTTACCGCTCGAACCTGATCAACTGGGGCATGCTTCCGTTTATTACCGAAGAGGAACACACAAAGCTTTCTTTCAGGAACGGTGACTATCTCTTCGTGCCGGATATCCGCAAAGCAGTAGAAGATAAAGCTTCCACGATCAAGGCTTATGTCGTAGGCGATGATCTGAAGGAGATCGATCTGAAGCTCGGTGATCTGACGGATGCAGAACGTGAGATCATCCTCAAAGGATGTCTGATCAATTATTACAGAGGTTAATTTTTCTCAGACAATGATATGATTTAAAAGGGACGGAAATTTTTCTGTCCCTTTTTGCAACACTTCCGACTTTTTTATACTCTTATATACAAAGAACCTGTTATGAGAGGAGGGACCTTATGATCGATGCAATTGCATTTAAAGAATTATATAAGACGGTTTATCAGGATCTATATCGTTTTGCGCTCTGCATGATGCATCATCCGCAGGATGCAGAAGACGCCGTCAGTGAAGCCGTTCTTTCCGCCTATGAGAACATACATAAATTACGCAAAGAAGAAGCATTCCGTTCCTGGATCTTTCAGATTCTGGCAAATGTGTGCCGCCGGAAGTTAAAGAGCCGTGAACGGACCGAGACCGAGCTGAAAGAAGATCATGCTTCTGCCACATACTGTGACGGACTCCGCACAGATGTGGAACGTGCTTTTCTTATTCTCGATGAAGACGATCAGCTGATCATCGGCTTATCCGTCTATGGCGGTTACAACAGTAAAGAGATTGGAAAAATGCTAAGGCTGAACCCGAATACAGTCCGCTCCCGCAGAAAGCGTGCCCTCGAAAAGATGAGCTGGCTTCTGAAAGAGTAGGATAAAAGAGTAATAGGAGGTGTTTCATATGACAGATCACGAAAAAGAAATACTGGATAAAATAAAACAATCTACGGAAAAAACTCCTGTTCCGGAAAGCCTTGCACCGGATCAGATTATGAAAATGCTGGAAGAGCATAACAGCACTCAGGCTTCCGGACATATCCCGAAAAAGCATGGATTTTCCCGCGGCCACCGGATGCGCGGAGGACTTATCGCTGCCGCACTGGTACTGGTTGTCGGCATTGGCGCCCACATCCGCCAGCAGAATCTTTCTTCAGACTCAGCCACTTCTTCCACAAAAGGCAGTTTTTCAATCGGTACATCCTCCGGTAAGCTTGCCTCTTCCGATACTTTAGAGACGGCAACCGATTATGATGAAATCTACACATACCTGCAATCTTATCAGGATGAGTTGGATTCTTCATCTGTTACCGGTTCAACCGACAGCGGAATTGTCATGTATTCAACTGAAACAGCCGACAGTGGTGCACGCACCGATAGTTCCAGCTCCTCTTCGGATTCTTCAACAGCCTCTGCACGTGCTGTGGATACTTCATTTTCCGATACCAACGTCCGCACAGAAGGCGTCGGTGAAGCAGACATTGTAAAAACGGATGGAAGTTATCTTTATACACTGAAAGCAAACTCACAGGAAATTTCCATTGTAGATATCCGATCTGATCAGATGAAGGTTGTTTCCGGTATTTCGCTGAATGAGAATTTTCAGGCATCCGAATTTTACCTGAGTGACCAGAAGCTTTTTGTCCTTGGCAACATGCAGAACACGCAGGTTGATTCTGACAGTAAAACCTTGTACCGCGGCAGCTGTACCCGTATCCAGACTTATGATCTGGCAGATATCAACAATCCGAAATCCATCGGAACCGTGGATCAGAGTGGTTACTACCGCACTTCACGTTTTAAAGACGGATATCTGTATGTATTCAGCGACTATTATATTTACGATACGATCACCAAAAAAGATTATCCTTCCTATGTTCCGCTTGTTGGTGACAATCTTCTGAAGCAGTCGGATATCTATCTCCCGACGAACCATGCAGCAGACCAGTACCTTGTTGTCAGCTCCGTTTCCGCTTCCAGTCCGGATAAGGCAGCAGACCAGAAAGCAGTCATGTCTGAGAATGGCGAAGTCTATGTGAGTGAGAACAACATTTATATTTACGAGTATGCGAACAGCAGTATCCTCGCAGATAATCTTGCGGCAAAGAATCAGACGATCCTCCGCAAGCTGTCTTACAATAAAGGAAAACTTTCCGGCTCTGCCCAGGGCAAAGTAAAAGGATATCTGAACGATTCCTTCAGCATTGATGAGTATGACAATACGTTGCGGCTGGTGACAACGGTTACGCATAATGTCGGAAGCTCTTCACAGTCCAATTCAGTCTATGTGCTGGATGCAGATTTGAAAACAATCGGTAAGATCGAGGATCTTGCCAAAAATGAACAGGTCTATTCCGCAAGATTTTTGGGCGATACCGGTTACTTTGTAACTTATGAACAGACAGATCCTTTATTCTCCGTAGACTTTTCCGATCCGGAGAATCCGAAGATCCTTGGCAAGCTGAAAATTCCCGGCTTTTCGGAATACCTGCATTTTTACAGTGATAACCTGCTTCTTGGCATCGGTATGGATACCGATGAAAATGGCATTACAAACGGGGTAAAGATCTCCATGTTTGATATCAGTGATCCTTCGGACGTGAAGGAAGTCAGCAAGTACACACTGGATCAGTACTATTACTCGGATGTTTTTTCTGACTACCGTGCAGCACTGGTTGATCCGGAAAAGAATCTGATCGGCTTTCCGCTTTCCGGATCTGCCAACCAGTATGTGATCCTTTCTTACGATAAAGATCAGGGCTTCCAGGTACAAATGCAGGAGGAAGTCAACGGTAATTCTTACCTTGGAACCCGCGGTGTGTATGCAAATGAAAAGTTCTATGTGATCAATGGAAATGCAATTGAAGCATACCGGATGGGAGACTATGTGAAGATAGATGATCTGCTGCTATAGTGCAGCTTTGCAGAAGGAGCTGCCGCTCCGCATACTTTGTACACCATTCCACATCACCTTATACACCAAAATCGTATATACAAAAACAGGTGCCCACTGGGATATATCACTAAGATATACTTACGTGGACACCTGTTTTATATTTTCATTTACCTGTTATTCCACACCGTTAAAGCAGTAGGTACATACCTGGCATGCATCAATCCCGATTGATTTGATCAGATCATCCAGTCTGTGATAACGAAGTGAAGTGAAATTCTGTCTCTTGCGGATTTCCTCCAGCATTGCTGCATACCGGTCACTGTTCGGATCCGCATATTCACCCAGTACATTGACATCATTGTCGCCTTCCCACTCACGGATGATCCTTCTTGTGATCAGATCCAGGTCTGATTTGGAACGGGAGAAGTTCAAATATTTGCATCCGTACAAAAGCGGTGGACATGCCGGGCGGACATGCACTTCTTTTGCGCCACTCTGATACAGGAACTCTGTCGTCTCACGGAGCTGTGTGCCACGCACGATAGAATCATCGATCAGCAGCAGGCTCCTGTCTTCGATCAGACTATGTACCGGGATCAGTTTCATTCTGGCGATCAGATTACGCTGACTCTGTGTTGTCGGCATGAAGGATCTTGGCCAGGTCGGAGTATATTTGATAAATGGTCTTGCATACGGAATACCTGATTCATTTGCATAGCCTATCGCATGAGCGATACCCGAATCCGGAACTCCTGCAACAATATCCACGTCGATCGAATGGTCATCTCTCTGTGCTAAAAGCTTTCCACAGTTGTAACGCATTTCTTCTACACCAACCCCTTCATAAGAAGAAGTAGGATATCCATAGTATACCCACAGGAACGAACAGATTCTCATCTTTTCACATGCAGGACTTACAGTCTCCACAGATTCCGGTGTCACGTAGACGATTTCCCCAGGTCCCAGCTCTTTGTAATCTGTGTATCCAAGGTTGATATATGCAAAGCTTTCAAAGGAAACGCAGTATGCATTCTCTTTCTTTCCGATCACAACCGGTGTACGTCCGAGAAGGTCTCTGGCTGCATAAATTCCATTCTCTGTCAGAAGCAGAAGCGTCATCGAGCCTTCAACTACTGACTGCACATAACGGATTCCCTCAACAAACGAATCCTTTTTACAGATCAATGCCGCAACCAGCTCTGTAGAATTGATCTGTCCATTGGTCATAGACTGAAAATGTGTATGTCCATTTTCATAAAGATTCCGAATCAGCTGATCCGCATTATTGATCTTACCTACTGTCGTAATTCCAAAGCACCCCAGATGCGACTGGATCAGAATTGGCTGTGGATCATAATCTGAAATACATCCAATTCCAATATTTCCCTTCATTGTATCAACATCTTTTTCAAATTTTGTACGGAACGGCGAATTTTCAATATTATGAATCGCTCTCTTCCAGCCATCACTTCCGTAAGTAGCCATACCTCCGCGGCGGGTTCCAAGATGCGAATGATAATCTGTTCCATAAAAAAGATCCAGATTACATGCTTCTTTTGATGCAACGCCAAAAAATCCTCCCATATCTGTAGGTCTCCTTTCTTTATCCCAATACCATAGCCTGTATTTTTCATCTATTTTTTAGTGTATCATGCATTTATGGACGGAAACAATAGCAAAACCCCGAATATATTGCAAATGGCTATAACTATTTCTAATCGTATTTATAATTGTTTGAATTTTCTGATATATATATTGTAATTTCAATTATTTCTAATTTTATAAAAATTATTTTAAAATTATATTGACAAATAATTTTAAAATAAGTATTTGGGTGTTATTATTAAGTCAATCCAAAAGAAAAGAAGTTCCTGACGAGAAAGGGAATTTCAAAAAGATATTTTTTTAATCTGTTACATAGTTTCATATATACTCGCCAAGAGTATAAGATGAAGAACCAGATCAGAAAAGGGTAACAAGAATAATTGTTATTTGAAGGTTAGAAAGTTTTAAAAAAGCAACTATACATTTTGGTTATGAGCGTTTTGTAAGCGGAGTGTGTAGAGAACAATTTTTAAAATTGATAATTTATAATAATAAAAGA
>OLRC01002307.1_pt1 | contig 10562 bp, 10 predicted proteins | sample 1672081 | NCBI WGS metagenome assembly OLRC01 (sample SAMEA3136643, study PRJEB25190) | human gut metagenome | biome: human gut; feature: human-associated habitat; material: faeces | place: Austria | collected 2013
AGCGGCGAGACGGCCACGATAGCCAAGGTGCGCGGCAAGGGCGAGGTGCACCATCACCTGGAGAACCTCGGGTTCGTGGAAGGCGCGCGCGTGGAAGTGCTCTCAGAGCAGTGTGGCAATCTCATCGTCCAGATCAAGGGCACGCAGGTCGCGCTCAACCAGCAAGTCGCTTCGCGTATCGTCACCTGCTAGCTTCTCGTGTCAGCTTGCCGGCAGGGATGCACGCCCGGCGGGGTCGTGCCATGCCGCAAGGGGGGCTGGCTCGAGCGACGGTGAAAAGGCAATACAGGGAAGGATCGAGAATGACAGAGGCAGATCGAGGCAAGACGCTGCGGGATGTGGCCATTGGCGAGACGGCCACGGTGCGCCGTTTGACCGGTGCAGGAGCCATCAAGCGGCACATCATGGACATGGGCATCACGAAGGGCACCGACGTGTACGTGCGCAAGGTGGCTCCACTGGGCGACCCCATCGAGGTCACGGTGCGTGGCTACGAGCTTTCGCTGCGGAAGAACGAGGCCGAAACCATTCTGGTAGGGTAGGGATGCGGCGTCAAAGCCGCCGCATCCGCCGGACACTGCCAAGGAAGGCCAAACAAGCGCGGAGAAGCGCGTTTTTATTGGTATATAGTTAGTCACAGTTAACTTTAGAAAGGGTGGACATGGGAACTCGCATAGCGCTTGCCGGCAATCCCAACTGCGGCAAGACGACGATGTTCAACGACCTGACCGGTGCCAGCCAATATGTGGGCAACTGGCCGGGCGTGACCGTCGAGAAGAAAGAGGGCAAGTACACGCGTGACAAGGACGTGACCATCACCGACCTCCCGGGCATCTATTCGCTTTCCCCGTATTCTCCGGAAGAGATCGTGGCGCGCGACTACTTGCTGTCCGACGAGCCGAACGTGGTCGTCAACCTGGTGGACGCCACCAACCTCGAGCGCAACCTTTACCTGACCACGCAGATTCTCGACCTGGGGCTTCCGGTGGTCGTGGCGCTCAACATGATGGATCTGGTGGAGAAGAACGGTGACAAGATAGACACGGCCAAGCTGTCCCGAAAGCTGGGATGCCCGGTCGTCGAGACGTCTGCACTCAAAGGCCGCGGCATGGACGAGCTTGTTGATGCGGCCGTCAAGGCCGCCAAGAAGGGTGTGCCCGCCGCTCCCGAAATTCGCTTCGCCGACGACGTGGAAACCCCTATCGCCAAGGTGATCGACGTGGTGGGTGCCCGTGTGCCGGCCAACCAGGTGCGTTGGTTCGCCATCAAGCTGCTCGAAGGAGAAGAGCGCACCGTATCCCGGCTCAAGCTTTCCTCTTCCGACCTGAGCGCGATCGCCGCCATTCGCGACGCGATGGAAAGCGACTTCGACGACGATGCCGAGAGCATCGTCACCGGCGCACGCTACGACGCCATCGGCGACGTGGTGGCCGAAACGGTGAAGAGGTCGACGAAGGGCATGACCACCACGCAGAAGATAGACCGCGTGGTCACCAACCGCGTGCTCGGCATACCCATCTTCATCGCGATCATGTTCTTGGTATACTATCTGGCCGTGTCCTTGGGTGGCGGCGTGGTGACCGACTGGGCCAACGACGGCATTTCCGGCGACGGCTGGCTCTACACCGGCGGTGCGGCCTACGACGAGGCCGTAGGCGCGTGGGAAGAACAGGTGGCTGCCGCCGAAGAGGCTGGTGCAAGCGAGGAAGAGCTTGCGGTCCTGCCCGAAGAGGAACCCGACCCGGCAAGCGGCGAATACGGCCTGTGGATTCCGGGCCTCACGCCCGTCGTGTCCGACGCGCTTGAGGCGGTGGGCTGCGCCCCGTGGCTGCAAAGCCTCGTGGTTGACGGCATCGTCGCCGGCGTGGGTGCGGTCATCGGGTTCATTCCCCAGCTCATCATCTTGTTCCTGCTGCTTTCGTTCCTGGAGGCGTGCGGGTACCTGGCGCGCGTCGCGTTCGTGATGGACCGCATCTTCCGCCGCTTCGGACTTTCGGGCAAGAGCTTCATTCCCATGCTCATCGCGAGCGGCTGCGGCGTGCCGGCGGTCATGGCCACCAAGACCATCGAGAACGAGAAGGATCGCCGCATGACCGTCATGACCACCACGATGATCCCCTGTGGTGCGAAGATGCCCATCATCGCGCTGGTGTTCGGCGCGCTCGTGGGCATGGACTCCGGCTCTACGTGGTGGGTCGCACCCCTGTTCTACTTCTTGGGCCTTGCTGCCATCATCGTCAGCTGCATCATGCTGAAGAAGTTCCGCGCCTTTGCGGGGGAGGTCGCCCCGTTCATCATGGAGCTTCCGGCCTACCACCTGCCCACGGTCAAGGCGGTGCTCTTGGCCACGTGGGAGCGCGTGCGCAGCTACATCGTCAAAGCCGGTACCATCATCTTCCTTTCCACCATCGTCATTTGGTTCCTCATGAACTTCGGTTTCTACGAAGGTTCGTTCGGTCTGCTCGACGCCGAGATGGACGGATATCTGGACTACAGCCTCATGGCTGCCCTGGGCAACCTCTTGGCGTGGGTGTTCGCTCCGCTTGGCTTCGGAAATTGGGAGTCCGCTGTCACGTCCATCACGGGGCTCGTCGCCAAGGAGAACGTGGTTGCCACGGTAGGCATTCTGACCAGCTTGGGCGAAGCGGGAGAGACCGATCCCGCCCTGTGGCAAGGCTTCGCCACCATGCTGGGAGGCGGCACGGCGGCCATTGCGGCGTTCGCGGCATTCAACCTGCTCTGCGCCCCGTGCTTTGCGGCCATGGGCACCATCCGCCGTCAGATGATGAGCGCCAAGTGGACGTGGGCCACCATCGGCTATCTGTGCGGGTTCGCGTGGTGCGTGGGCCTGATGATCTACCAGCTGGGCGGATTGGCTATGGGCGAAGTGGCGTTCAACGCGTGGACGGTGGTTGCCCTCGTTGTTGCCGCCGGCCTGCTGTTCCTGCTGTTCCGTCCCATGCCCAAGCATGACGGAAAGAAGGCCGTGCAAGTCGAGGTGGAAGCCGCCTAGGGTCGGCTTGGCGCTCGCTTTCCCCTGGGTCCGCGTGGGGAGCTTGCGGGTTTGGCGTTGGGGCGGCTGTCGGCTTGACGGCCGTCGCCCTTGCCTGGAAGGGCGCTGAAGGCGGTGCCCGGCTTGTGCCGTTCGCTGTCGGACGCCATGGTTCTTGCCCTTGCCCGGAGGGCATTGCGGGTGATCGTTCCTGTTTGCCAGGTGGGTTCAACGAAGGAGGTGCTTCATGCTCGAGATGGGATTGACGCCGGCGACGGTGGTGATTGCGGCCTTGGTGCTGCTGTGGGCCGTATGGGCGGTGCGCCGGCTGCGCGGTCGTGGCCTGTGCGACTGTCACGACCACGATGGTGGCGGCGCCAAGGGCCGCGCTGGCGGCTTGGGCTGTTCCGGCTGCTCCGGCTGCGGCGCGGCCGATCGCATGGTGGCCGAAATGGACCGTCGCCTGCAGGAGAGCGGACGGGCCTCCCGCCGATGACCGCGCTTCCCATGGGACGGACGCTGTAGGAAGGCGGCGTCTCTGGGAGCCTCTCCGGCGGAGTCCTTTCCTTTTACCCGCCAACGGGACGTTTCCCGTATGGCGGTACGCGGATCAATAGAAAATGAGGATGCGCCCTCTTCGGCTTTGGGTCACAATGCCGAAGAGGGCAGCGTCTTTTTTGGCCGCTACGCTTCCGGATGGTGGATGCGGCCGCTGCGCGGAGGGCACCGCTTGCTTTGGCGTCGTTCGCGGCGGTGTGGGTGGCGCAGGGATCCGGTGCAGGACGGCATGCCTGAAGTCGACTCTGGCAAAGAAGGAGAGTGCGGATGCTGGGCTTGGTGCAGGGAAAGGTCGGCGAGCCTTTGACGTTCGAAGGTTACGCGGACGACTACGACAAGGCCATCGTGGCCATGGAATTCTCTCTTGACGGTGGCACCACGTGGACGCGCCATGCGACCGAAGGCGCACAGGCGGGCAGGGTGCTTTCCTGGACGTTCGTCTACACGCCGGAAAAGCCCGGCCGCTATCAGCTGAGGGTGCGCTCGGTCAACGAGGACGGCAGGCACAGTCCCTTGGCCGATGTCGTGGAGTTCGAGGTCGCTTGAAGGCGCGCGGCGACAGGGGATGAAAGGCGGTCGCGCCGTCATCCGGCAAGTTGCTCGTTCTCTATCAGGTCCAGCATTTCCTGGCGGGAATGCACGCCGAGCTTCTGGTAGATATGATGCACATGCGAGTTGACGGTTGCCAGCGTCACGTTCAGGTCTTCGGCGATGCGCGTGGCCGACCGGCCTTTGGCCGTGAGCACCATCACTTCAAGCTCGCGTTCCGAGATGCCGGCTCGTTGTGCCAACCGTTCGCACTTGGTCTTGAAACGAGGCGTATGGACGGGCGCGGGAAGGCTCGAAAGGATGTCGACGCAGTCGCGGTCGGTGAAGGCGAACGTGAACACCACGGCGACGGCGATGCCCAGCAGCACGGCAAGCAGTTGGACGGCTTCCGCTCCCCACGCGCGGCAGGCGTTGCTGAGCACGATGCCCGCCAGGGCGGCCGCTGCCCACACGCCCCGCGCTGCGCCGAACACGAGCACGGGGTTCAGGCTGAAGCCGATGCTGATCTCGAAGGCCACCAGAACCATGACCAGCTGGAAGAAAAAAGCGCTGATGTCCAGCAACGTATGGGCGAACCACATGCCTTCCAGCAAATACGGTATGCACAGCACCACGCCCAGCAGCAAAACGAACGCCGTGCGGTACACCACCGACACGCCCCGCGCGTCGTGCGCGTCGAAAATGGTCAGCAGCCAGGCAGAGCAGGCCACCTTGAGAGCAAGGCCGCCCAGATTGGCCGCACCCGCGTAGAAGACGAGCGCCGTGCCGCCTAGCAGCAGGTTCCTCACGGTCTCGATGATGCCGATGATCACGAACAAACACGCGCAATAGCGCAAGAACACCCGGCGCTTCTTCGCCGGGGGCACGTCGGCCACTGGTGCAAGCGCCGTGGCGTCGCGCGGCTCGGCGTTGGCGAACAACACGGAAGCCAGGGGCAGCACCGACGCGATGGCGGCCGAGATCCAATGGCTCACCTGGTCGGAAGACAGCATGTTGGCCAGGGGGTAGGTGAGCAGCGCCGTCGCCACCACGCTGATGGCCAGCCCCATCATGTCGCGCGTCCGGCAGAACCGCACGAACCACAGAAGGAACAGGCAGGCGAATCCCACGCCGACGAACACCGCCGCCACATAGATGAGCGCGCGCGAAGCCGGAGGATACAGCGCGCTCAAGGGCCCCAGGATGCTGCCGGACGCCGCCACGATGCCGACGCCGTACAGGAAGGCCCGCCGTTTCAGCAGCTCTTGCGTGCGCCGTTGCAGCAGCACGGCCAGAACCATGAGGACCAGCGTGGTGGCAAGCGAGACCCACCGCAGATCGAGGAACGGCGAGGTGTACGTGATGGGGTCGGGCAGCGCGACGCACAGGATGTTCCACGTTTGGCACAGGGAGAACCCGGCCACGTCGGTCCAGCGCACGCTCGAGAGGATGCGCGCCACGCCTTCCCCCTTCGGCAGGGAGAACGGCGCGGGCCGATGCTCCTCTGTTCGTTTCCGCTTGCTCTCCACGTCCCCTCCTCTTGCAGCGCGTCCCCTGCACTCTCCCGTTCCCCCAGCAAAACGCCATCAACAGAAACTGTTGATGGCTTCCCACAGTCTCCGAAAATCATCCCGTGAATAGACATTCATCTGCGAAAATGCAGTAGACGTCCTGTTTCATGATTTTCTCTGGATGACAGCGGGACCATCCCTCTTCTAAGCTGCGCACCGTAGGCGTCTTGGCTGTGCAAAAGGGGCTAGGAGCCAAGACTACACCAGAAAGGAGAGGGTTGTCCATGAAAAAACGACTAGCGACGATCGCGCTTGTCCTGTGCGTCATGGCCTGCTGCCTGTGGGCCTGTGCGTCACAGCCGAGCGGAAACGGTGGAGCGGGAGGCGACGCCGCGCAGGATCAGAAAACGGGGGAGGCGTCCGACCAGGCAAGCGACCAGGACCAGGCCGACGCCATCAAGCTGCTCAGCGGCAAGGAGAAGGTGGCGGCCGCGCAAGAGTTCTACGCTCCCAAGGTCACCACGGCGCAGAACGGCGCGGAAGTCCAGCTGATCCCGAACGATCCGTATATGTGGAACACCGCCATCCTCGACGGCGAGAACCGCGGATGCACGGCTTCGCAGTGCCACGAGTCCATTCTTGACGCGACCCAGCTTCTGCCCATGTCGCATCCCAAGCTGTGGAACCCCTACGGCATCGATCCCACCATCAAGTTCTGCTATATGTGCCATTCCAAGGCCCTGTTCCTGCAGGACAGCATGCATGCCTTGCACATGAACAGCGCCGAGTTCGCCGAAAAGGGCGGCAACTGCGATTCGTGCCACTACATCAATCCGAACACGGGCGCCTACGAGATGTGGGACCTCGTCAAGTACGACACGGCTTACATGGGCATCACCCCGGTCGCCGAGGCCAAGGGCGACTTCAGCTTCACGCAGGATTCCATCACGGACACCGACGAAGTGTTCTACTACTGGGAGAACAGCGATCACCAGGGCGTGACCCCCGACAACGACACGTCCGAAGAGGCGTACGCCCAGTGGGAGATATCGGTCGGCGGCTCGGTGCAGAACCCCTTCACGTTCAAGCTGTCCGATTTCGAGGACCAGATGGTCGAGCGCGTCTACAAGATGGATTGCCAGACCAACCCTCCGGGAGGCGCCTACATCGCCAACGTGAACGTCAAGGGCATCCCGCTGTCGGTGATCATGGACAAGGCGGGCGTGGACCCGTCGGCCAACGCACTGCACTCCATTGCCGATGACGGCTGGGACGTGTACCCGGTCTCCATGGAATACGTGCAACAGTACAAGGACGACATCTTGCTGGTGACGGAAATCAACGGCGAGAAGCTGGGCATGCTGCAAGGCTATCCGGTGCAGCTGTGGACCCCCACGCTGGGCGGCTGCCACTACACCAAGCGCGTCGTCGAGCTGAACTTCACCACCGATCCCGCCGAGCCGCGTTTCTTCAAGGGCTTCACGAACCCCAAGACCGGCGAGATGTTCAACAAGCCGAACACGTCCATCTTCAACTACACGAACGGGACCTTCTTCCCTGTGGGGCAGCCCATCGAGTTCGAGGGCTTCGCCGACGCGTACGAAGTGCCCATCACTGCTGTGGAGATATCGCTGGACAAGGGCAAGACCTGGACAACGTTCGAGCTGGGCGAAACCGATCCTTTGCGGTGGGTGAACTGGAAATACTCGTTCACGCCCGAGACGCCGGGGTCGTACCTGATCAAGGTGCGGGCCGTTGCGGCCGACGGCAGCGTGAGCACCGATCCGTCCCAGCTGTTCTTCAACGTGAAATAGGGAGGGAGAAGCCATGAAACCAACCGTAACCAAAGTCATCGGAACGGCTGCGGGCGTCACGCTGCTGGCGCCGGGCATCGCCTTGGCGGTGCCGCCGGAAGCGCCGGATGCCGGTGTTCCGGACGTAGCCTGGACCCAAGTGGAGGCGTCTTCGCAGACGGTCGAGTCGACGGTTTCCGTGCCTCGGGTGCAGGGAGAGTTCTCGTACAACCAGACGACGCTCACGCCCAATTCGCGCATAGCCCAGGTGTTCCAGAAGGCGGCCAACGCGTTGTGCCAGGCATCCTGCGAAATGACCGTCACGGCGCCGGAAGACTGGGCCATTTCCGTGTCAGGCGACGTGGAGAACGCCTACACGGCCACGCTCGGCCAGCTGGCGGCCGAAGACGAGCAGACCACCATCATGGGCTGCGCCTGCGCCGGCAACACCGCGGGCGGGGCGGCCGTCATCAACGCCGAGGTGACCGGCGTGCCCATGGCCACCATCATCGAGCGTGCGCAGCCGAAGGCCGGCGTGAACACGGTGACGCTGGTGTCCGAAGACGGCTACCGCATGTCGTTGCCTCTGGACTACGTGATGGCGCGCAGGGCGCTGGTGGTCAGCGAGATCAACGGCGAAGGCCTGACCTCTTCCGTGGGAGGCACGAACCAGCTGTGGATCGATGCCGCAGCGGCGAAATACTTCACGCGCAACGTCGTGGCCATCGAGCTGACGGCGCAAGAGGTCGCTCCCGACACGCCGGGCACGGAAGACGCGCCGGACGACCAGTACGTCAACCGCCCGAACGCGGGCATAACGAAGGCCGCTTCGTAACGTCTCTTTCGTTCGCGTGGATGCAAGCCGGCCGGAGCCCGTTCTTAGGCTCCTGCCGGCTTTGCTGTCGGTTGGCGCGCCGGGGATGCGGGCCAAAGCTTTGCTAACGGGCGGCGTGCCCTGCAAGGTGCGCCTCGCTGCGAGATGTGGAGGAATTGTAAACCTTGGCAAACATTTCCAAGACGCTGTTGACGTTCCCTTATTGTTAGCCTAAGATAACAAATGTCAATGGGGGCGCGGAAACGCTCCCGGACCAGCAAATCTCCTCTCTTGCTGACCCGGTGGTGGAGACTCCCTCGTCTGGTCGTCCACCACATCCAGAGCCGGCGAAAGCTCATCCCCCTCTGCTTTCGCCGGCCTCCTCTCCTCGGCAATCCTGCACAAAACGAAAGCCGTGCGATCGTGGCGACGTTGCCGGTATCCATAACCTTCGGGCGACGTCGCCCTGATCGACACCCTTTCCCTTTGTCAGGCGGCCTCTTTCGCGGTGGCGGCTGATTGGCAGCCTGCCCTCATTCGGGCTTCGAGGTGAGGTGCCAGCCTTCGCAGTAGGGGCAGCGATAGCATCGCAGCCCGGTCGTTCCATGGGCGGCGCAGGAGCGGATGGCCTCTTCGGCGTCGGCGCGGTCGAAATAGCGCTTTTTCGACTCGCATGCCTTTCTGCGCAGGGCGGATTCGTGCTGCCGCTCCTGCTGCACGACGCGCTCTCTTTCTCGGGCGAAAGCATCGTCCGTGTCGCCGAGGTTCGCCATGAAGTCGGCGACCTGTTTTGCACGTGCTGATCGTTTCTTGCTTCCCATGGTGCTCCTTGCGATGAGGATGAGGGGTTCGTAAGAATATCACGCCAGGTTATCATGTCAGGTTATCACGTCAGGTTGCTTCGCCGTCCTTGAGGCGGGCGAGCTGATCCTGCAGGCGAGCGTAATGATCCGTTTCCTCGCTGGTCCAAGAGCCAAACAGGATCTCTTGCAAGGCCTGGCACGCCGTCCGGTCTTCTTCGGCCCGAGGATACAAGCACTCCCGTGTGCGGGAGAAGAGTCGCACCTCGTCGAAGAGTCCCGACTGTTCCAGGGCGGACAGGTTGCTTACGATGTCGCGGACGATCCTGTCGTGATGCTTCGGATCGACGGCGCGCGGGATGGTGCCGGCTATCCGCATGAGCTCGTAGCGGATCTGGCAGCTTACCAACGATATTTCAGGTTTGACGGCCATGAGGGCGAGGGAAACGCGGTAGCCGCGGCTCCTGAGAAGCGTGGCGGTTTTCAGGGGGACCTCCGCCGTGTGCAGGGTGCCTTCGACGATGAGGTTGTGTCCCACGCGGGAGAACTCGTCGATGAGCGCTTCGGTCATGTTTCCTGCCCACGTTGCGGTATGCTGCGCGGCATCGATCCCGTAGGCTTCGTCTATCTGATGGTAGCGCGGATGGCGCGAGCGATATTCGTCGCCGTTGATGACGATGACGTTTTTGTCGAAGGCTTCATAGAACACCGCGTGCAGGTTGGTTTTGCCCGTCCCGCTTTGGCCTCCAAGCAGAACGGCTTGTGGGTTCTTGCAAGGATGCACTTCGAGGGGAAGCGTAAGCTGTTTTATGATGGCAGCCTGACCTTCGCGGAACTCGTCCGGGGTATATGAAGACAGGTTTTTCGTCGTCATGCTGCCTTTGCCTTTCGCGTCAAAGCAAACCGCATCAGCCCGTCGATTTGCCCGCCTACCTCGGCGACCTCGGTCTCGCTATGGGAATCGAGAATCGACCATTTGGCGAGAGCAAGTTGGCGCTCGACATCCTCGTACACCATGGCGCTCGCGGCGTCTCCGCGATCTTCGGCTTCTCGCCGCATTCTTGAGAGGTCGCCCAGCATCTCGGCGGCCTTTTCGTTGAGGATTTCCTGCTGGAGGGTGAGCGAGTACAGTTCGTTGATGTCCATGACATCGCCTTTCTCGTTGAAGGTGACTTCGGCGTAGATGATCTGTTCGGCGCGGTCACGTTGCATGGGCGAAATTCGGTTGCCGTCGCGTTCGAGGCAGTCGCGCATGAACGAGGGGTTTTTGGCGGCACGGATGAGGTTCGCGTTCGCACGCGTGGGCTTCTGACCGTTTTCGTAGCGCACGATGCTGGCCTCGCCGAGGCCGAGGACGCGCGCAAACGCCTGCTGGGACAGCCCGTATCTGGTTCTGATGTCCTTTATCTCCCGCGCGGTGAGGTCGGTGTCCATCGCTGCTCCTTTTCGATCAAAAGATAGAATGATAACAATCAAATGATATCATACCGTACGAGGAAAATGAACCCCCGTCATATATGGCAGGCCTGCGTTGCTCAAAGGTGCCCTCACGCCAACCTGCCCTTG
>OLRC01002312.1_pt1 | contig 10538 bp, 6 predicted proteins | sample 1672081 | NCBI WGS metagenome assembly OLRC01 (sample SAMEA3136643, study PRJEB25190) | human gut metagenome | biome: human gut; feature: human-associated habitat; material: faeces | place: Austria | collected 2013
CGGTTTTGATAGCTTGACAGCCTCTTTCATTTATAGACTTATTCACTCACGCACGGCATTGCGCCGTTTTTATTTCTCGTAGGTCAGCGTCGGCGCGTTCTTATCGAGCTTCGTCACATATACGACGTAATCCCGCACAAAGCCATGCGTCTTGCCGGAGGCCGTCACAACCTCGTACCATGTTTCTTCCTTCACGCCCGCGTACTTGGCGAGAATCTGCAACTCCATGCCGTTGCCGAGCTGGCGAACCACCGTCGCGTTGGCCAGCGGCTCTTCGCGAACGTTCGCGGCGCGGTTCGTCATCGCCTTGCCGATGACCTCGCGATCCTGCAAATCCTCCGCTGCGGCGACCGTCGAAGCGCTTGAGCCCGTCGTGCTCGCGCCCTTGTCCAGCGTCACCACGTAATCGCGCAGATAACCGACCTTCTCACCGTTCTGCGCCTGCGCCTTATACCAGACGTTGCCCTTTTTGTCCGTCGTCTGCTCGTAAATGTTGACCTTTGTGCCCTTTTTGAGCTGCACAAGCACCTTGCCGCCCATCGTCTGGCGCAGATTGGCCGCACGGTTCGTCTTCGCCGCCGCGATCACTTCCTGATTCGCGCTCGTCTCGGTCGAATCCGCCGTCTCCTCTCCGACCGCCGCGCTTTCCTCCGCCGTGTCGCTCGGGGTCGGGGCGGAAATCTTTTGCTTCGTCGTGACGACGTAATCGCGCATCCAGCCCTCGTCCTTGCTGTCGTCCACGGTCAGATAATACCAGAGCTTGCCGGTAGAATCCGTTTTTGCCTCGTGAATGGTGACGCTTTCGCCCTTTTTGATGGTCTTTTTCACCTTCGCGTTGGCGACCGCATCCGCGCGCAGCTTGGCGTCGCGGTTCACTGTTCCCGTCCCGATTTCGGCCACAGGCGTCGGGCTCGGCTTCGGCGTGGGGCTGGGGGTCGGGCTCGGCGACGGCGTCGGCGTGGCCGTCGGTTCCGGCGTCGGGGTCGGCGTGTTGGTCAGGATAATCGGCAGCGGCGTCGCCGTCACGTCCGGCGTGGTCGTCGGCTCAGCCGTCGCAATCACCGGCGCGGGCGTTTCGGTATCCAAATCGCCCGTTTCATCGTATCCCGTGTCGTCCGGCACGGGGTCGTTCGCGTCCTCGCCGCCCATGTCGGGGGTCGCAAAGCCTGCGCTCCAGTCGCTGTCGGGCGTGGTGTACGTATCGCCGCCGCTTACGGTCGGCTCATCCGTCGCGTCGCCCGCCGGGCCGAAAACCATCGGCGCGGGGTTCGTTGTCTGCTCCGGAATCATGCTCACGGATTCGCTCGGCTTCACGCCGTCGTTCGCGTTTCGCTTGTTGGTGATGACCGCGCGCACGACAACCAGCGCAATCAAAATCACGACCAGCAGCACAATCACGCCGCCGAGGATTTTCACTGTCCCGCCCGCGCTTCCGCCGCCCCTTCGCGCGCCCTTTTTCACGCTTGAAGCGGCGTATTCGTCCTCATAGTCGTCGGCGTAATCGTCGTCATATTCGTCGCCGTCCATATCCTGATAGGGGCTGCTGCGCTTCGGCTGGTCAAAGTCGCCGTCATCATAATCGCGGTTTCTGGCCATCGTAAAACCCTCCTTAACCCCGCCCGTTTCGGCATGGGGATAACTCATTCATGGTATACGCCCATTATAAAGTTTTTGTCACAGAGTTGCAAGCATTTTTAACTTTTTCGTCAATTTTTGACACGCTTGGGCGGGTTTGGCGCGCTTTTCGGCATAAAAAAACCCCGTTCCCCTCCGCGTCTGCGGAAAAGAACGGGGCTTTGATTGTTTTTACCGCTCAGGCGGCGCAGCCGAAATTACTCGGCGGCCAGCTTCTTGTAGGTCTCGAGACGGCGCTTCGCGTCTTCCTCGTTGATCTTGTAAGCTTCCTCAGCCTTGGCCGGGAACAGCTTCGCCAGAGAGGCGTAGCGAACCTCGCCGCGGATGAAGTCCTGATAGCTTTCGGTCGGGTCCTTGCTGTCCACGATCAGCGGATTCTTGCCCTGCTCGGCGAGCTCCGGATTGTAGCGGTACAGCGGCCAGTAACCGCAGGCCACAGCGCGCTTGATTTCCATCTGCGCGTGCGCCATGTTGATGCCGTGGTTGATGCACGGCGCGTAGGCAATGATCAGGGACGGGCCATGGTAAGCCTCGGCCTCGTTCATGGCCTTCAGGAGCTGAGCCGGGTTCGCGCTCATGGCGACGGTCGCAACGTACACATAGCCATAAGACATCGCCATCATACCCAGATCCTTCTTGCGGGTCTTCTTGCCGGAGGCAGCGAACTTCGCAATGGAGCCGGTCGGGGTGGACTTGGAAGCCTGTCCGCCGGTGTTGGAGTACACCTCGGTGTCCAGAACGAGCACGTTGACGTCCTCGCCCTGCGCCAGCACGTGGTCAACTCCGCCGTAGCCGATGTCGTAAGCCCAGCCGTCGCCGCCGAAGATCCACTGGCTCTTCTTGATCATCATGTCCTTCATAGACGCGATTTCCTTGCAGAGGTCGCTGTCGCAGCCCTCAACAAGCGCAGCCAGCTTCGCGGAAGCAGCCTTGCTCGCCTCGCCGTCGTTCATCGCGGCCAGCCAAGCCTCGCAGGTCTCCTTCGCTTCGCCCTCAACCTGACCAGCCAGCTCGGTAACGAGCTCAGCCAGCTTGGCGCGGCGCTGCGTGGTCGCCAGGTTCATGCCGAAGCCGAACTCGGCGTTGTCCTCGAACAGGGAGTTCGCCCAAGCCGGGCCCTGGCCCTTTTCGTTCTTGGTGTACGGAACGGTCGGAGCGCTGCCGCCATAGATGGAGGAGCAGCCCGTCGCGTTGGCCACCATCATGCGGTCGCCGAAGAGTTGGGTGACGAGCTTGACGTACGGGGTCTCGCCGCAGCCAGCGCAGGCGCCGGAGAACTCAAACAGCGGCTTGAGGAACTGGCTCTCCTTGACGTTCGCCTTGTTGAGGATCGTGGAATCGACCTCCGGGATCGTCTGAGCGTACTCCCAGTTCGCCTCTTCAGCCTTCTGCTCGGCCAGCGGCTCGAGGGTCAGGCACTTGCCCAGGCACACGTCGATACAGTTGCCACAGCCGGTGCAGTCGAGCGGAGAAACCTGGATACGGAACGCCTTGCCAGCGAACTGCTTGCCCAGCGCCTTCTTGGTGACGAAGGAAGCCGGAGCGGTGCCCTCGTCCACGAGGTACGGACGGATTGCGGCATGCGGGCAGACCAGAGAGCACAGGTTGCACTGTACGCACTTGGTCACGTCCCAAGCCGGAACCTTCACGGCGATGCCGCGCTTCTCGTACTTGGTGGTGCCGGTCGGCACAACGCCGTCAGCCGCAATCGCGGAAACCGGCAGCTTGTCGCCTTCCTGCGCGAGGATCGGCTTGACGAAGTTCTTGTAGTACTCGTCGCCCTCGACCTGCATCGCAACAGCGCCGGTGGTCGCGTTGGCCCACTCGGCCGGGACCTTCACCTCGCGCAGACCGGAGATCGCGATGTCAATCGCGGCCCAGTTCTTCTGCACGACGGCGTCGCCCTTCTTGCCGTAGGTCTTCTTGGCATACGCCTTCATGTACTCGTCAGCCTGCTCGTAGGGGATGACGTCGGCCAGCTTGAAGAACGCGGCCTGCATGATGGTGTTGATGCGGTTGCCCATGCCAACCTTCGCGGCCAGATCGATCGCGTCGATGGCGTAGAACTTGATGTGCTTCTTGGCGAGCTGCTGCTTCATGGAAGCCGGCAGGTTCGCGTCAAGCTCCTCATCGCTCCACTGGCAGTTGAGCAGGAACGTGCCGCCATCCTTCAGGGTGGAGAGCATGTCGTACTGCGTCACATACGCCGGGTTGTGGCAGGCGGTGAAGTCCGCCGCGTCGATCTGATACGGAGACTGGATCGGCGTCTTGCCGAAGCGCAGGTGAGAAACCGTCAGACCGCCGGACTTCTTGGAGTCGTAAGCGAAGTACGCCTGCGCGTACATATCGGTGTGGTCGCCGATGATCTTGATGGAGTTCTTGTTCGCGCCGACGGTGCCGTCAGAGCCGAGGCCGTAGAACTTGCAGCTGATCGCACCGGCCGGAGCGGCGTTGAAGATCTCGCCGGTCGGCAGGCTGGTGTTGGTCACATCGTCCACAATGCCGACGGTGAAGTGGTTCTTCGGCGCGTCGAGCTTGAGGTTGTCAAACACAGCCTTAACGTGGGTCGGCGTGAACTCCTTGGAGCCCAGGCCGTAGCGGCCGCCGACGACCTCGATCTTGCGGCCTTCCTCGATGAGGGCGGTGCAGACGTCGAGGTAAAGCGGCTCGCCCAGGGAGCCGGGCTCCTTGGTGCGGTCGAGCACGGCGATGCGCTTGCAGGTCGCCGGGATGGCATCCACGAAGCGCTTGGTGCAGAACGGACGATACAGGTGAACGCTCACCAGACCGACCTTCTCGCCCATCTCGTTGAGCTTGTTGATAGCCTCGGTCGCAACGTCGCAGCCGGAGCCCATCGCCACGATGACGTACTCCGCATCCGGAGCGCCGACGTAGTCAAACGGCTTGTGCGGGCGGCCGGTGATCTTGCCGACCTCGTCCATGACCTCTTCCACAATCGCCGGAACGGCGTTGTAGTACTTGTTGCCAGCCTCGCGGCCCTGGAAGTAGATATCCGGGTTCTGCGCGGTGCCGCCAAGGGTCGGGTGATCCGGATTCAGCGCGCGGGCGCGGAACTCGGCAACCTTCTCGGTCGGGAGCAGCTTGGCCATGTCCTCATAAGCGATCTCGTCGATCTTCTGAATCTCGTGAGAGGTACGGAAGCCGTCGAAGAAGTGCAGGAACGGCACGGAGCTCTTCAGCGTGGCGACATGGGCGACGAGCGCCATGTCCTCCGCCTCCTGAACGGAGTTGGAAGCCAGCATCGCAAAGCCGGTCTGGCGGCAGGCCATCACGTCGGAGTGGTCGCCGAAGATAGACAGCGCGTGGTAAGCCAGCGCACGAGCGCTCACGTGGAAGACGCAGGGCAGCAGCTCGCCGGCGATCTTGTACATGTTCGGGATCATCAGCAGCAGGCCCTGAGACGCGGTGAACGTCGTGGTGAGCGCGCCGGCCTTCAGAGAGCCGTGCACGGCACCGGCGGCGCCGGCTTCGGACTGCATCTCCGCGATGCGGACCGTCTGACCAAAGAGATTCTTGCGATCGTGCGCAGCCCAGTCATCCGCAACTTCCGCCATCGGGGAAGACGGGGTGATCGGGTAGATCGCTGCCACTTCGCTGAACGCATAAGCGACGTGGCTGACAGCAGTATTGCCGTCAACGGTCATTTTCTTAGCCATTGGTAAAAACCTCCCTATGTAAATCAAGGTTTAACGCCTCTGTGAGAAGCCCGCCTGCGCAGGGATCGTCGCAAGCAGACATTTCTCCACGTTTTCTATTATAGCCTTCTGGCAATTTAATGTCAACCGCGGCAGGAAATTTCGCATCGATTTTGAGCACATTTTGGCGCTTATGGAAGAAATCAGCCCTTCCTTATGCCCTCTGCACACATGATCTGACGACCTGCCCCGCGCATTTTGTCGGAACTGGTCAGGCCGCCGCCCGCCCGTTTTGTCGAAATGGTTCTTGACAAGCGCGCCGCCGACCGATACAATCGTCCTTAACCCGTTTATATGCCGGTTGATTTGTCTTTTTTTAAGCGATATTGATCAGGAGGTTTTCTGATGGGATTGACCTTTGTCCGCTGCCGTGACGCGAGCGGCCCGTTGATGGACGCCGCCATGGCGCTGTACCGCCGGAGCTTTCCCGCGCATGAATTGCGTCTCTGGCCGGATCAGCAGGCCGTGATGAACGATCCGCTGTATCACTTCGATCTCTGCCTGCTGGATGGCGCGCTGGCCGGTCTGATCCTCTACTGGGATTTCGGCGCGTATATCTATGTGGAGCATTTCTGCGTCGAGCCGTCCATGCGCGGCCACGGTTTGGGTACGCTGATTCTCGCCGAACTGGCGAAAAAGAACAAGCCGATCATTCTGGAAATCGACCCGCTCACGGATGACGTCGCCGTTCGCCGCAAGGGCTTTTACGAGCGCTGCGGCTACGTCGCCAACGGCTTCGCGCACATTCACCCGCCGTATCAGGCGGCCAACCACGGCCACGCGCTCATCGTTATGAGCCATCCCCGCGCCCTTTCTCAGGCCGAGTTTGATACCTTCACCGTCGATCTGCGCGAAAAGGTCATGGCGTACAGCGAAAGCAAACGAAACGGCTAACGCCCCCGGTCAGCTTCCTCAAAGAGGGGGCTTTATTTATGCCTCCCTCTTTGCAGGCGTGACGGAAAGCCTTAATAAACCACCGTCTCCCCAACGCCGATTCCTTCAAGAATCTGCGTCGTCTCGTCGGCCATCACGCCCAGCGTCACGCGACGCGTTTCCCCGCTTTCCAGCGTCACGCAATACCCCGCGTCGTCCTTTTGCAGCGCGTCCGTCGGAATCAAAATCGCGTCGTCTTCGGCGTTCACGATGATTTCGCCGGAGACGTTCATGCCGCCCTTGACGCGCTCATCCTCGCCGCTCACCGTCACGGTCACGTCGTAGGTCGTCACGCCGGAACTCGCGTCGCCCAGCGGCGCAATCTTCTGCACCACGCCGGTCAGCGCCGCGTCGGACAGCGCATCGACGGAGAGCGCCACGCGCTGTCCCGGCTGAACGGAGCGGATATCCAGTTCGTCAACGGCCAGCGTGAGCGTCAGCCCCGCGTCCGCCTCGACGACGCTCATCAGCTTTGTGCCGTCCGTCACGCTGTCGCCCTTGCTCGCGTCAAGCGTCGCCACAACGCCGTCGCACGGCGCGGTGACCGCCAGCGCATCCCGCTTTCGGTAGGCCGCCTCCAGCGAAACCAGCGCCTTGTCGTAATCGCGCAGCACGGATGCGTTATCCAGATACAGCGGAATTTCGTCCCATTCGATTCGCGCCAGCGCGTCATAGCGCTCGCATCGGTCGCCGACCTTCACCAGCAGCCCCTTGATCGTGCCGCCGTAGGCGGAAACGGCCATCGGTTTGTTGATCTCAAGCGTCCCCTCGCCGACCGTCTCCCCCGCCTGCGTATACACCGTCACGGGGATGTCCATGTCATATTCGTCGCTGGCCACTTCGACGGTCGCTTCCGTGCCGCGCCGCGTCAGGCTGACCACCTTGCCCGTCGTTTCGATCCTTTTGCCCCGAATCGTGACCGTCTGCCCCAATTCGAGCAGCGCCCCGGAAAGGCCGCTCAGCTCCACCTTCATCTTGCCGTCCGTCGAGAGCAGCATCACCGCGCCGTATTCCCGGTAGACGGCCAGCGCGTCGTCGCCCTTCTCGATGTAGACGGCTTTAATCAGCCCGTCTGTGGGCGCACGGATCGTGATTTCGTTTGAATACTGCCCGAGCAGCGGCTCGCCCGTTTCTGTGTCAAAGCGCGGGTAGCCCTCGTCGTCGTAGAGCTGTTTATAGACATACTGCGTGTGGGTCTGCGTCGCGCGAACCGCCTGCTGCGCCGTCTGCAGGTCGTATTCAAGCTGCGCGATTTCCGCGTCCAGCTCGTCGTTTTCGAGTCTGGCCACAACGTCCCCGGCCTTCACGCTGTCGCCGACCTCGACCAGATATTCCGCTATTTTGCCGTCCGTCTGCGCGTATACGCCGGGCTGGCTGGCGGGCTGCACCTCTCCCGCGCCGAACACCGTCTTTTCGATGGTTCCGAGCGCCGCCGTCGCGGTCTGCTCCTGCGCCTTCGGCTCGTTCTCGCCCTGCCCGCCGTCCATGCCGGGCAGGATGACGCACACCGTCAGCGCGCCCAGCGCCGCCGCCAGCGCGGCCGCGCCCACAAGGCGAACCGCCCGCTTTCTCGCCCGTTTTTTTCTCAGTGCCTGCCTTGCGGCGCTCTCTTTTTGCTGCATCATGCCGCCTCCCGTGCGTTCAGTCATAGTGCAGCGCGTCAATCGGCTTGAGCTTGCTGGCCTTGTCAGCCGGGTACAGACCGAAGATCACGCCGACTGCCATCGAGAACCCGATTGCCAGCTCCGCAACGCCCGCGCTCATCGTCAGCGTCATGCCCAGCATATCCTCCAGCAGGCGCATCAGCAGATAGCCCGCGCCGAGGCCGAGCAAACCGCCCATGCCGGAAATGACGATGGATTCAATCAGAAATTGCAGCAGGATGTTTTTTCGTTTCGCGCCGATGGCCTTTCGAATCCCGATTTCCCGCGTCCGCTCCGTCACCGAGACGAGCATGATGTTCATAATGCCGATGCCGCCGACCAGCAGCGAAATGCCCGCGATGCCTCCGAGCATCAGCGACAGGGTGCTTGCCGTCTCGTTGGCGGTTTCCAGCATCTGCGTCTGGTTCATAACGGAATACGTGCTGTCGTTCTGATATTTCTTGTAGAGGAAGCGCTCCACAACCTCCTGCGCCGCGTCCACGCTCGCCGAATCGACGGCGGAAATGTAGATCGAGGAGATCGTCGTCGAATCGAGCATGCGCTGCGCCAGCGTGAACGGCAGAATCAGCCTGTCATCCGAGCTGCCGCCCATCGACGTGCCCTTGCTTTCCAGCACGCCGACGATTTTGAATTTGCGCCCGTCGATGTGCAGCGTGTTGCCGACCACGTTCGTGTTGCCGAAGAGATCCTCCGCCAGATCCGGACCGATGACGCACACGGCGCTCCGGTTGTCTACATCCGCGTCGATGATGTATCGGCCGCTCTGCACGCCCTGATTGACAATCTGCGCATAGGCCGGAAGCACGCCCATCACCGTCGCGGTGGTGTTTGTGCTGCCCGCCTTGACCGTCAGGCTGCCGCTCGTCGTCGGGGAAACGCACCGGATGGATGCGTCGTCCTCCAGCGCGAGGATGTCGTCGAGCGTCAAAATAACCGTGCCCTTTCCGGACGAGCTGCCGCCGCCAAAGCCGCCCGGCATGCCCATGCCCACGCGCCGCGTCTGGATGGAAACGGTGAGCAGATTTGTGCCCATCGAAGCGATGGATTCGGTGACGGAGGCCGTCGTGCCCTGTCCGATGGCGATCAGCACGATCACGCTCATCACGCCGATGATGACGCCCAGCATCGTCAGAAACGCGCGCACCTTGTTGCCGGATATCGCCTTGAACGCCATGGAAACCGTCTGCGCAAGCTGCATCAGATCACCACCTCGTTTTCGTCCGCCGGTTCGAGCACGCGCCCGTCGTGGATGTGGATGGCGCGCGGGGTCTGCGCGGCGATTTTCGCGTCGTGCGTAATCAGCACGATGGTGTTGCCCGCCTCGTGCAGCTCGTGGAACAGGCGCATCACGTCCGCGCCCGTTCGGGAATCGAGGTTGCCCGTCGGCTCGTCCGCCAGCAGGATGGTCGGGTTGTTCGCCAGCGCGCGGGCAATCGCGACGCGCTGCTGCTGCCCGCCGGACAATTGCGCAGGATAATGGTCGCAGCGGTCGGACAAGCCCACTTTGTCCAGCAGCTTCCGCCCAATCTCCTCTGCTTCCGCTTTTTTCATCTTCCGCGCCACAATCAGTCCTTCGGTCACGTTTTGCAGCGCCGTTTTGTTGCGAAACAGGTTGTAGTTCTGGAACACGAACGCCGTCTTTTGGCGGATACGCGCAATATCCCGGTGCGACGCGCGGTTCAGGTCGAATTTCTCGTCGTCAAAGAGCAGTTCGCCCGCGTCCGCGCGTTCCAGAAAGTTCACGCAGCGCAGCAGCGTCGTCTTGCCTGACCCGCTCGGCCCCAGAATCGCCACGACGTCGCCTTTGCTGACGGACAGGCTGACGTCCCGCAGCACCTCGGTCGTCCCGAATTTCTTTTGTAGGTGATTGATTTCCAGCATCGCCATCGCACATCACTCCTTCTGTGCGCCATACGCGCTGAGCTTTTTCTCGCCCCAGCGCTGCACCCACGTCAGCACCGTGGAGAAAATCAGGTAAATCACGCCGACTTCGATATAGAGCGCCATCGGCTCGTAGTAGTACGCCACGAGTTTCTGCGTCGCCATGAACATTTCCGTCACGGTGATATTCGCCGCCAGCGACGTGTCCTTCACCATAGCAATCAGGCTGTTCGACAGCGGCGGGAACGCCGTGCGCAGTGCCTGCGGCAGCACAATGCGGCGCATCACCTGCAAGTAGCTCATCCCCACGCAGTAGCCCGCTTCCATCTGCCCCACCGGTACGGATTCCAGCGCCGCGCGCATCGTCTCCGCGCAGTACGCGCCCTCGTTGATGGAGAAGACAATCACTGCCGCCGGAAACGGGTCGAGGATGATGCCCAGCGACGGCAGCCCGTAGAACACCACGAACAGCTGCACCAGCAGCGGCGTACCGCGCACGACCCACACATAAAACCGCATAATCTGCCGCAGAACCGGCACGCGGGCATATTGAATCATGGCGGCAATGACGGCAATCACCATTGCGATGGAAAAGGCGATAACCGTCAGCGGAATGGTCATTTGCAGACCGGGCAGCAGAATCTTCGGGAAAGATTCTATCAGCAGTTTGACAATGCGTTCACTCATGGTTTGCTTAAAGTTCCTTCCA
>OLRC01002313.1_pt1 | contig 10535 bp, 9 predicted proteins | sample 1672081 | NCBI WGS metagenome assembly OLRC01 (sample SAMEA3136643, study PRJEB25190) | human gut metagenome | biome: human gut; feature: human-associated habitat; material: faeces | place: Austria | collected 2013
GCGGGAGGCAGGCAAGCGGAACGCCGAAGGTCTGGCACGGCGCAGCCGTGACTGAGGGAGTCATTCGTCCCCTTTAATCTTCCAAAATCACCGAAATCTCGCCGTCGAGCGGGAGCGCCTTTTCCTCGCCGTTCTCCGTGACGCAGACCGTCCAGCCCTGCTGCGCCGTCCGGATCGTATAGCGGGCGCGGCTCGGGGAAACGCGCTCGCTGATCAGGTCGAACGAAGCGTCGCCAATGCGCAGATTTTCCAGCTTCCAGCCTTCCCAGCCGATCGGCGTATGCGGACGCCACGCCACCGCCTTGCGCCCCGCGTCGGGCTTCACGCCGAACAGACATTCAAACGCCGGGCGGATCATCCCCTCCGCCGCGCGCGCCTGAAGCAGCACGCCCGGCGCGGCGTCCTCGGTGCGCACCGAACCGGGCAGACCCGGCGCGGCGGAAGCGGCCATCTGCTCCATGCAGACGATCACCTGCTCGACATGCTCATGCTCGCCGTGCCAGCGCGCGCGCTCGGCCAGCGTCGCGTTCGGCGCGATTTCGCCCTGCTCCGGCTCGGCCGGGAGCTTGTCAAGCAGCGCCAGCGTCGCCGCGTCGTCCGCGCCCGTCAGCTTCAAAACATACGCATGGCCGACGAGCGCCGCGCGCACCTGCGCCAGCATGTCCTCCTGCACATCCTCAAAGCTCCGCGTGCTGCGGCGCAGATAGTTGACGCACAGCCCGGTCATCGGCAGCATGTCCGCCGCAAACGCCCGGTCGCCCGACCAGAGCAGCGTGTGATGCACCAGCGCGACGAACTGCGCGCTCTCGCGCTCGCCGCCCGCCTGCAAGACCCGGCCGGAGAGCGACACGCTGCGCGCCACGCGGCCGGGCGCCAGCTGCGCCTGCGCGCTCACATCGACGAGCGTGCGCAGCATCTCCTGCACGCGCGCCGCGCCGCCCAGCGGCAGCAGCGCCTCCATCGCCTTCGCCCAGCCCTCGCCATACAGCGCGGGGTTTTCCGGCAGCTCGCAGCACAGCGCGCATCCGCCGCGCGGCAGGGTGCGGAGCATCCAGTCGGCGTAGAGCTTCGCCCAGTTGATGCACTGCTCCAGCGCGGCGTCGGGCAGCGTCGCGTCGCTCAGCGCCTTCATCGCCTCAATGCGCGCACGCTTTTCTTCCAGCATCGTCTCGGCCTGCCCGCGCAGGAGCGCCAGCGCCTCCTCGGCCTTGGAGCGGGAGGGATAGCCGCCCGCGATGTACAGCCGCATGGTCGCCTGCGCGTTCGCGGCGAGGCGCAGGCGGTAGAACAGGCGGCCGTTCACGCCCTTGCCCTGCGTGTTGCCAAAGCCGTAAACGCTCTGCGGCAGGTCGGCCTGAAGCACGCGGCAGCCCGTCTGCGCGCCCCAGACGGCGTGCCACGGGTTGCGGCTGTCGCGGGCAAAGAACGCCTGCTCCTGCTCGTCGTATTCGCCGACGTCGCGGCCAAGCTCCGCGCCGTCCTCGCCGCGCGCGGCGGCGGCGGTCAGGATATCGGTGCGCACGGTGAAGGACACTTCGGCCATGCGCGGCGCGTTTTTGAGGTTTTCAATCGTCAGCTCGATCACGCAGCCGCTCACACCGTCGGGAATGAACTGGCGGCGGACGACGTGCAGCCGCTCCTTCTGCATGCGGTAATGGAACGCGGTGACGACCGGGTGGATTTCACAGGCGTCGGCCTGCGTCAGCGGCACGTCGTCAACGGCCAGAAAAAAACCGTCGCAGACCTTCTTTTCTCCGGCCCAAAGGCCGCCCATTTCGCCCGGAACGGCGTAGCCCATATCCGGAAAAAGGCCGTTCTGCGCGCCGATGAGCACGGCGGCGCTGCCCGCGGTGACGACTGGCGCATCCAGACGGTCATAACGATAAACCTTGTAATCGCTGCGCATGTGAGCTCCTCCTTTTATCCCTTGACAACCGCTGCAACGGTTTTAAGAATCAATTTGATATCCGCAAGCGGGGAAATTTCCCGCAGATATTTCATGTTCAGCTCGATTTTATCGGGCATGATCTGCTCGATGTACATTTTTTCGGGGTCTTCCGCCCCGGCGAGCAGATCGTTTTCGTTTCGGTAGGCAATCGAAGCGTAATCCGTGATGCCCGGGCGCACCAGGAGCACCTGCCGCTGATACGGCGTGTAGAGCCTGACGTATCGCTCCACCTCCGGGCGCGGGCCGACGAAGCTCATCTGCCCGGCGAGGACGTTGAGGAGCTGCGCCAGCTCGTCCAGCTTGGTCTTGCGCAGAATCGCGCCGACGCGGGTGATGCGTCTGTCGCGCCCGACGGTGATCGCCAGCCCCTTCTTGTCCGCGTCCGTCACCATCGAGCGGAATTTGAAAATGCGAAACGGCTTTCCGCCCCTGCCGATGCGCACCTGCCGGTAAAACACCGGGCCGGGGTCGTCGATGACCACCGCCAGCGCAATGAGCAGCAGCAGCGGCCAGAGCACCGCCAGCGCCGCCGCCGAGAGGGAAATATCCATGGCGCGCTTGGCGATGCGCTGCGGCCTTCGCCGCGCCAGCACCTCGGCGATATCCATCCGTTCTTCTTTCTTTTGCATGGTCGCTCCTCGTCTTTCGTCATACCCGGTCAAACACGTAGGTGAACAGGAAGCACATCGCAAACGCCATCCGGCGCTGCATTAAAAACAGCTTCACGCCGAGCTGCGCCGGAAAATCGCTCGGTTTCACGTCGTCAAACAGCGCGGCGATATCCGGCCTGTTCATATATGCCTTCGCGCGGCGCACGCGCTCCCAAAATGCGTAGGGCGTTCCGGGGTAGCAGAAATTGCGCACGGTGCCGACGGCCATCTTGCGGCGGCGGATCTTCATCCGGCGCATGCACTCCGGGCTGTCCGCCAAAAGCGCCTCCAGCGCGTCGTTGGATTTTTCGTAGCTCTCCGGCACGTGAAAGCTGAAATGCTTGGTCACGCTGCCGCTGTGAAAGCGATAGTGGTAATACGCCCTGTCCACCGCGACGGCGCGGTTCGCGTCCTTCATGCAGGCGACGATGAACAGCAGATCCTCCGCGTATCGGATATCCGGGCGGAAGCGGTGGCTGCCGATTGCCTCGCGCCGAAACAGGTTGCGCGGCGTGTAGCCGGAAAGCGGCAGCTCGTCGCTGTCCGTCGCCCGGGAGAGCATGGCCGGGATCAGCGTCCGGCCGATTTCCTCGCGGCTGAACACCGTGCCGTCGTCAAAGCCCAGCGGCACATCCTCCCGCGCCTCGCCCCTGTCCTTAAACACCCGGCAGAAGGCGACGTCCGCCCCGGCTTCCTCCGCCGCGCGCAGGAGCGTCTCGTACATCTGCGGCTCCGCCCAGTCGTCGCCATCGCAAAAGCCGATGTAATCGCCCCGCGCCGCGTCCAGCCCCGCGTTGCGCGCCGCCGATACGCCCTGATTTTCCTCAAACGCGATCACACGGATTCGGCTGTCCAGCGGCTCCACCCTGCGCAGAATCGCCAGAGAGTTATCCGGGCTGCCGTCGCAGACGAAGATCAGCTCGATATCCCGCAGCGTCTGCGCGCGCAGAGACGAGATGCACGTCGGCAGAAACGCTTCCGCCCCATAGACCGGGACGATGACCGAAACCTTCGGATTCATGGACATTCTCCTTTATGCAGCGCAAATCGGGGCGGGCTTATTCCGCGCGCCAGAGCGGCGCCTGAACCAGAAAATACGCGCAGCCGATCACCGAGAACGGCGCGTAGACCGATTCGAACATGCCCACCAGAATGAACACCGTGCAGAACGCCAGCGGCGTCGCGGCGTAGGGGCTCTCCTTCCGGTGCGCCCAGTAATACCGCAGGGCGCGGATGAACGCGAGCGCCGTGTAGGCGACCAGCAGCAGACCGGCGATGAAGCCGTTGTTGTAGGCCACGCCGAAAAACGCATTGTGCGCGTTGTAGTGGCGGTCGCCCGCGCCGTCCTTGGCGACCCATTCCCAGATCACGCTGTCCTGATGGCCGTTCCACGTCAGGTTTTCCAGAATGGTCGTCCAGATTCCCCAGCGGTCGCTGGTCAGGTCGTCCATGCTGATCGTCCTGTCCTCCGGCTTGGGCACGGTGATCGGGTTGCCGTATGTCTCGTGGTTGTACACGGCGAGGTTGTAATCCTCCACCGCCGCCTCATACATCTTGTCCTTCGTGATCTTCACGCCCGCCGCGCCGCAGAGCACGATGAACACAGCCACCAGCGCCAGCAGCCGCGCCGGATGCTTCGCCGTGCCCGCGATGATCGCCGAAACCAGAATCACCATCACGCCCGCAAACGCCAGCAGCCCCGAGCGCGAGAGCGTCGCCAGCAGCGTCGCCGCCGCCCAGACGCCCAGCAGCAGATACGCGGCCGCCGCCTTCATCCGCTTCTTCACAAAGCTCGCGTAGGCCAGCAGCAGCGCCGCCGTCGCCATCACGATGCAGCACATCGACAGGCAGTTCGCGTCATAAAAGACGCCCTTGTAGCCCGGATAGGCGAAGCTCAGCGGCACGGCCGCATACGACCACGCCAGAAACGGCAGCACCGCGAACACCGCGCCGCGCAGGATGGAGCGGAACGTCGAATCGTCGTCGCGCGAAACGAAGACGGAAAACACGATCGGGTAGCAGATCAAAAGCGGCACGCTTTCCGGCAGCCAATCCTCGTAAAACAGGCCGGAAACCACCATCATCCCGTGCAGTGCGAACCAAAGCCCCGCCATGCCCTTGTGAAAGTGCACGCGCGCCTTTTGTCCGGGGGTGCGCGCCGTCAGCGTCACAAACGCCAGCAGGATCATGCCGAAGAGCACGAAGATCATCCAGCGCATCGGGAATTTCCGCTGCGTGAACAGCGAGCAATAGCCGATCAGCGCGAAGATCGCTGCCGTCAGCAGCCGCGAATCAAAAATCTCGTTGAAAATGCCCGTCACCCTGTCGTACAGGTTGAGCATCCCCGTTCCGTCAATGCCCTGCTTGCGCATGTTCTTTCCTCCAATGCTCCATGGCCTCGCGGTAAACCCCCGCGGTGATTTCGGCGTTGTGCGCCCACGTCAGCTCGCGCGCGTCGCGCATGCCCCGCGCGCGCAGCGCCTCGTATGCCTCGGGATGGGCGAACACGGCGCGCATGACGCGCTCCACCGCGTCCGTGTCCCCGGCGGGCACGAGAAAACCGTTTTCGCCGTCCGTAATGGTGTCGGCGATGCCCTCGTTTTCCGCGCCGACGGCGATGCAGCCCGCCGCCATCGCCTCGATGTAGACGATGCCGTAGCCCTCGCCCCAGCTCGGCAGAACGAACAGGTCGCTCTGCGCCATCCGCCGCAGAACCTCCTCGTGCGGCAGGCCGCCGGTCAGCGTCACGCGGCCTTCCAGATGCAGCTCGGCGATTCGCGCCCGGAGCGCCTGCTCCATTTCGCCGATGCCCACGATGGTCAGCGTCGCGTCGCCGTATTCATCCGCCAGACGCGCGAACGCCTCCAGCGTTTTATCCATGCATTTCCGCGCCTTGAGCGTGCCGACGGAGATCACCGCGCGCGGCCTTGGCGCCTCGTTTTCCGGCACCAGCGAGAGATCCACGCCGTTTTGCACGACGCGGCTGATCCGCCCCTCCCCGCGATACGGCGCGACGCGCGAAAGCAGCAGGCTCGACACCGCCATCAGCGCATCGACGCGCCGCGCGGTTTCGACATTGCGCTTCCACGGCATTTGGCCGGGGATGAAGTAGTGAAACACGTCCGTCCCGTGCACGGTCAGCGCCACGGGCAGGCCGAGCGCCCGCCCCAGCAGCCGCCCCGCGTGTCCCTCGCGGGGGAGCATGTGCGCGTGAAGGAGATCAAACGGCTTCTGCGCGTGCAGCGCTTTGGCAATCGGCAGCGCCGCGCGGTACATCGGCCATCCGCCGAGCCATCGTTCGCCCGCGTTGCCCAGCGTCAGGCAGCGCGGAAAATACACGGGAACGCCGTCGATGACCGCTTTCTTCGGCGTTCGCCTGTCCGTCTCATACAGCGCGGGGCGGAGCGCCTTCATCATCGGCATCGTGCCGACGCAGGAGATCACCGTCACGTCATGCCCCTGTGCCCGCAGCGCCTTCGCCTGCTCATGCACATAAAAGCAATACGGCGAATTATCCGCCAGCCGGTGAATCATCATCAATATCCGCATGCGGCCACCTCCTTTTTGGGAAACGCTTTGTGTTCATCTCTTTTTTCAGCGCAAGCGCCGGTTAACTCCCTCAGTCAGCTTCGCTGACAGCTCCCTCGAAGAGGGAGCTCCCGATACAATTCCATCCACATGCCCGCGATCCGCGGCCACGCATACCGCCTCGCGCCCTCTATGCATCGCTTTGAGCGCTCCGCATAGCCCTGCATGGCGCGCCCGAGCGCCTGCGCCTGCGCCCGCACGTCGCCGCACGGCACGGCATAGCCGACCTCGCCCTCGGGAAACTGGCCGTCAAACCCCTGCCCCTTCGTATACAGCACGGGCACGCCCTGGCTCATGGCCTCCAAATAGACCATGCCGAACGTCTCCGCCGAGGATGGCACGAGCAGCACGTCGCAATCCGCATAAAACGCCTTCATCGCGTCCATGCCCGATATGCGCCCCAGATAGCGATCCTGCGGGCGCATCGCCGCGCAGAATGCTTCCTTCAGCGGCCCGTCTCCGCAGGCCGCCACGGCATACCCCACTTCGTGCGCCGCGTTCAGCGCGTCAAGCGGGCGCTTCCGCTCGTTCATCCGCCCCGCAAAGCCCACGCGCACGGGCGTATGTGCCGCCGTTCGGGGCGCGCCGTCCAGCCACGCGGGGTCAAGGCCGTTGGGGATGACGCGCAGCTTGTCCGCCAGCGCATCCCGCGCCGCGCCCGTAAACCAGCCGAGCACCTTCTCCTTCGCCGCGCCGCCGAGACAAACGACCCGCGCCGCGCTGCCGAGAATCCGCCGCGCCATCGGCCGCAGGTGCGGCTCGTATTTCCAGATGGCCTCGATGTCGCTGTATCGCAGCGTGACGGCATACGGCAGGCCGTGCTTCTTGGCCAGACGCGCCGCAATCGAGCCGTCGGTGAACAGCGTATGCGCGTGAATCAGCGTCACGCCCGCCATGTCGATCTGCCCTTCAATCGCCGGAACGCTTCTCTGCGCCTTGCGGAAGAAAAACAGCGCGTCGCTTTGCCTGACCGTCATCGCGCGGATGGTCTTCACCCCGCGCGGCTCGTTTTTGCCCAGATCCGCCGCGCGCTTTTCCGGCACGAACACCACCTGCTCAAGCCCCTGCGCGGCCAGCGCCTCAAACAACTGCGGAAAGACGGTTGAACCGGCGAGGTTGCAGCAGATATGCAGCACCGTCACCGCCCGTCACCCGCCTTTTTCTTTTCCTTCTCCGCCCTGACGAATTTCGGCAGCGCCGCAATGCCACACAGCGAGCCGAAGCCATAAGCGAAATGGAACGCCGGATAGAGGATGATTTCAACCGGCAGGAATTTCCAGCCCTTCTCCTTGGCGATGGTGTAGGAATAGAAGAAATCCAGCAGCAGATACGCGCCCCATTCCAGCGCCAGCAGCCCGCCGAAGAGCATGCTTTTCGTCAGCAGCGTCAGCAGCACGAGGAGAATCGTCGAGAGCACGAACGCCAGCGGCACAAAGTGGCGGATGCCCATCGAACCGGGAACGAGCGTCATCGTGATGACGTTCCATTTGCCGTTCATATAGCCCATTTTCATAATGCCGCGCATCGTGTCCCGGCAGTAATACTGCACGCGGATGTTGTGGTTGAGGTAGATTTTGCCGCCGTTTTTGCGGATGCGGAAATTCAGCTCGTTATCCTGATTGCGGGTCATGCGCTCGTCAAAGCCGCCGATGCGGTCAAACAGCGCCCGCTTGAAGCAGCCGAAGGGGACGGTATCCACATAGCCGTCCTCCGTCGTCAGGCGATAGGTCGCGTTGCCCACGCCCAGCGGCGTCTTGAGCATTTCCGCAATGGCCTCGCCCATAAAGCCGCGCCCATGCGTTTCAAACACGCCGCCCGCGTTGTCGCAGTCCTTCGTGAGCAGCGTCTCCACGGACAGACGGATATAGTCCGCCGGATACTCCGCGTGCGCGTCCAGCCGCACGATCACCGGCGCGCTGCTGTGCGCAATGCCGATGTTCATGGCGTAGGGCACGGTGCGGTTCGGGTTATCCAGCACCACAATCTGCGGATGCTCCTTCTGCATGGCATGCAGCAGCTCGACCGTTCGATCCTCCGAACGGCCGTCCACAAAAATCACTTCCATCTGATCCGCGGGGTAATCCTGCGAAAAAATGGAATCCACACACGCGGCGATGTATCGTTCCTCGTTGCGCACGGGCAAAATCACCGAAATGAAAGGCAGCTGCATGCTTATCTCCCAACTTCCTGACAAAAAATCACAAAGGTATCGTCTGATTATAACACAAAGACGATGAGAAAGAAAGACGAACGCAGATTCCTTGTAAAAAATTGAAATTCAGGGTTGACAATCCCCGCCGCTCTATGCTATACTATCTTTCGTTCTGAGTGACTTGGTCTGTTGGCTCAGTTGGTAGAGCACATCGTTCACATCGATGGGGTCACTGGTTCGAGTCCAGTACAGACCACCAAATCAGCCCTGCAAGGTTAGCCTTGCAGGGCTTTTTCGTTTAATTTTCCGATTGATTTTTATTCCCCGATTGATTTTCCGCTCGTTCGCACCGACGGCGTTTTCCGGCGGCCGCCGCCCATGGCGGATTCATCTGCACAAAACGCGGACACGCGATGCGCGCCCCTGCGGGTATAGCAATACAATATGCGGTTGCTTTTTCCACAACATTGTAAGAGACTATCAAGCCTAAATCGAACATTTCAAGCAATCGAAATTTACCTTTATTTTAGACATATAAACTGTTGACAATAACGCTCCTATATAGTATGATTTTAAAAACCACTATATAGGAGCTTTAATATGGAAATGAATGGCGGATTTCTTGTCACCAAAATAAAACAGCTTGGAGACCGGATTTTTGAGAAGATTCTCAGTGAAAAGAATATTGATGCGTTTAATGGAGCCCAGGGACGTATTCTTTATGTGCTGTGGCAGGAGGATGGTATCTCAATCAGGTCACTCTCGACTAAATGCGGATTAGCGATAACATCTCTTACTACGATGCTGGAAAGAATGGAAAATCAAGGGCTGATAAGCCGTGTTCAGTCTGAAACGGACAAAAGGAAAACACTCCTGTTTCTGACTGAGAAAGCACATGCCTTAAAGGGCGAGTACGATTCTGTATCTGATGAGATGGGCAGTATTTACTACAAAGGTTTTTCAGAGGAAGAAATTACCCGGTTTGAGGAATGCCTCGACCGCATCAGAAAGAATCTTGAGGAGTGGCAGAAGTCATGAGTATTTGTATCAAAGATCAGATTCAGAACATGAATATCGTCATTGGCTGCACAGTGGGGTGTACATATTGCTATGCCCGCAACAACGTGAAACGCTGGCATATGATTGATGACTTCGCTGACCCTGAATTCTTTCCGGGTAAGCTCAAGATGATGGAAAAGAAACGTCCGCAGAACTTTCTTCTTACCGGCATGAGCGATCTCTCCGGATGGAAGCCGGAATGGAGAGACGAGGTATTTGCAAAGATCCGTGAAAATCCACAGCATCAGTTCCTGTTCCTTACCAAGCGACCTGATTTGCTGGATTTTGATACCGATCTGGAAAACGCATGGTTTGGCGTTACGGTGACGAGGAAAGCAGAACTGTGGCGTATCGACGCCCTTCGGAAAAACGTCAGAGCAAAACATTACCATGTTACCTTTGAGCCGTTATTCGATGATCCCGGCACAGTTGACCTTTCCGGAATCAATTGGATCGTTGTCGGCACCATGACCGGAGCTCAGAGCAGGAAGATTCATACGGAGCCGGAATGGGCATGGTCTCTGGCGGACCAGGCACATAAGCTCGGCATTCCGGTGTTTATGAAGGAAGACCTTGTCCCTATCATAGGGGATGAAAATATGATTCAGGAAATGCCGGAAGAATTTAATAAAGTGTTAGAGGTACAGAAATCATGGAAGAAGTAATAAATGGAATCCTCATTCGTGAGGTGGAAACAAAGAACATCATGACTAAGTCTAGTCTGCCGGTAGGCGGTTACTCGGTCAATCCCTATGTGGGCTGTACACATGCCTGCAAGTATTGCTATGCTTCTTTTATGAAGCGCTTTACCGGGCACAAGGAGGAATGGGGCACTTTCCTTGATGTGAAGCATTGGCCGGAAATTAAAAATCCGAAGAAATATGCCGGACAGCGGGTGGTCATCGGTTCTGTGACAGATGGCTACAATCCACAGGAGGAGCAATTCGGGAATACCAGAAAACTTCTGGAGCAGCTGATCGGCAGTGACGCAGATATTCTGATCTGCACAAAGTCGGATCTTGTGGTACGGGATATTGATCTGCTGAAGAAGCTTGGACGTGTAACCGTTTCATGGTCGATCAACACACTAGATGAAAATTTCAAGAACGATATGGATTCTGCTTCGAGCATTGAGCAC
>OLRC01002314.1_pt1 | contig 10520 bp, 8 predicted proteins | sample 1672081 | NCBI WGS metagenome assembly OLRC01 (sample SAMEA3136643, study PRJEB25190) | human gut metagenome | biome: human gut; feature: human-associated habitat; material: faeces | place: Austria | collected 2013
CAGCGTCTGAGCGTAGGAGTTGCAGCGGGCCGCAAAACCGGAGAACACTTGCTCGGCGAGCGGTTGCAGTAGCTGGTCGTATTGGGCGAACTGCTCGCGCAATTGGGACTTGGAACCACCCGCGGCCTTGAGATCCTTGACCATGCTCGGCTCATCCAGCCATTCGTCCAGCAGCGAGCCGCACACTTCCAGGTGGAACTGCACGCCCAGCGCGGATCCCAGTCGGAATGCCTGCACCTTGGTGGAAGACGAACGCGACAGCAGCTGGCCTTCCGCGGGCAGGCCCACCACGTCGTTATGCCAGTGCAGCACTGTCAGCTGCTTATCCCACATGGAGAAGAAGTCATGCTTGTCCACACGCTTGATCGGCGCGAACCCGATCTCCGGCGCATCGCCCTTGCGCAGCTGCGCACCAAGCGCAGTGGCGATAATCTGATGCCCCAGGCATACACCGAGAATCGGCTTGCCTGAAGCCACGGCGGCACGCGCCAACTTGGCTTCTGTCTTCAGCCCCGGATACTTGTCGTAATCAAGCGCGCCCATAGGCCCACCCATGATTACCACGCCAGCCAGTTCGCCGAAATCAGGCAAGTCCGGTTTCTTTTTGTCGACGATATTCATCGTCACCGTCTCAAGACCGATGTCCTCGAGGTTCGACAATATGCGTCCCGGGCGTTCCCATGGGACATGTTGCAAAATGAGCACTTGTGGTGTGGCCATGACTTCTATTGTGGCACGAGCGTTCCCCGTTTGCGTAACGAGCAGGGCAAATCCATGAATCTCGCAGTTTCCGCAGCGGTCAAAGACGTGTTCTCGCGAGACTGTTGTCCCGCTTCTCATCCGTCTGTCACCTCGTTCGGGCCCCACCTGTGAAGCGTTCATCAAACTCTTCGAGTAACGATTCAGCATGTCTGGTTCGGACCCTACGCTTGAGTGTTATGGGAAACAGCCAAGAACCGCAGGATTTCAACATTTCCGTCATACCTTCAAGCCTGACGCCGGTGCATGTTGCCAAGGCCGCAGAAGGCCTGAATCTGTATGACACCGCCTCGCACCAGGTCAGCCATTTCGTGCCGCTCAAGCCGGGCGAAGTCGGCATTTATGTGTGTGGCGCGACTGTGCAATCGTCACCGCATATTGGCCATATCCGTGCCGCCGTGGCGTTCGACATCGTGCGCCGCTGGTTTTTGAAGCTCGGCTACAAAGTCACTTTTGTGCGTAATGTGACCGATATCGACGACAAGATTCTCGATAAGGCCGCGGCCGCAGGCCAGCGTTGGTGGGCCCGCGCCTATTACTACGAGCGCGAATTCACCGAGGCATACAACACGCTCGGCGTACTGCCGCCCACTGTGGAACCTCGCGCCACCGGCCACATGTCGGACATGATCGACCTGATTCAGCGCATTCTCGACAACGGCCACGGCTATGTGGTCACGGATGCGGACGGCAAGCCCACCGGCAACGTGTACTTCGATGTGGCATCCTGGCCGCATTACGGCGAACTCACTCACCAGAAGCAGACCTCCGAAGTCGATGAGGCCGCCGCCGTGGCCGACCGCATGGGCCCGTCCGTGGACGCCACCGGTGCCGACAAGTACAATCCGGTCGACCCGGCCGATGCCTCCCCCGACAAGCATGATCCGCGTGATTTCGCCCTGTGGAAGGCTCCGAAGGACACCGATCCCGAGGACGCCCGTTGGTCGACGCCGTTTGGCGTGGGCCGCCCTGGCTGGCACATCGAATGCTCCGCCATGTCCCACCGTTACCTGGGCGATGGCTTCGACATTCACGGCGGCGGCTTGGATCTGCGCTTCCCCCACCACGAAAACGAAATGGCTCAGACCCGTGCGGCCGGCTACCCCTCCGCTGCGCGCTGGATGCATTCGGCATGGGTGACCGCCAAGGGCGAGAAGATGTCGAAGTCGCTGGGCACCGGCCTGTCCGTGCCGAGCGTGTTGGCTGAGCATTCCGCTTGGGTGGTGCGTTACGCCCTGGGCTCCGTGCAGTACCGGTCGATGCTCGAATGGTCCGATCAGGCGCTGGTCGAGGCGCAGGCCGCATACGACCGCGTCTCGAACTTCATCGAGCGTGCCGGTGTGGCGCTGGGTGGACAGCCTTCTCGCGAGGAAGTCACTGCCGTCTCCGCCGACGATTTGCCCGCCGATTTCGTGGCCGCCATGAATGACGACGTCAATGTGTCTGGTGCAACCGCCGCGATCTTCACCGCCATCCGTTCCGGCAATACGTTGCTTTCACAGCTGGCTGACCGCGCCGATTCCGAAACCGCCAAGGCCGAGGTGCGTGAGGCGCTGCTCGCCGTGCGTGCCATGCTCGACACCTTGGGCCTGGACCCGCTGGCCGAACCGTGGGTGTCCGCCGGCGCTGCCGGCGGTGCCGCTGATGGCACGGCCGAGTCGCCCGAGCATGCAGCGCTGGAGGCACTGATCGCCGAACAGCTCAACGCCCGTGCCGAAGCTCGCAAGGCCAAGGATTTCGCCAAGGCCGATCAGATTCGCGACGCCCTGACCGAGGCCGGCATCGCCATCGAAGACGGCCCGCAGGGTTCCACTTGGAGTCTGAAGTAGTCGCTTCAAACCCATCAATCAGTCAAACACGAAGTCCACGTCCACGATGTGCAGGCGCTTGCTGAGCTCCTTTTCCAGCGAGCGCTTGCATTCGATGAGGTCGGCTACATCAATGGTTTCGCCGATGCCGCTCAGATACACGTCAACGGTGTAGTTCATACCGGTCTTGAAGATCAGCGTCTGCTCGTAGTCGGTGTTGGCAGGCAGATGGCGCTGTGCCTCGGCCTCCACGTAGGCGTTGGTTTCATCGTCGTCATGCACGCCGCCGACCAATTCCACGAACGCCTCTTTGAGCACGCTGAACGGCTCCTTGATGGTCAATGCCACCAAAGCCACGGTAATGAAGAAATCGCCGGTGTAGTGCAGGAAGTCAAGCGGACCGCCGGCCGGTAGCAGCATCAGGAAGATGGCAACTGCGCCGATGCCGAACGACATCGATCCGTCGACCAACGTGCTCTTGCACTCGGCGGTGAGCATGGTGCTGGAATCGCCGATGGAGCGGTTGGAGCGCCGGTAATACGTGTATAGGCCGAAGCACACGATTACAGTCAGGATCTCGTAGATGACCACCGGGCCGGTTTCAATGCGTTCGCCGGACCCGAACACGAAGTAGTCGTACGCTACTCGGCACACGTCAATCAGCGAATACACCAACAACGACATGGTGAAAATGGCCTTGCAAATCGCGTAGATAGGTTCCAGTGCGAACATGCCATTGGGGAAGCGCTCGGTGGTTCGCACCGTGCGCGACGAGAGGTACACCGCCACCATTCCGGACAGGACGGAAATCGCGGTGAAGGAGAAGTCGAGGAACATGGCCTTGAGACCGGTCATGAAGAACACGGCCACGCCGGCTAAGACCTGCAGCACGTTGATGACGATACCAACGATCAGGGCTTTGCGTTCGAGTAGTTTTTGGGTGGGCATCAGTGGGCCTTCCTTATTGCACGGCATGTCTGCGTTGGCCCGAACGTCATGGTTCGGAGCGCACGGCAGTCTGCGTATAAGCGGTGTCCAGCGATTTTCAAAACAGCGTAAGCATTCCAAAAAACACAGGATTCTTTACGGTTTCCATGATATCGGAAGCACTCGATTGGCTTCGCCACGAGCGGACAGCACGGCATTTGCCGTCTGAATGCCCAACATCCCTGACTACTACGCGGCACATTCCCCGGAAAGCGTCGTCCCCAACACCGCAATTTCCCGCGTGGCGGCTAGACTGTTGCCCATTATGGCAGCTTTTTCATCTTTGACAGACAGACTCTCGAATGCGTTCAAGCATCTGAAGAGCAAGGGCAAGCTTTCCGAGGCGGATATCGACGGTACGATCCGTGAAATCCGCCGCGCGCTGCTCGACGCCGACGTGGCGCTCGACGTGGTGCGTTCCTTCACCGGCAAGGTGCGTGAGCGTGCACTGGGCACCGAGGTGTCCGACGCACTCAACCCCGCCCAGCAGGTGGTGAAAATCGTCAACGAGGAGCTCACCGACGTGCTCGGCCAAGGCGTCGACCGTCCGCTGAACTTCGCGAAGAACCCGCCGACGATCATCATGCTCGCCGGCCTTCAGGGTGCCGGTAAAACCACGCTGGCCGGCAAGCTCGGCTACTGGCTCAAGGATTCCGGCCACACGCCGCTGCTGGTGGCGGCCGATTTGCAGCGTCCGAACGCGGTGACGCAGCTGCAGGTGGTCGGCGAACGCGCCGGCGTGCCCGTCTATGCTCCCGAAAAGGGCGTCCAATCCGATGGCGGCGAGGCCGTCGCAGCTCCGGGCCAGACCTCCGGCGACCCGGTGAAGGTGGCCCGCGATTCCATCGAACTCGCCAAGCAGAAGCTCTACGACACGGTGATCATCGATACCGCCGGTCGTCTGGGCGTGGACGAGGAGCTGATGAAGCAGGCTCGCGACATTCGCGATGCCGTGCGTCCCAACGAAATCCTGTTCGTCATCGACGCGATGATCGGCCAGGACGCCGTCAAGACCGCCAAGGCCTTTGACGAAGGCGTGGACTTCACCGGCGTGGTGCTCTCCAAGCTCGATGGCGACGCCCGCGGTGGTGCCGCGCTGTCCGTGGCGTCCGTGACCGGCAAGCCGATCCTGTTCGCCTCCAACGGTGAGGGCCTGAAGGACTTCGAGGTCTTCCACCCGGACCGCATGGCCTCGCGCATCCTCGACATGGGCGACATCATGACGCTCATCGAGCAGGCGCAGAAGCAGTTCGATGAGGAAGAGGCCCGCAAGGCCGCCGAGAAAATCTCCGAAGGTTCCTTCGGCCTGGACGACTTCCTCGATCAGCTGCAGCAGGTGCGCAAGCTGGGCTCGATGAAGTCGCTGCTCGGCATGATTCCGGGCATGGCCCAGCACCGCAAGGAACTCGAGCAGTTCGATGAGAGGGAAATCGACCGCACCGAGGCGATTATTCGCTCGATGACCCCGGCCGAGCGCCGCGATCCGTCGATTATCAATGGTTCCCGCCGCGCCCGTATCGCCTATGGTTCCGGCGTGACGGTTTCTCAGGTGAACGCTTTGCTGCAGCGTTTCGAGCAGGCCGCAAAGATGATGAAGCGCATGTCCAATCGTGGCGGCATGGGCGGCGGCATCCCCGGCTTCGGCGGCCCGGCTATGGGCGGCGGCAAGAAGAAGGGCAAGAACAAGAAGAAGGGCGGCAAGTCCGGCAATCCGATGAAGCGCGAGGCCGAGGAGAAGGCATTGCGCGACAAGCTGGCCGGCAAGCCCTCCGGTTCGACCGGCGGTTCCGCCTTCGCCAAGAAGCCACAGAACCCGGCCCTGCCCGCTGGCCTTGAGCAGATGATGGGCAACGTCGACGGTGGCACTGAACTGCCGCCGAACCTCGGCGGAGGCCTTGGCGGACTGTTCGGTCGCTGATCTCACAACTTGGCTCCCCTCGCAGAGGGGAGCCAAATTATATCTCGGTTCAATTTATATTTCGAAAGGAACTTCCATGACGACAATCCTCAGCGCGGTGGCAATCATCGCACTGTTATGGACGGCCTTAAGCGCGCTGCCCGCCGGTCTCGAGGCCCGTATGCCGCTTCCGTACATGATTGCCCTGACGCCGATGTTGTGGGTTCCTTTGATGATTCTGGCCGCGGTCGCCGCATGGCAACATGAATGGACTGCGATGTCGTTGCTTATTGTGGTCGCGCTGATTGCCAGCTCACAGCGCATCAACTACTGGGGTACGTCAATCGACCCGGCCGGGAAACGCAAAGAATCCCACCGTGAAACAGCCCGTGAAACAACTTCGCCGACGCTGTCAAAAAGCCATAACAGCAATACATCGGGTACCTCAAACACTCCGAAGGAAGGGCCCGAAACCATCTCCGATGGACACTGTGAAACAACGCGTGAAACACTCTCGCCCCAGTTCTCGGTTATGACGATGAATTGTCGATACGGACGCGCCGACGCCGCTGAAATCATTCGCAATATTCGCGAACGCAATATCAGCGTATTGGCCTTGCAGGAAGTCACCGACGACCTCATCACACGTCTTACCGAAGCCGACATCAACGAACTTCTCCCCTACCATCAGTTCGGAGACGCCAAAGAGACCGATAATGGCGGATTCAACGTGATCTATTCCCGCTACGAGCCGAGCGCAGCGGTGCCCAACGTGGTCTCCATCCCCGCCGCCGACGTTCCCGCCATCACCCTCAAAACCTCCGGTAATCGCACGGTGACGCTTTGTTCGGCTCACCCGAAATCGCCGATGCGCGGCTGCGCGGATTGGTCGGCCGGCATTCTGGGTCTGCGAGAACTCGCCCGTGCAAAATCCGTCAGCAATCGCAATATCGTCGTCGTTATGGGCGATCTCAACTCGAGCACCGACCATCCGAGCTTCCGCGCGTTGCTCAAGTCCGGATTCAAGGACGCAAGTCTGATTCAAGCCGCCGGCCCGAATCTCACCTTCCCGAGCTGGCTCAAGTGGCCGCGCATCGAGCTGGATCACGTGCTGTTCACTCCCGGGCTCAAACCGTCCGGCGTGAAGTCGTTTGAGGTCGAGGGCACTGATCATCTGGCCCTGACCGCAACGCTTGCACTGCGATAGCCGGCATTTTCGCGATACATTCCCCGGAATGTTGCGCAACGGGGAACGCGCACCACACCGCAACCACAGTGCGCCACGCCCAGTCCGGCCCTGTGCGCTATAATAGGCCAGTTATTCGCGCGCGCGTGGCGCCCTCTACACCCCGAGCCGCGAGGACACGTGGATTCCGGACGGCCATGCCCCACATGGCAAACCGAGAACCCGCACACCTAGCATTACAAGGAGAGCCATTTTGGCAACCAAGATTCGTCTGAAGCGACAGGGCAAGAAGTTCTACGCCTTCTACCGTGTGGTGGTCGTCGATTCCCGCAAGAAGCGTGACGGCAAGGTCATCGAGGAGATCGGTACCTACAACCCCAACACCCAGCCCTCGACCATCCAGATCAAGTCTGATCGCGCTCAGTACTGGCTCGGCGTCGGCGCTCAGCCGTCCGAGCCCGTCTTCAAGCTGCTGAACATCACCGGCGACTGGCAGAAGTACAAGGGCCTTGAAGGTGCCGAAGGCACCCTGAAGACCGTTGAGGCTGGCCCGGACGCCGAGGCCCGCATCGCGGCCGTTGAGGACCAGGCTCAGAAGCTGAAGGCCGCCAAGTCCGAAGCTGCTGCCAAGGCCAAGGCTGAAGCCGAAGCCGCTGCCGCCGCTGAGGAAGCCCCGGCTGAAGAGGCCGCCGAAGAAGCTCCGGCTGAGGCCTGAGCGGAAACGAAAGGCTAGCTATGCTTGCACAAGCTGTGGAACACCTCATCAAGAACATCGTTGATTTTCCCGACGATGTTTCCGTCAAGTCTCATGAGAACGCGCGCGGCGAACTGCTTCGCGTACGCGTGAACCCGGAAGACATCGGCCGTGTGATCGGCCGTGGCGGCCGCACCGCCAACGCGATTCGCACCGTGATTCAGGCACTGTCTGACCACAAGGTCCGCGTTGACATCATGGACGTCCGTCGATAACCGATAAGGAACGATTCACAGCATGGCACAGCAAGACATGCACGACGACCCTCAGCAGCTCGAGTTGCTGAGGGTCGCTCGTATTGGCCGCGCACAGGGCCTGAAGGGCGAAGTCACCGTGCGCCTGTACACCGATGATCCCGAGTGGCGCTTCGAGCCGGACTCCGTGCTCTACAGCCAGGATGGCGAGACCGAGTACATCGTCGAGGGCTCGCGCACGTTCAAGGATCGTTGGATTCTCAAGCTTGAGGGCGTCGACGACCGCAATGCCGCCGAGGCCCTAAATGGTGTCGAACTCTACGGCGAGGTCGACGATGCGGAGGACATGCTCGAGGCCGACGAGTGGTATCCCAAGGATCTTATTGGCCTTGAGGCCCGTCTAGTCGAGGGCAACGGTCTGGGACTGCCCGCCGGCCAAGTGGTCGGCAAAGTGGTGGATGTGATCGACTCCCCCGCCCAATCCCTGCTCAAGATTCGTTTGACCGAGCCGGTGGTAACCGGCCAGAATTCCAAGGGCGAGGATGTGGTCGAAAAGACCGCGTTGGTCCCGTTCGTGGAGGCCTTGGTCCCCGACATCGATCTGGAGGAGCAATACCTCACGCTCGATCCGCCCGGCGGTCTGATTCCCGGGCTGTAAACAGTCTTTCAAACCAATACCGAGTTCCACACTCAATTTATTCCATTGCAAAGGGCGGTCTTTCTGAGACTAATCTCAGAAAGACCGCCCTTTGATTGCTCCTTAACGTTTATACCGCGTAATATGGCTGAGCCTCACAGATAACCAAATGGGATGCCGAAGCGATCAAGACCCGTACCGATCAGCTGATAGCCGTTGCGCTAAAACTACTGCGACTGCAATAAACTATAAAAAATGTGTAACGCTTACACGTTTATGATATGATAAATGTGTAAGCGTCGCACATTTATCATAGGATATCCGTCATGAAGCTCCAGCGAAAAGCACTGAAAACGCTCAAGCAGTGGAAGACCACACCTGACCATAAGCCTCTCCTGATCCGTGGCGCACGGCAGACAGGCAAGACATGGCTTGTCAACGAGTTCGCGAATGGACAATACGACAACATCGTCTCGGTTGATTTCATGCAGCGGCCATCCCTATCCGGGATATTCGAGCAGGATCTTGACCCGCAACGAATAATCCGTCAGCTCGAACTCGCCGCCAACCAACGGATACTCCCCGGCAGAACACTGCTCTTCTTTGACGAGATACAGGAAAGTCCGCTCGCGTTGACCTCTCTCAAATACTTCACCGAGCAGGCACCCGACTATGACATCATCGCCACCGGCTCCTACATGGGAATATCCAAGCACGGCAAAACCTCTTTTCCTGTAGGAAAAGTCACCATGATGAACCTACATCCGCTCTCCTTCGTCGAATATCTGGACAGCATCGGACAAGACATGATCGCCGACACCATACGTGAAGGCCGGTTCGAGGACATTCCACAAGCTCTCGAACCTCAGATGAATGACCTACTCAAAACATATATGTGGGTCGGCGGCATGCCAGCAGCATTAAGCGCTCACCTGGATAACGGGATTCCGCAGGATGTGCGAGCTGTCCAACAAGATATTCTCAACGCCTACGATCTTGATTTTTCCAAGCATGCCGCATATACGCTGGGCGAGCGTATCCGGCTTGTATGGAACACACTGCCATCACAACTTGCCAAGGAGAATCGCAAATTCGTTTACGGTGTTGTCAGGCAAGGAGCCCGCGCCCGCGAATATGAGGAAGCGCTCACTTGGCTGACGGACTACGGAATCATTACCAAAGTCCCCTGCCTCGATGCTCTGCATATTCCTCTGACCGGATATGAGAGTCTTAACACGTTCAAGATCTATCTGGAAGACACGGGCATACTGGGCGCACTGTCCGGTCTCGACGTGAATACTCTGGTGAACAAGTCGAAGCTCTTTTCCGAATTCAAGGGCGCGTTCGTAGAACAATACGTATGTCAGCAGCTGGTAGCTCAAGGAATCAAACCCCGCTATTGGGCTAACCCAAATCCTCAAGGAAATGCGGAAATAGATTTCGTAATGGAACAGGGAGACGAGGTTTTTCCCATCGAAGTGAAATCCTCTTCCAATATTCGTGCGAGAAGTCTCTCGTATGTCTGCAACAGATACGGGCTCCACGGTATCCGTATAGGAGAAATAGGCTATAGGAAGCAATCTTGGCTGACGAACATCCCACTTTGGTGCGTGGATGGGCTGGGCGAATATCTCAAACGTCAAATCGAAAAGAGCAGGGAAAATCCAGCGACCATCTGATTCTTTTTCTGATTTTTCGGGTATGTGAAATAGGTGGTTGAGTTTTGGTGATTCTCATACATCAATTCGGGCGAGGATGCCATCGCATATCTCAATGGCACACTCGAAGAGGATGATCCCGCATTTATGCAAGATGCGTTCGGTGTGGTCGCACGCACACGAGGCATGACCAATGTGGCCCGAAAATCCGGTCTCGGCCGCGAATCCTTATATAAGGCGCTTCGCTCGAATTCGCAGCCCTCGTCCAACACCATCATGCGAGTCACAAACGCACTTGACGCAGAACTCTATTCCCTGCCGAAGCGTAATCGTTCACCCGCGCGCGGCCGCGGTGACGCGGGTCATGAAACGGTCGAGGAATTCCGGCACGTTGACGCCCAATGCGACTTGGGTGTGTTTGTCGGGATCCTGGAGCCGTGAACGATCGCCGATGGTACGGCCTCGGAACGGGCCCTCGAGATTGACTTGCAAGTTGAACCCGAAGGTCGTGACCAGCGATGGGTCGAGCGCGGCGGCCACGGCCAGCGGGTCGTGCAGTCCACATCCGTGAATCTCCGGCTGGTTCTTCAGGTAGAAGTCGATGTAGTAGTCGGTCATGGTGACGAGGAAGTCGCCGGCC
>OLRC01002317.1_pt1 | contig 10518 bp, 9 predicted proteins | sample 1672081 | NCBI WGS metagenome assembly OLRC01 (sample SAMEA3136643, study PRJEB25190) | human gut metagenome | biome: human gut; feature: human-associated habitat; material: faeces | place: Austria | collected 2013
TATTAAATTACAAGGGCTTTTTTCATAGCGATATTGTAATTTGCTGTGACCCTATAAGTTTAAACATCTCCGAGGACGTTTTTTTGTATAAAATGACGGAGTGTTGAAAGCGGAAGGAGGAGAATTCGATGAAAAGAACATATCAGCCTAAAAAGCTTCAGAGAAAGAAAGTTCACGGCTTCATGAAGAGAATGTCTACTGCTAACGGCAGAAAGGTACTCGCAAGAAGAAGAGCAAAGGGCAGAGCTAGACTCAGCTACTAAGAGATACAGGCAGTTTCTGATGATAAGTCTGACAGGCATTATTCAGGCGGTTAGTTACGCCTGAATCGATGTCCCTAGGCAGTTGTATTTAAGCGTCGTTGGACGCTGCCTCAGATGACCTATATACCATTCATTGATTTGCATGGTATTGGGTCTTTATCTTTTTTTGGCAAAATTGCCGTGAAAAGGCGAAAAGAGTAAAAACAGTTCACAATGGGGAAATGAAGATGCTGTTCACAACGGTTTTAAAGGATAACAAGGCATTTTTAAGGTGCTATAAAAAGGGAAGATTTTGTGCAGACAGTTTTGTAGCAGCATATTTTTATCCCAACAGCAGCCCATATAACAGGCTTGGCATAACGGCGGGCAAAAAGCAGGGCTGCGCAGTAACGAGAAACAGAATAAAGAGAATAGTAAGAGCCGCCTACAGACTTAACGAGGCGGAATTTCCGCTGGGCTATGATATAGTTTTTGTGGGAAGAAACGATATAGGGGAAAAGAAAACTCAGGATATTGAAAGATTTATAAAAAAAAGACTCATAAAAGAGATGAATAAGCCTGTTCCAAAGAATAACAGGTCAGGCAGGGCAAAGAGAAAGTAAAATGAGTAAACTGGCTCAGCTGCTGATAAGGTTTTATCAGCGATTTATAAGTCCTCTTTTCGGACCGAGGTGCAAGTATTATCCAAGCTGTTCGGCATATGCGCTGGAGGCTTACAGAAAGCACGGCTTTTTTAAAGGCACGCTGCTCACTGTATGGAGACTGCTTAGGTGCAACCCGTGGAGTCTGGGAGGGGTTGACTATGTTCCTGACAAGCTTACCACTGAGTATTTTAAAATCAGAAAAAAATAAGCCTGAGAGCTTAATCAGATATATAGGTTATCAATATGACAAATAATTGATCTGGAGGATATTAAATGGGTATTATTGCGACCCCTTTGGGCTGGATAATGAAGGGCTGTTATTTTGTATGCAAGAACTACGGAATAGCACTGCTGCTTTTCACTATCCTTACAAGACTTATAGTATTTCCGCTTAACGTCAAGCAGCAGAAGAGCATGGCAAGAATGACCATGCTTCAGCCTGAGCTTGAAAAGATAAAGAAGAAATACGCTAAAAACCAGCAGAAGATGCAGGAAGAGCAGATGAACCTTTACGCCAAGGCGGGTGTAAACCCTATGGCAAGCTGTTTGCCAATGGTCATCACAATGGTCATTCTGTTTGCTCTTATCCCTGTTATTTACGGACCTCTTACCTACGTTTCAAACGCAGATAAAGAGGAGCTTACAGACTCAAACAACATGATATCGAATCTTTATGTTGTCAGTGCTGAGGTAAAAAGCAAGGATACTACTATAGAAAAGCTTATTGAAAAGTTTGAGAAAGACGGTGCTACTGAGGACGAAGCTTATGAAAAGCTTGAAAAGCTTTTTACAGACAAGGACAAGTATCCAAAGTCTGCAAAGGCACTTTCTAATGACAACAAGATATCGAACGTTATGGATGCTATTAAGGCTCATAATGATATAGATACTTTTATTCTTAACGAGAATTACTTCTCCACAAACCTCATTCAGTCAAGACCTGAGCTTATGACTTTCGTTTTCACTGAAAAAGAGGGCGGACAGTATGCAGATGTGCTTCCAACAAGCGTAAAGGCTGCGGCTGAAGATTTCAACTACAGCATTTTCGGACTTTTCCTTGGAAAGATACCAACAATGAAGGATCTTTCCTGCATTATCCCTATTGTATCAGCACTTTTGCAGCTTGTAGTGACATTCGTTTCACAGCATTTTGCAAAAAAGAACAATCCTGACGCTGCAAATATGGGCGGAATGGGAATGAAGATAATGCTTTATGGTATGCCTATCTTCTCACTGTGGATCGGTTTCAGCTATCCGGCAGGTCTTGGTCTTTACTGGTGCTATTCTTCACTGTTTGCACTTGGACAGACTATCGTACTCAATAAGATCTACACACCTGAACACGTTGCAGAGCTTGTTCAGAAGGATATAGCAAAGCAGAAAAAGAAGGGCAAGCCTACTCTTATGGAGAAAATGGCTGAGGCTCAGATGATACAGGCTGGTAAGGATCCTGCTGAGATCAGAAAGTCACTTTCTGACGATGAGGATTACGATGAGCCTAAGAAGAAAACAAAGACGGAGCTTAAAGACGAGCAGAGAAGACGTCTTAACGAAGCCAGAAAGAGAATGGCTGAGAAATACGGCGACGAATATGACGATTCACAGGATTGACCTGTTGTTGACTAAACTTTTTTAGCGAGAGGAGCAGAAAAAATGAAACAGATCTTTACAGCCGCAACTGTAGACGAAGCAAAAAACAAGGCGGCAGTTGAATTTGGAACAGAAGTAGAAAAGATCACTTTCACAGTTCTTGAAGAGCCTAAAAAGGGCTTTTTCGGAAAGATCAAGGGTGAGGCAAAGGTAGAAGCTGAATATGAGCCTGAAACAAAGGTAGAAACTGTAACTGAAAAAACAGAGGCTGTTGAAGAAAAGGCAGAAGTTCAGGAAGAAGTCAAGGCAGAGGCAGAGTGGAGCGACACTTTGCAGAAAAAGGCTGACCGTGCGAAGGAATATATACTCAACGTTATAAAGGCAATGGGCATAGAAGACACAGAGATCGAGGTAACAAAGCTTGAAAACGGCGCACTTTTTGAGATAAAGAGCGAAGAGTTCGAGAAGCTTATTGGCAAGAAGGGCGATATCCTTGATTCACTTCAGTATCTTGCATCACTTGTATGCAACAGGATAGACAGAGAATATTTCAGAATATCCACAGATTGCAATGGTTTCAGGGCAAGAAGAAAGACCCAGCTTGAAGAGCTTGCAAGAAAGATAGCAAACAACGTAAAGAGAAGCGGTCGTTCATCAGCTCTCGAGCCAATGAATCCATATGAGAGAAGAATCATTCACGCTGCTGTATCAGAGATTGAGGGTGTAACATCTCAGTCAAAGGGTGAAGAGCCATGGAGAAAGGTAATAATCAGCTCTACAACACCTAGAAAATATGACAACAGAGGCGGCTACAAGAAGAACGGCGGCAGAAGAAGAAACAATAATAATCGCCGCTCAAAGGGTTTTGACATCACAACAAGCTTTGAAAAGGACTACAAGAAGCCAAAGCCAGAGGACACAATGAAGGATTCAGGTCTTTACTCAAAGATAGAGTTCTAAATTAAAAATGACAATAAGAAAACACGCTGAATTTTGGTTCAGCGTGTTTTTTTGTGCATATATTCGTATTATAATTTTTTCTTTTTCATTTGACCCTTGTTGCGTGGATATTTCTCAGGCGTTTCAGATACTTTTCTTATAAGGATAAGCGTTCTGCCGTCGCCTGTTGGAAGTTCATAGTCAAAGACCTCTTCGACCTTTCCTCCCAGTATCTTAATAGCATTTTTAGCCTCTTTCAGCTCATCATTTCCTCCTGAGCCTTTCAATGCAACGAAATATCCGCCGACTTTTACAAAAGGCAGGCAATACTCGCATAGGTCGCTGAGGTTTGCCACTGCTCTTGCTGTGGCAATGTCAAATTGTTCACGGCACTCTATGCTTCTGCCAAGCTCCTCTGCTCTGCCGTGTATGCAGGTCGCACCAAGGTCAAGACTGTCTGAAAGCTGTGCAAGAAAATTTATCCTCTTATTAAGGCTATCCAAAAGTGTAAGCTTTATATCGTCACGGACGATTTTCAGTGGACAGGACGGAAATCCTGCTCCTGTGCCGACATCTATTACCGTTGCATTTTCTTTTACCTCGAAAAGTGTGAAAGGATAAACGCTGTCAAAAAAATGCTTTATTGAAATTCCCTCAGGGTCAGTGATAGCAGTAAGATTTATTTTCTCGTTCCATTCACAAAGCAGATCTGCATAAGCTTCAAAGCGTGAATAATCGCTGTCAGATATTGTTATATCATAATTATCAAAAAGCTTTATAAAATCGTCCTTAGAAATAAGCTTTGACATACTATTCCTCCCTATGGTCATTCTTTGATGAGAGCCATACCAAAAGCACACCTACGTCCGCAGGGTTTACTCCGCTGATTCGGCTTGCCTGACCAACTGATACAGGCTTTATCTTATTGAGCTTTTCAATTGCTTCAAGTCTAAGACTTTTTATATCATTATAGTCAATATCAACAGGCAAAGCCTTTTTCTCTAGCTTTCGCATAGCCTCCACCTGTTCAAGCTGTATCTTTATATAGCCGTCATATTTTATCTGCAATTCTACCTGCTCTTTTACCTCTGCTGAAAGCTCAGGTCGTTCCTTATCAAAAGGAGCAAGACCATCATATGACACCTGTGGTCTGCGGATAAGCTGAGCAAGCTTTATGCCGTTGTTGAGAGGGTCAGTGCCTACAGATTCAAGATAGGCATTTATCTCAGGATTTGGCGCAATATTTATCTTTGAAACACGCTTTATCTCAGCGGCTATCTGTGCATTTTTGTCAAGCAAATGCTGATATCTTTCGTCTGAGATAAGCCCTATCTCATGTCCTATAGGCGTGAGCCTTATGTCAGCGTTATCTTGTCTTAGCAAAAGTCTGTATTCGCTTCTTGATGTGAGCATTCTGTAAGGGTCTGAACAACCCTTTGTCACAAGGTCGTCAATAAGAGTGCCTATGTATGATGACGCTCTGTCAAGAATAAGCTGTTTTCTGCCGAGAATTTTCAGTGCGGCATTTATTCCTGCAATAAGACCCTGTGCGGCGGCTTCTTCATATCCCGAAGTGCCGTTGAACTGACCTGCGCCGTAAAGACCGTCAAAAGCCTTGAACTCCAGCGTAGCAGAAAGCTCTGTAGGGTCGCAGCAATCATATTCTATGGCATAGGCATTTCGCATTATCTCAACGTGTTCAAGTCCTTTTATAGTGTGCAAAAATTGGAGCTGAACGAACTCAGGCAGTGATGACGACATACCTTGCAGATAATATTCGTCAGTGTCAAGACCCATTGGCTCAATAAAAAGCTGATGCCTTGGCTTATCCGAAAATCTCATTATTTTGTCCTCGATAGACGGACAGTATCTAGGACCAATAGCGTGTATCCTACCCGAATATATAGGTGAAAGATGTATGTTATCTCTTATTACCTTGTGTGTTTCTTCATTTGTATAAGCCACATAGCATTTGACTTTATTTTCAAGCTTTTCATGATTATCAAAAGAAAATGGCGTTATATCATCGTCACCGCACTGAACTTCAAGCTTGTCAAAATCTATGGAACGCTTGTGTACACGGGCAGGAGTGCCTGTTTTGAAACGTCTTATTGTCATTCCTGCCTTTTTAAGACACTCTGTAAGGCTAAGTGCAGGCAAAGTTGCGTCAGGACCGCTTGAATATGATACTGCACCCACATGGACAGTGCCGCCAAGGTAAGTTCCCGTTGAGATGACAACAGCCTTGCAATCGTACTCAGTGCCAAGCTTTGTACGCACACCACGGACAGTTTTGCCGTCCTCCTCAAATAAAATATCAGTTATCTCAGCCTGCTTCAGATAAAGCCCGTCAGTATCTTCGATAGTCTTTTTCATAAGCTTATGATATTCAACACGGTCTATCTGCGCCCTCAGACTATGAACGGCAGGACCTTTTCCACGGTTGAGTATCCTGCTTTGCAGAAAAGTTTTATCCGCCGCCTTGCCCATTTCGCCGCCCAAAGCGTCTATCTCACGAACAAGATGTCCCTTTGCAGTTCCGCCTATAGAGGGGTTGCATGGCATATTGGCAACACCGTCAAGTGTTATGGTAAAAAGTGCCGTCTTTAGTCCAAGGCGTGCCGCCGCCAAAGCCGCTTCACAGCCTGCGTGACCTGCACCTACCACAATAATATCAAAATATTCCTTTTGCATAATAAAACCACCTGTCTGAAAATAAGACCATATAAATTACTTTCCTACGCAGAATTTTGAAAATACCTCGTCTACCACCGCTTCTGTAGCTTTTTCTCCTGTCAGCTCCAAAAGTGCATTTGCGCCATTGTCTATCATCACAGTAACAGCGTCCAAAGTCTCTCCCATATCAAGGCTTTCAAGAGCCATGGCAAGATATTTTCTTGCACGTTCTGCACAGGCTATTTGACGCTCGTTTGCAAAAATCGTGCTGTCAGCGTCATATCCGCCAATGCCCAAAAGCTTCTCTGTGGCTTTTTGCAGCTCTTCTCTGCCCTCGTCAAGCTTCGCAGAAATCTCTATCACATAGTCTGAATATTTTTCAAGCTGAGACCTTTCAACAACATTTTCAAGGTCAGACTTGTTGAGAACTATGATAACTTTCTTTCCAAGCTTTTTCACATATTCAAGAAGCTCCAAGTCTTCCTCGTCAAGCTCTCTTGAAATGTCGAAAACTTCTATCACAAGCATAGCGTTTTTAAGCTTTTTCTTTGCGATATCAACGCCTATTTTTTCAACTTCATCATCAGTTTCATGTATACCTGCAGTGTCGGAAAGCTTCAAAATAAGCTCGCCAAGCTTTGCACTTTCTTCGATAACATCTCGTGTAGTGCCTGCCACATTTGTGACTATGGAGCGGTCATATCCCAACAGCATATTCATGAGGGTCGATTTTCCAACGTTCGGTTTGCCTGCGATAACAGTGTCAACACCGTTTTTCAGTATCATACCGCTGTCATGATCTGCTATTATTTTATCAAGCCCTGTCAAAGCGTTTTTAAGGCTCTCTCTGAGATTATCCTCAGATATCTCAGGCAAGTCCTCCTCTGGATAATCCACCCATGCCGCAAGTTCGCCTAGTATTGTGACAAACTTTCTTGACATATCAGAAATCAGCCTGAAAAGCCTGCCCTCTTTTGTAAGATTTGCAGAATTAAGTGCATATTCTCCCTGAGCGGAGATAGTTTCCATTACGCCCTCAGCCTGAGTAAGTGAAAGCTTTCCGTTAAGAAAAGCCCTCTTTGTGAACTCGCCCCTCTGAGCAAGCTCTGCACCCTGTTCAATGCAAAGTCTGAGAACTTTTTTTGTAACATATATTCCGCCATGGCATGATATCTCGCAGACGTTTTCTCCGGTGTATGACTTAGGCGCACGGAAAACCGTCAGAACGCCGTCATCAACTTCTCTGCCGTTTTTGTCAACTATTTTTCCGTATGCACAAGAATAGCCTGCCATGTTTTCAACACTTTTGCATGACAGCGGTTTAAAAACTTTTGCACCTATGCTTACGGCATTATCACCGCTTATTCTTATGACTGATATTCCGCCCTCAGCGAGTGGTGTCGAAACTGCACATATATCTTTCATTTTTACCTCTTTTTACTCCGACAGAGCCTTTCCCTGCCATGAATTTCTTCTTCCCATTTCCTTGTCTATTTCGTTCATAACGCAGAATTTTTTCAAACTCCACAAAGGTGCAACAAGGTCGTCCTTTGCACCGTCCCCTGTCACACGCTGTATTACTATCTCAGCAGGCAGAAGCTCCAACTGGTCGCAGACGATATTAACATACTCGTCCATATCCAAAGCCCGAAATTCTCCACGCTCATACATCTGTGCAAGCACAGTGCCTTTTAAAACGTGCAGAAGATGTATCTTAATGCTTTGTATATCGAGCTGACCGAGAGTTTTAGCCGTTTCAAGCATCATATCCCTATCCTCACCGGGAAGCCCGTCGATGATATGCGCGCACACATTAACATTGCGTTTTCTCAGCATTTCATAGCCTTTGAGAAAATCCGCAAAAGTATGACAGCGGTTCATTTTCAAAGCCGTTTCGTCATGTATAGTCTGTAAGCCAAGCTCTACAGTAAGAAAAGTCTTTTCCGCAAGCTCACCAAGGAGGTCGGCTTTTTCTTCGTTGATGCAATCTGCCCTTGTTGCGATAGAAAGCCCTGCCGTATTTTCAAATGACAGGGCTGTATAAAACATTTTTCTCAGCGTTTCAACGTCAGCATAGGTGTTTGAGCCTGCCTGAAAATACGGTATGCACAGACCCTTGCTCCACTTCTTGCTCATTTTCTCTCTTATCTCTCTGTACTGAGTAAGGATATCCTCATGAGGGTCGCCTGCAAAATCTCCGCTCATTTTTGCCGAGCAGAACACACAGCCCCCCACACCTTTTGTGCCGTCTCTGTTCGGACAGCCAAGGTCAATATTAAGGGGTATCTTGAAAACCTTAGTGCCGAACTTGTGCCTTAGATAATAATTGTAGGTATGATATCTTTTATTGTCATCAGAATAGGGAAAAGGGTTATCAAATCTGCTATTCATCTGACGGTCCCTCAGTTTGCTCAGTGGTAGGTTCTGTAGTTTCTGGTGGCTGAGTTGTGGTTTCAGTTGCCTTTGTTGTGGTCGTGGTAGTAGTAGGACCAGGCTGTACTATAGGCTCAGTTTCGGTGACAGTATAGTAAGGCTTGTCATTATTTGTGGTAGTGGAAGCCGTTGAAGTCGTTGTGGTGCTTTTAGTTTCCTCTGGTCTGTCAATAGCAGTGGTAGTTGTTGTTTTTTTCTTGTCCTCTTTTTTCTTTGTGGTAGTTACTTCACCGTCCTGCGGTTTTGCAGTGGTGGTGATAACATTTTCGTCAGGATCATCACTGTCATTATTAGTCGGATGATCGAAGCTGTTGTGGTTAGAATCAGTATTGTCAGGCGTTTCTTTTATAGGGTCAGTGACCTTATTGCCGATACCATAAATAAGAGAGATACGCTCCTCAACAGCTTTCATGGCGTCAGGAAAAGGTATACTATTATTATAAGAGTCCTCCAAAGCCTGAGTGTAATCCCCTGAAAAGAAAGTCTTGAATGTTAAAGACAGATTGTTGTCCTCCACAATGTCGCTTCCTGAAACTGAAATAAAGAATATGCAGGCAAATAGCATTATGACCGCTATGGAAAGAAGATTTATAAAGCTGTAATGCTCCTCCAAATTCGTTTTGGCAAGCTCTTCAGCCGCTTCCTCCGCAGCCTCACATTCCTCCGGTATCTCATATTCATTGTCACCGTGAACGATATTGAATCGTGTAGTTTTCTTATCCATTAGTATTTTCCTCTTTTTATGCCGCATATTCCGCCGCAAGTGTTATAACGCTCACTGCAAAAACAAGCACTGTCATAATGGTCTTTGTTATCATAACTCTGCCATAAGCCGCCTGAGACTTCTGTGAAAGCTTTTTAAAAATCTTGCAGAAAGCCCTTTTTGCAGGTGGGCAGACAATAAAGAACGATATTACTATAAGGGTGATATTTTTCAGCACTGCACTTTTTACAGACACGCTCAAGGTGTATTTCACATTTACTCCTGCAAGTGCAAAGAGCCATTTTTTGTAGCCATAGAAGCTGTCAAAATAAAGTCCGCCAAAAATAACGAGAGCTGTCAGCAAAAGATAAATATACTTCACAAGGTCAGGCAGCTTTGAAAGCGGTCTTTCAAGAAACAGCTTTTCAAGGATACAAAGCACTGCCGCACAAAGTCCGACGATAATGAAATTCACCTTTGCCTGATACCATATAGAAAGTGCCAGACCGCAAAGTATATAGCACACAAAAGTAAATACCTTGTTCATGTTTTTTTTGCAGCAGAAAACCTCGCTGAAAAAGTCAACAACAGTTGTATTGAAGCTTTTTATCATACCAGTGAAAAGTCCGTCAGCCTCAATGTTTGTGTAGTTGTCAGGATAAACAAAGCCGTTTGTAAGACCAAGACCCTTTGCCATATCCGAAAGTCCTGTGAAAAGAAAATAATACTGAGCCAAGAATGACAGCATACCAAGCCAACAGCCAAGGGTAGTTATCTCTTTGCCGTTAAGTCCTGCAAGCTTTATCTGTTCAAAAACGCCTGCAAGAAGCACCACCTTGCCAAAACCAAAAACTATCTTATTAAGCCCCTGGTTGAGCTTTGCTCCTGTGATCTCACGATGCCTTATCTGTGGCTCAATATCACCGTATCTCACAAGAGGTCCCACAAGCATGAAATGCAGTGACACCATATAAGTCAAAAGGCAGAAAATGTTTTTTTCTGCTTTGCAGTTGCCCTTGAAAACGTCATAGACATAAGAAATTCCTCTGAGCATATAATAACCCATACCAAGTGGAAGTATGGCGGCGTCAAAACTGAGCTTTTTTACCTTATTATAAAGGATATTCTGACCGAATATTAGCATAAGAGATACATTCATTATAATATCCAGCGCCAAAACTATCCCGCAAAGGGCTTTGTTCTCACGGTTTTTTGAAATAATAAGACCAAATATCCAATCGAGGATAACTGACAGGAAAATAAGACAGAA
>OLRC01002324.1_pt1 | contig 10505 bp, 9 predicted proteins | sample 1672081 | NCBI WGS metagenome assembly OLRC01 (sample SAMEA3136643, study PRJEB25190) | human gut metagenome | biome: human gut; feature: human-associated habitat; material: faeces | place: Austria | collected 2013
AACACCGTCGTGTCAGCCGGTTTCCAGCCCCTTTGGGGCGTGAAAACCGGGACACCTCCTCGAAATCGCCTCGCTTTTTCCGCCACCGGCGGCGCTTCGGCGATTCGGAACACCGTCGTGTCAGCCGGTTTCCAGCCCCTTTGGGGCGTGAAAACCGGGACACCTCCTCGAAATCGCCTCGCTTTTTCCGCCACCGGCGGCGCTTCGGCGATTCGGAACACCGTCGTGTCAGCCGGTTTCCAGCCCCTTTGGGGCGTGAAAACCGGGACACTTCCTCGAAATCGCCTCGCTTTTTCCGCCGCCGGCGGCGCTTCGGCGATTATCCTTGCATTTTCCCACCGATGTGCTATACTAAACCCATCACACATACAAAGGCAGAGTAGGGATCTGCGTGTCGCCCCCATGGGGGCATAGTGCCGGCGGAACGGGGAGTTGTCCGCCGGACGAAATGGCATCGCCTTGCAGTGCAGATCTCGCATCCCGCTGCCGCATAGCGGTCATCTCCGGGGCAGTAAGCCCCGGCGCTCCTCTGTGCGGCTGTCCGGCCTGTCCGGTCTGCCAAATCAGAGGAGGTTTTTTTATGCCGCTTTATCCCCATCCCCTGTCCCCCGGCTATTGGCGCAGCGCCGCCGGGGAGCTGAAGCATCTGCGCCGTCTGGTGTTCATGGCCCTGATGATCGCCGCCTGCATCGTCCTGAGCCACTGCTCCATCCGTCTGGGCGAGAGCCTGTCCCTCAGCGTCACCTTTCTGGCCAGAGCCCTCTGTTCACTGGTCTGCGGCCCGCTGGCGGTGATCGTGTTCGGCGCCGCCGAGGATACCCTCAGCTTCTTCCTGTCCTCCGGCGGCTACCCCTATTTCCCCGGCTATATGCTGACCACCATCACCGGCTGCATGATCTACGCCCTGTTTTTCTACCGGGCCAAGATCACGTGGCGGCGCATCATTCTGGCCAAGCTTCTCACCAATATCCAGAATGTGCTGCTGGGCGCCCTCTGGAGCGCCATCCTGTACAGCAAGGGCTACCTCTACTACCTGACCCAGAGCGCCGTGAAAAACGCCCTGTATCTGCCGCTGCAAATTCTGCTGCTGGGCTTCCTGCTTCAGGCGGTGCTGCCGGTGATGCAGCGCCAGCACTGGCTCCCGGAGCAGCTGCCGGGCGGCCGCCTGCGCTGGTAAGCGACGTGTTTACAAATAATTAAAATTGCGGGTATTGACTTTACCTGCCCACGGTGGTAAACTCCATTTAGCACTCAGGAGATAGGAGTGCTAAATGGAGTTTTATCATGGAATTGACAGACCGGAAAAAGCAAATATTAAAGATCGTGGTGGACGGCTATGTGGCCACGGCGGAGCCGGTGAGCTCCAAGGCCATTGCTGAGAAGATGCCCGGCAGGATCAGCTCCGCCACCATCCGCAACGAGCTGGCGGATCTGGTGGAGATGGGATATCTGGAGCAGCCCCACACCTCCGCCGGGCGGGTCCCCTCCGCCAGGGGCTACCGGCTCTACGTCAACGAGCTCATGGAGCGCCGTGCGCTGCCGGAGGCGGAGGCCGAGAGCATCCGCCGCTCCCTCACCGGGAAAATGTCTCAGGTGGATCAGGTGATGGCCCAAGCGGGCCAGATGGTCTCCAGCATGGTGGGCTACCCCGCCTATGCCGTGGCGGACCACACGCAGGCGGTGACGGTGCAGCGGTTCGACCTCATTGCCGTGGACGATGACAGCTTCATCGCCGTGGCCATGCTGTCGGACAGCCGGGTCAAGAGCCAGCTGCTTCGCTGGCAGCTGCCGGTGGAGCGGGACGCTCTGACGGAGATGAGCCACCTGCTGAACACGCACTTTACCGGCCTTGGGCCGGAGGAGATGAACGCCCGGCTCATGAGCCTGTCGGATCAGGTGTCCGGCAAGTGGTTCCTGCTGCTGAATCAGGTGTGCGAATACGCCGGACAGCTGCTGAAGGATGCCGCCGGGCAGGAGGTCTATCTGGGCGGCACCACCCAGTTGCTGAAATTCCCGGAGTATCGGGACGCCGACAAGGCCCGTGACCTGATGACCTTTATGGTGGACAACAAGCAGAACCTTCCGGTGCCGGTGGGCAACGCCCCGGTACAGATCCTCATCGGACCGGAGAATGTGGATGCCGCCCTGAAGGAGAGCAGCGTGGTCATCGCCAGCTACGATATCGGTGACGGTATGCGTGGGCTGGTGGGGGTGGTAGGCCCCACCCGCATGGACTATGCGTCCGTGGCGGCCCGGCTCACCTGCTTTGCCGAGAGTCTGAGTCATATGTTTGAAAAGCGGCAGCTGCCGCCTACCAAGGAGGAACAGTCATGAGCGAGAAAAAAAAGAAGAACACCCCTCAGGAGGAGCAGCCGCAGGCCGACACCGCCCCGGAAACGGAGCAGACTGCGGAAAAGGCCGCCGAGGAGGAGACCTTTACCGTCACCCGTGAGCAGATGGAGCAGATGGAGCAGCTGGCTAAAATGGTCAGCGATGCCAGCGACAAGTATCTGCGTCTGGCGGCGGAATACGATAACTACCGCAAGCGCACCACCAAGGAAAAGGAAAACGTCTACGCCGACGCCAAGGCGGACACCGTCAAGGAGTTTCTGGGGGTGCTGGATAATCTGGAGCGTGGCCTTGCCCAGTTCGCCGAGGGCGACCCCCATCGGCAGGGCATGGAGCTGATCTGCCGGCAGTTTCTGGCAGTGCTGGAGAAGCTGGGCGTCACCCGCATTGAGGCGCAGGGCCAGCCCTTCGATCCTCAGAAGCACGATGCCGTGATGCACGTGGAGGACGAGAACGTCGGTGAGAACACCGTGGTGGAGGTGCTCCAGCAGGGCTACCAGCTGGGCGATAAGGTCCTCCGGTTCGCCATGGTCAAGGTAGCCAACTGAAAGGAGAAACGTCATGGAGAGAAAAAGACTGTATCGCAACGTCAACGATAAAATGCTGTGCGGCGTGTGCTCCGGCCTTGCCGACTACTTCAACATCGACCCCACGCTGGTGCGTCTGGCTTGGGTGGTGCTGGGCTTCATGGGCGGCAGCGGCCTGCTGGCCTATATCATCGCTTCCATCGTGATCCCCGTGGACCCGGACCAGCAGTAACGATCCGTAAAAAATCAATCTATATATATCTTATCAGGAGGCAATCATTATGTCTAAAGTTATCGGTATCGACCTTGGTACGACCAATTCCTGCGTCGCCGTCATGGAAGGCGGCGAGGCTGTTGTCATCCCCAACGCAGAGGGCAACCGCACCACCCCGTCCGTGGTGGCCTTCAGCAAGAGCGGCGAGCGTATGGTGGGCCAGACGGCAAAGCGTCAGGCCATCACCAATCCTGACCGCACCATCGCTTCCATCAAGCGTGAGATGGGCTCTGACCACCGTGTGAATATCGACGGCAAGAGCTACACCCCGCAGGAGATCAGCGCCATGATCCTGCAGAAGCTGAAGAGCGACGCCGAGGCCTATCTGGGCCAGCCCGTCACCGAAGCTGTCATCACCGTCCCCGCCTACTTCACCGACGCCCAGCGTCAGGCCACCAAGGACGCCGGCAAGATCGCCGGTCTCGACGTCAAGCGTATCATCAACGAGCCCACCGCCGCCGCTCTGGCCTACGGTGTGGATAAGGAGCAGACCCAGAAGATCATGGTCTACGATCTGGGCGGCGGCACCTTCGATGTCTCCATTCTGGAGATCGACGACGGCGTCATCGAGGTGCTGGCCACCGCCGGCAACAACCGTCTGGGCGGCGACGACTTCGACCAGTGCATCATGAAGTATCTGGTCAGCGAGTTCAAGCGCACCGACGGCATCGACCTGTCCGGCGACAAGGTGGCCATGCAGCGCCTGAAGGAGGCTGCCGAAAAGGCTAAGATCGAGCTGTCCGGCGTCACCAGCAGCAACATCAACCTCCCCTATATCACCGCCGACGCCACCGGCCCCAAGCATCTGGACGTGACCCTGACCCGTGCCAAGTTCAACGAGCTCACCGGCCATCTGGTGGATGCCACCATGGGTCCCGTGCGTCAGGCCATGTCCGACGCCGGCCTGAAGGCCAGCGACCTGTCCAAGGTGCTGATGGTGGGCGGCTCCAGCCGTATCCCCGCCGTGGTGGAGGCCGTGAAGAAATTCACCGGCAGCGAGCCCTTCAAGGGCATCAATCCTGATGAGTGTGTGGCCATGGGCGCTGCCCTGCAGGCCGGCGTGCTGACCGGCGATGTCAAGGGCCTGCTGCTGCTGGACGTCACCCCCTTGTCCCTGGGCATCGAGACCATGGGCGGCGTCTGCACCCGCCTCATTGAGCGCAATACCACCATCCCCGTGAAGAAGAGCCAGATCTTCTCCACCGCCGCCGATAACCAGACCTCTGTGGAGGTCAACGTCCTGCAGGGCGAGCGTGAGATGGCTGCCGCCAACAAGAGCCTGGGCCGCTTCCATCTGGACGGCATCGCCCCGGCCCGCCGTGGCGTGCCTCAGATCGAGGTGACCTTCGACATCGACGCCAACGGCATCGTCAACGTCTCCGCCAAGGATCTGGGTACCGGCAACGCCCAGCACATCACCATCACCTCCTCCTCCAACATGAGCAAGGATGATATCGAGCGTGCCGTGAAGGAAGCCGAGCAGTATGCCGCCGAGGATGCCAAGATCAAGGAGAAGGTGGAGGTCCGCAATCAGGCCGATCAGATGGTCTATCAGGCGGAAAAGACCCTCAGCGAAGTGGGCGACAAGGTACCCGAGAGCGAGAAGGCCCCCATTCAGGCCGGTATCGACAAGCTGAAGGAGACCCTGAAGGGCGAGGACACCGACGCCATCAAGGCCGCCACCGAGGAGCTGACGCAGGCCTTCTATAAGATGAGCGAGAAGCTGTACCAGCAGCAGGCGCCCCAGGGCGACGCCGCTGCCCAGCAGCCCGGCGGCGACACCGGCGCACAGGGCGGCCAGTATTACGACGCCGACTACAAGGTCGTGGATGATGACGACCAGAATAAGTAAGCATCCTGCGCCCCGCAGCGCAGCTTGACCACCGGAAAGGGGCAGGGCTTCCTGTCCCTTCCTGTGGCGTTTGGAACCAGATGATATCCGGCCGTCTTTCCGGCCGCCGGATATTCCCGGAGAAGGGAGAAACGCCGGTATGGCAGAAAAACGAGACTATTACGAGGTCCTTGGCGTAGACAAAAACGCCAGCGAGGACGAGATCAAACGGGCCTATAAAAAGCTGGCCCGCAAATATCACCCGGACATGAACCCCGGCGACAAGGAGGCCGAGGAGAAGTTCAAAGAGATCAACGAGGCCAACGAGGTCCTGTCCGATCCGGAGAAGAAGGCCAGCTATGACCAGTTCGGCTTTGCCGGCACCGATCCCAATTACGGCGCCGGTCAGGGCGGCGGTTTCGGCGGCGGTTTCGATTTCGGCGATCTGGGGGACATCTTCGGCAGCTTCTTCGGCGGCGGCTTCGGCGGCCAGCAGCAGCGCCGCAACGGACCTCAGCGGGGCGAGAGCATCCGGGTCAGCGTATCCCTGAGCTTTACGGAGGCCGCCTTCGGCTGCGAAAAGGAGCTGACGGTGGAGCGCATGGAGCAGTGCACCACCTGTAAGGGCAGCGGCTGCGCCCCCGGCACCACGCCGGAGGTCTGCCCCGACTGCCACGGCAGCGGCGTGGTGCAGACCCGCCGCCAGACGCCCATGGGGGTGTTCGCCTCCAGCAACCCCTGCCGCAAGTGCGGCGGCACGGGCCGCATCATCCACCAGCCCTGCCCCGACTGTCATGGCGGTGGCTTCACCCGCAAGCGCAAGACCATCAAGGTCTCCATTCCCGCCGGCATTGACCACGGCCAGACCATCTCCCTGCGGGGACAGGGCCATGCCGGGAAGAACGGCGGCCCCGCCGGCGACCTGCTGGTCACGGTGATGGTGCAGCCCCACGACGTGTTCCGCCGGGACGGCACCGCCGTGTTCTGCGAGGCTCCCATCACCTTCACGCAGGCGGTGCTGGGCGCCGAACTGGAGATCCCCACCATCGACGGTAAGGTGAAGTACACCATCCCGGAGGGGACGCAGACCGGCACCGTGTTCCGCCTGAAGGGCAAGGGCATCCCTGTCCTCAACGGCCGGGGCCGTGGCGACCAGTACGTCACCGTCACCATCGAGACGCCCCGGAACCTGAACCGGGAGCAGAAGGATGCCCTGCGGAAATTCAGCGAGACCTTGAACGAGGGGAACTACGAGAAGCATCGTAGCTTCTTCAAGAAGAGGTAACTCCTATGTATCTGGCAGATTATCACGTACATTCCACCTGCTCGCAGGACGGCCGGCAGACCATGGCACAGGCGGCACAGGCCGCCGTGGCCGCCGGAATGGATGAACTGTGCCTGACGGACCACGTGGACACCATCTACTGGGGCCCGGAGCAGAAGCCCCGCTGGGACTTCGACTGGGATGCCGTCCGCCGCCAGTTCCGTCAGGCGCAGGAGCAGTGGGGCCACCGCATTACCCTGCGGCTGGGAGCGGAACTGGGAGAGGCCGCCATGAGCTTTCAGCGGGCGGAGCATTTGATGCAGAATGCCCCTCCGCTGGACTTTGTCATCGGCTCCGTCCACATGGCGGGAAAGAAATTTCACTACAAAGACCTCTATTATATTGAAAAAGCCGACGAAGCGTATTATGATAGTATCATCGACAGCTATCTGGAGGACGTGCTGGCGCTGGCCCGATGGGGTGAGTTTCAGGTGCTGGGCCACTTGACCCTGCCCCTGCGGTATATTAACGAAAACTACGGTGAGCACATGACCTTCGCCCACCACATGGATCAGGTGGAGGAGATCTTCCGTACCATCATCCCCAAGGGGCTGGGCATCGAGTGCAACACCAACCGTGGAAACGAGTCTCTGCCCGGCGCCGATATCCTGCGGCTCTACCGCCGTCTGGGGGGCGAGATCATCACCTTGGGCAGCGACGCCCACCGTCCGGCGGACGTGGGCTGCTTCATCCGCCAGCGGCAGGAGCTGCTGCGGGAGTGCGGCTTCCGCTACTTCACCACCTTTACCGGCGGAAAGCCGGAGTTCAAAGAATTGTAAGAGGAGAATACACCATGAAAATTGCCATCGGCTGCGATCACGGCGGCTATCTGCTGAAGCAGGACATTCTCATCTGGCTGGAGGAGCACAACATCGACTTCGAGGATGTGGGCTGCTACTCCACCGAGAGCGTAGACTATCCCATGTACGGCGAGAAGGTAGGCCGCATGGTGGCCTCCGGTCAGTGCGACAAGGGCATCGTCATCTGCACCACCGGCATCGGCATTTCCATCGCCGCCAATAAGGTGGCTGGCATCCGCTGCGCCCACTGCACCGACCCCCTGTCCGCCGAGATGACCCGCCGCCACAACGATGCCAACGTGCTGGCGCTGGGCGCCGGCATCACCGGCCCCAATCTGGCCAAGCGCATGGTGGAGGTCTTTCTAAACACCGAATTTGAGGGCGGACGCCATGCCCGCCGGGTGGCACAGCTGGATGCCATCCAGCCCTGAACCTGAGAAAAAGGAGGTATCGTCATGGCAACCAGAGGTTATCAGAGCTACCGTGGCCGAAACCACGGGAAACTGGCGCTGGTCATTGTGCTGGTGCTGATCCTGCTGGCCGCCGTGGGATATCTGGTGGCGCAGGAGTATATGGTCTACGATGACGAGGGCCACCGGCATCTGGAGCTGCCCTTCCTGAAAAAGGGACAGACGGAGCAGCCCCAGCAGCCGGAGGACACCACGCCGGATGACGTGGACCTCATCATCGATGAGCCGGAGCGCCCCATGCTGAAGGAGCTTCACGCCCGCCAGCTGCCGGACACCGTGCTGGCGGAGGATCCCTCCGCCGTGCTGGCGGAGCACCCGGAGGCGGTGGTGATCCCGGTGAAGCTGCGGGACGGCACCGTCACCTATGACACGCAGACTGCCGCCAGGGACACCGTCACCACCGGCGGCCCGGAGACGCTGACAAGCCTCAAGACCCTCCTCTCCGGCGACACATGGACTGTGGCCCGCATCGCCTGCTTTGCCGATATGGACTTTGCCAACGCCCAGCCCGATCAGGCGGGGCTGCTGCGGACCGGCGACGGCTGGCTGTGGTACGACGATGACGCCGCCTGCTGGCTGGACCCCGGCAAGGCTGCTGCACGGGAGTATCTCGTGCAGCTGTGTAAGGAGTGCGCCGAATTGGGCTTCGATGAAATTCTGCTGGACTACTGCACCTATCCCGTCCACGGCCGTCTGGACCGCATCGACTACGGCTCCGTCACCAACCTCACCGACACCCTCAGCGTGTTCGTGGAGGGGGTGCGGGAGGCCCTGCCCAAAACCACCGCCCTGTCGGTGCTGGTGCGGGATCAGGTGACGGCGGATGCCAACGACGGCGGCGTTACCCTCGCCCTGCTGACGGAGCACTTCGACCGCATCTATGTGGATACGGACACCGTGGACGCAGCGGCCCTGCAAGGGCTGCTCCCGGCAGACTTTGACCCTGTGACCCGGCTGGTGCAGGTGACGGCGGAGGCCGCCTCCTCCGGCAGCTATGTCACCCGTTGAATTTTCCTGTTGCCAAGCGGGAAAAGTTGTAGTAAAATAGTGGTCACGACCTCTCCTCCGCTGACAGCTGCGGAGCCGGTCTCACGCAATGGATACCCACGAATCATGTCAGGCGGGGAACCGAGCAGCATTAAGAGGGACCATCCATGTGCCGTGAGGGCGCCGGCTCCACAGCTGTCAACGGAGGAGAATTTTTGTTTTTTCGGGAGGAGGAGATCCATGTATCAGGCGCTGTACCGCAAGTGGCGGCCCAAGGTGTTTTCCGAGGTCGTGGGACAGGAGCACATCACGGATACCCTCCGCCGTCAGGTGGCCGAGGGCCATACCGCCCACGCCTATCTCTTCACCGGCACACGGGGTACCGGCAAGACCACCTGTGCCCGGATATTGGCCAAGGCGGTGAACTGCCTGTCCCCGGTGGACGGCGAGCCCTGCGGCCGGTGCGAGGCCTGCCGGGCCGTGGATGCCGGCACCACACTGGATATCACGGAGCTGGACGCCGCCAGCAACAACGGCGTGGATCAGGTCCGTGCGCTGCGGGAGGAGGCGGTGTATACCCCTGCCGTGCTGAAAAAGCGGGTGTATATCATCGACGAGGTGCATATGCTCTCCACCCCGGCCTTCAACGCTCTGCTGAAGATCCTGGAGGAGCCGCCGGAGCATCTGATGTTCATTCTGGCCACCACGGAGCTGCACAAGGTCCCGGCCACCATCCTCTCCCGGTGCCAGCGCTTCTCCTTCAAGCGCATCCTGCCCCGTGACATGGAGCGCCAGCTGCTGCACATCGCTCAGGCCGAGAAGATCGACCTCACCGCCGACGGAGCGGAGATCCTCTCCCGCATGGCGGGGGGCGCCCTGCGGGATGCCCTGAGCCTGCTGGATCAGTGCCGTGTGGCGGAGGGCCAGCTCACCAGCCGTGCCGTGCTGGACGTGCTGGGCCTTGCCGGCAGTGTCCAGACCCAGCAAATGATGCGCTGTATTCTGGACCGCCGGGCGCCGGATGCCCTGCTGCTGCTGGATCAGCTGTACCGCAGCGGCAAGGACGTCTCTGCCCTGCTGGGGGAGCTCAGCGATCTGGCACGGGAGATGACCATTCTCAAAGCCGCGCCGGAGGGGGGCAGCGCCCTGCTCTCCGGGCTGTATGATACCAAGACACTGACGGGCCTCTCCGAAAACATCTCCATGCAGCGGCTGCTGTACCTGACGGAGACGCTGCAAGGGACCCGTGCCGCCCTGCCGGACAGCTTCCAGCCCCGGACGGATGTGGAGCTGTGCCTGCTGCGGCTGTGTGACGAGAGCCTCTGCGGCGACCTGACGGCCCTCAGCGCCCGGCTGGATCGGGTGGAGGAGCTGCTGAAAAAGGGTGTCCCCGCCCGCCGGGAGCGCCCCACCGCCCAACCGGCGGCAGAGCGTCCCGCTGCCCCGGAGTCCCGCACCTCAGCAGATTCAGAGTCCCGCCCCGCTGCGGCGGAGAAGCGTCCTCCCGCCCCGGAGGAGGTCCCGTGGGAGGAGCCGCCTCTGCCCGACGAACCGGCGGGCCGGGAGCGTGTCTTTGACATCCCGGAGGAGCCGCAGCGCTCCTCCGCCCAAAAGCCCACTCATAGAGCGCCCCGCAGATCTGTCTCCGCAGACCCGGCCCCCTCGGCGCCCGCAGGCGACAGCCGCCTGTGGACCCAACTGCTGGATCAGTTCAAGGGCCGCCTGCCGGTGAACCACCGGGTTTTTCTCAACATGGCCTCCGGCACCGTGGAGGGTGACTGCCTCACCGTCCACTGCCGCAACGATTTCGTCCGGGACTCCCTGAATAACCGCACGGTGCTGGCGGTGCTGGAGGAGGTCACCTCCGCCGCCGTGGGAAGCCCCGTCCGGGTGATGCTGACGGTGGGCGGCGAAACGCCATCTGCCCCCCGCCCTGCCCCGAA
>OLRC01002332.1_pt1 | contig 10474 bp, 10 predicted proteins | sample 1672081 | NCBI WGS metagenome assembly OLRC01 (sample SAMEA3136643, study PRJEB25190) | human gut metagenome | biome: human gut; feature: human-associated habitat; material: faeces | place: Austria | collected 2013
ACCATCCGGCGCTGGGCCGGTGAGGACGCGAAGAAAGCAGCCCCGCCCACCCGCAACCGGGATTACAGCGTAAAGGAGGATGAAACCGTATGATGGAGATTACCGCAGAAATCCGGGCGCTGATCGACAAGGCAGCCGCCGGTATGGAACTGGCCGGGGACGAGTACATAGACCCGGCAGACGGCCTCATTCACTGTAAAAAGTGCGGCGGCCAGAGGCAGACCGTTGTGCCATGCTTTGGGAAACCCGGCTACTTCATGCCCCGCTGTATCTGCCAGTGTCAGCGGGAGGCCGAGGAACAGCGCAAGGCCGCCGAGGAACGGCAGCGCCGCATGGAGCGCATCAATCGCCGGAAGGCCCAGGGCCTGCAAGACCGCTATCTGTACGACTACACCTTTGCCAACGACAACGGCCAAAATCCTCTGATGGACAAGGCCCGCGCCTACGTGGAAAACTGGAAGGAGGCATATAGGAACAACACCGGCCTGCTTCTGTTTGGGGATGTGGGAACTGGCAAGTCCTTTTTCGCCGGTTGTATCGCCAACGCCCTGCTTGACCGGGATGTGCCGGTGCTGATGACGAACTTTCCCACCATCCTGAACCGTCTGACGGGAATGTTTTCCGAGGACAGGGCCGACTTTATCGCCAGCTTTGACGAGTACGACCTGCTTATCATTGACGATTTGGGTGTGGAGCGCAGTACTGAGTATGCGATGGAGCAGATGTTTTTCGTCATTGACAGCCGCTACCGCAGCCGCAGACCCATGATCATCACCACCAACCTGAAGCTGGCCGAACTCAAAAACCCGCCTGACCTGGCCCACGCTCGTATCTATGACCGTATCCTGGAACGGTGCGCCCCGATCCTCTTTGCCGGGAAAAACTTCCGGGAGGAAAACGCCGGGGCCACCAAGCAGGCGGCGAAAGACATTGTAAACCGTAAGCATGAGTAATTTTGTGCCGGACGGCACAGCCCCGCCCGGAGAAAGGAGCGCCATGAGCGAAGAAACTCGTACCATGCAGACCGCAGACACCACCACTACCAGAGCGCCGGAGGATGCCCCCGCGCTGGTAAAGAAAATCGGCAAGACAACCTACAAGGTTCATGTCCATTTCAGCAATACCAGCACAGAAACCATGAGCGATAAAATCAAGCGTATGCTCAAAAATGAAATTCAGCAGATGTGACAGACTGATAAACGAAGCCGCCTTGTGTTAAACTGATGATGGTACACGCCAAAACTTTTAGCCAAGGAGGACATGAAAATGCTGTACACAGAAAAAGAGAAAAATGAGATTGAGCGCGTCCGTAAAGTGTTCGAGAAACACATCCAACAAATGACTGCTTATGATTTGGTTTGGTCGGACAAGGTCGGCTATGTGTGGCTGGCAATATCTATCGACCCAGTCTATATTGATACCGGCAACTGGATAGAGTCCGCTGCTGGCCTTTGTTATGAGTGCTTGAATGATATAGCACTGGATGTTTTTGGAATGACCAGAAACGACCATGACTTCGAGGACGCCGATCCGCTGGAACTGGCCGAGATTAAGCGGCGCTGGAAACCCTATATCGGCCAACTGCCGGAATATGCGTACCTTTGCGACGAACTGTTAAGCAGGAGCAAATAACCCATCCGCAAAAGTGTCAGGAGCTAAAATCTGCTTCTGGCACTTTTTTGTGGCTTTTTTGTGAATTTGATTAAAAAGTCCTTGACAATTTGTCTCTGGCAAAACCGCCAAGTCGATCCTGATTAGCTGCGGCGCACGGCTTGCCCCGTTTGACATCGCGGAGCTGCGGGAGCTGATGAGTTACGACGAGATGGAGCTGGATTGCATCGGCGACCGCAAGACGGCGCTGTTCGTCATTATCTCAGATACCGACGATACCTTCAACTTTGTCGTGGCGATTATGTACTCCCAGCTTTTTAACTTGCTCTGCGACAAAGCGGATGATGTCTACAACGGGCGGCTTCCCGTTCATGTCCGCTGCCTGCTCGATGAGTTTGCGAACATCGGTCAAATCCCAAAGTTCGACAAACTGATTGCTACGATCCGAAGCCGGGAAATCTCAGCGTCCATCATCTTGCAGTCCCAGAGCCAGCTCAAAACCATCTACAAGGACGCTGCGGACACGATTGTCGGCAACTGCGACTGTACCCTCTTCCTTGGCGGCAAGGAAAAATCCACTTTGAAGGAACTCAGTGAAATCCTCGGCAAGGAGACAATCGACCTATATAACACATCAGAAACCCGTTCAACCAACAACTCATACGGCCTGAACTATCAGAAGACCGGCAAGCAGCTCATGTCGGAGGACGAAATCGCTGTCATGGACGGCGGCAAATGTATTTTGCAGCTTAGAGGCGTGAGACCTTTTCTCAGTGACAAGTACGACATTACGAAGCATCCAAAATACAAAATGCTGTCCGACTACGATAAGCGCAACGCCTTTGACATCGAGAAATACCGTTCTCACAAGCTGGTAGTCAAGCCCACCCAAACCTTCGACCTCTATGACATGGGAGAGGTTGAAGCCGATTGAAGCCCCGTCATGCACTGCGCATGGGCAATGCCCAAAGCAGAACAATGACGGGGCTTCTATTTTTTTGCCCATTTTCAATAATTCACACTCAAAAATCAAGGAGGTCACTCTATGGAATTTATCAATCAGGCGGTTACGGTCCTTCAGACGCTCGTTGTTGCCCTCGGTGCCGGTCTGGCTGTGTGGGGTGTGGTCAACCTCATGGAGGGCTACGGCAATGACAATCCCGGCGCCAAGAGCCAAGGAATCAAGCAGTTGATGGCCGGTGGTGGTGTGGTACTCATCGGCACGACCCTTATCCCGCTCCTGTCTGGCCTGTTCTGATCCGGCAACCCCAGCATAACCGAAAGGTGGTGAAATATTGGGATTTATCCTTGAAAAAATCGAGGAAGCCATAAAAGAGCTTCTGATCGGCTGGATTGAAAGCAACATGACCAATATGTTCACCGATGTCAACGACAAGGTAGGGACGATAGCTGCTGAGGTAGGCAAAACGCCCTCTTCATGGGATAGCAGCATATACCAGATGATCCGGGGACTATCCGAAAATGTGATAGTCCCCATCGCTGGTATCATCATCACCTTTGTCCTGTGTTACGAGCTGATTTCCATGATCACCGAGAAAAACAACTTGCATGATATGGACACATGGATGTTCTTCAAGTGGTTTTTCAAGGCAGCTGTGGCGATCTACCTCGTTACCAACACCTTCGACATTGTGATGGCGGTCTTCGACATCGGTCAAAATGTCGTAGCCGGTGCAGCCGGTGTCATAAGCGGCGACACGAATATCGACATCGAATCCACTCTTGAACAAATGCGTGCCAGCATGGAAACGATGGGCATTGGCGAACTGCTCGGCTTGTCCATAGAGACGCTGCTGATCAGTCTGTGCCTCAAGATTATGTCTATTCTCATCACGGTCATCCTCTATGGCCGTATGATTGAAATTTACTGTACCGTGAGCATCGCGCCCATCCCCATAGCGACGATGAGTAACCGCGAATGGGGCAGCATTGGTACGAACTACCTCAAAGGGCTGTTCGCACTTGCGTTCCAAGGCTTCCTCATCATGGTGTGCGTGGCGATCTATGCCGTGCTCATCAACAACATGATCATCGCGGCCAATATCCACTCGGCGCTGTTCTCGGTGGCGGCATACACGGTCATCCTCTGCTTCTCCCTGTTTAAGACAGGCTCGCTCGCGAAGTCATTATTCAATGCCCACTGAGAAAGGAGGGTCCGCTTGAAGAAATACTCCGTGATCTATGCCGACCCTCCGTGGCGGTACAAGGTCTACTCGAAAAAAGGGCTTGGCCGCTCGGCGGAAAGCCATTACCCGACCATGCGCCTTGAAGACATCAAGGCGCTTCCCATTGGAGAGCTTGCGGCGAAAGACTGTGCGCTCTTCATGTGGATTACCTTCCCCTGTATGCAGGAGGCGTTCCAAGTCCTCGAAGCATGGGGATTTCAATATAAAACGACGGCTTTTGTCTGGATCAAGCAGAACCGGGTGTCCGACAGCCTCTTTTGGGGCATGGGGTACTGGACACGGGCAAACGCTGAACTCTGCATCCTTGCAACGAAAGGCCATCCCAAACGGGCAAGCCCCGGTGTGCATCAGGTCATCATGAGCCACATTGAAGAGCACTCCAAGAAACCGGAGGAAGCCCGAAACCGCATCGTCCAGCTCATGGGCGATGTCCCGCGCATCGAACTTTTCGCCCGCCAGTCCCCCGAAGGCTGGGATGTATGGGGCAATGAGGTCGAATGCAGCATCACTCTTGGAAAGGAGGTTCCCAATGGCGTTTGTACCGGTTCCGAAGGATCTGAATCGTGTCAAGACGAAGGTCATGTTCAACCTGACAAAGCGGCAGCTCATCTGCTTTGCGCTGGCTGCGGCAGCGGGTGTCCCGATCTTCTTCCTAACTAAGCCCAGCCTCGGCATCTCCACCTCGGCAATGCTGATGGTGGTCATCATGCTCCCGTTTATCTTCTTCGCTCTCTATGAGAAGGACGGGCAACCGGCTGAAAAAATCCTCGGTCATGTGATCAAGTCCATGTTTCTGAGGGATAAAGTGCGGCCATACCGCACGAACAACCTATACGCTGCGATCCAGCAGGAAATCAAAGAGAAGGAGGAATTGCAGATTGCACAGCAGCACGAAAAAGGCCGCAGAGCCTAAGCGGCTTACCAAAAACGGCAAGGTGTACGGCGATCTTCTCTCCGCTGAGGAAAAGAAGAAGCTGGTCCTGCAGAAGAAAAAGGCCAAGAAGACAAAGAAAGTCCGTCAGTCGGCGCAGCAGACTATCCCCTATGTGGAGATGTGCCGCGACGGCATCTGCAAGGTCAACAGCCGCCTCTACACAAAGACTATCCGTTTCAACGACATCAACTACCAGCTCGCCCAGAACGAGGACAAAACGGCTATCTTTGAGAACTGGTGCGACTTTTTGAACTACTTTGACAGCTCGATTTTTGTCCAGTTCTCCTTTATCAACCAGAGGACGAGCATCAGTGAGTTCAAGAAGCAGATCAACATCCCGGAGCAGGATGACGAGTTCAACGACATCCGCAGCGAGTATTCCGAGATGCTGCAAAACCAGCTCACGAAGGGCAACAACGGCCTCATCAAGCGCAAGTACATCACCTTCGGGATTGAGGCCGACTCCCTGCGCATGGCGAAGGCCAAGCTGGATCGGATTGAGACGGACATTCTCAACAATTTCAAAACCCTCGGTGTGAAGACCGAGCCGCTGTCCGGCTACGAACGGCTGAAAGTGCTCCATGATGTGTTTAACATGGACTCGAACGAGCCGTTCCGCTTCTCCTTTGACATGGTAGCCCGGACGGGACTCAGCAGCAAGGACTTCATCGCGCCCACTTCCTTCGATTTCCGCGAAGGCAAGTGCTTCAAGATGGGCAAGGCCATCGGCGCAGTGAGTTTCCTTCAAATCCTCGCGCCGGAACTCAATGACCGGATGCTGGCTGACTTCCTCGACATGGACAGCAACATCACGGTCAATCTTCATATCCGCACGATTGATCAGGCGAAAGCTATCAAGAGCATCAAGATGAAGATTACCGACCTCGACAAGATGAAAATTGAAGAGCAGAAAAAGGCCGTGAGAAGCGGATATGACATGGAAATTATCCCGTCCGACCTTGCCACCTACGGCGGTGAGGCCAAGCGCCTGTTGCAGGACCTTCAGACGCGCAACGAGAGAATGTTCCTTGTGACCATCCTCATCATGAATACCGCTGCCTCCCGCCAGAAGCTCGAAAACGCCATCTTCCAGACGGCTTCCATTGCCCAGAAATACAACTGTGCGCTCAAGCGGCTGGACTTCCAGCAGGAAGAAGGGCTGATGTCCTCTCTTCCGATTGGCCTGAATCAGATCGAGATTGAGCGCGGGCTGACCACCTCTTCGACGGCGGTGTTCGTCCCGTTCACGACGCAGGAGCTTTTTCAGAACGGCGAGGCGCTGTATTACGGGCTGAATGCGCTCTCCAACAACATGATCATGGTTGACCGCAAACAGCTCAAAAACCCGAACGGTCTGATCCTCGGCACCCCCGGCTCCGGCAAGAGCTTTTCGGCGAAGCGGGAAATGACCAACGCCTTCCTCATCACAGAGGATGACATCATCGTCTGCGATCCCGAGGCGGAGTATTATCCCCTTGTGCAGAAGCTCGGCGGTCAGGTCATCCGCATCTCGCCGGTGAGCACCGACTACATCAACCCGCTGGACATCAATGTGAACTACTCGGAAGAGGAAAACCCGCTGACTTTGAAGTCTGATTTCATCCTCTCCATGTGTGAGCTGATTGTGGGCGGCAAGGATGGGCTGCAACCGGTGGAAAAGACCATCATCGACCGCAGCGTCCGCAAGGTGTATCAGGACTACCTTGCCGATCCGGTCCCTGAGAAGATGCCTATTCTCGAAGACCTCTACAACATCCTGCGCAGTCAGAGTGAGCCGGAGGCACAGCGGATTGCCACTGCCCTTGAAATCTATGTGCATGGCTCGCTGAATGTCTTCAATCACCGGACGAATGTGGATGTGAATAATCGCTTCGTCTGCTATGACATCAAGCAGCTCGGAAAGCAGCTCAAAAAGCTGGGGATGCTCATTGTGCAGGATCAGGTTTGGAACCGCGTGACCATCAACCGTGCCCAGCACAAGGCGACGCGCTATTACATGGACGAGTTCCACCGGGCGAGACGTTCCGTAGCTTAACAGGCTATGGGGTCAGCAGTCGCCTGTGCTAACAGCACGAAAACTGCTGATACAACTGATATGATATTGCTCAAATGAGTGGGTAACGCCACGAAGGGGCACACGTAAACTGCCTATGGCGTGAGTAGCTGTGTAAGGCAAAAGGGTCATAAAGCTAGGCTGGAGAGCAAAAAGCCAACCCAAACAGGTTAAGCTGTGGAAAGGTTTGTAGAGGTACAGGCTGTTGGTAATTATGTAGTGGGCTGTATATGGTGAGAATCCCATTATGGGGGACGAACAAACGATTTAAAGGGTCTAAAATTCGGATACGTTAAAAAGCGTATGTCCACTTGTTGGACGATGATTACCGAAAAGTAACAGCGTGGATGTGAAAGTCGGGATACCGTTACAGGCGGTATAAATCATCAGGCTCAAAGGAAGCACCTAAGTACAGTATCGTATCATATCGGAACGTCGGAAGCAGCGAACAGCGAGCAGTTACACCTGCTATGACCTGTTAATAGGGAAAACCACAAGTATAACCTATTTTAATCGCTGTGAAAGCGGAGGCACGAGCGAAGAAGTTCCTGTAATGGGAATGGAGCAACAGCCTCTAGTGGGAGCCGGAGCAATCCGGCAAAAGAAGTGCAATAAAGTAATGTAGTTGACATTCATAGGTTCGAGTATGACTAAAAGAAACCGAACCGAGCCAAAAGCGAGGTGATGTTGACTATGCGAAGAAAAGAAATGTTGAAGCGAAACAGCCTGCGCTATGCGGAGTATTACAGCATGGTGGAAATTCAAGACAAGCTGTTTCAAGACAGCAAAGACGGTAAGGTATTCAAAGACCTTATCAGCATCATTGCCAGTGAACAAAACATCAAACTGGCATACCGCAACCTGAAAACAAACAAGGGGAGCAACACGGCTGGCGTTGACGGTGTAACCTTTGAAGATTTGAAGCAAATGCCGGAAGAAGCCATTGTAAAACGGATTAGGGATAAAATATTCAACTATCAGCCCAAAGCTGTAAGACGGGTATATATTCCGAAAGCCAACGGGAAACTCCGTCCTTTGGGGATTCCTACTGTGCTTGATAGGATTGTGCAACAGTGTGTCCTGCAAGTCATGGAGCCAGTCTGTGAAGCAAAATTTCATAGGTACAGTTACGGATTCAGACCGAACCGAAACTGTAAACAAGCAGTTGCCATGTGCTATAAGCTGGCACAGGTAAGCGGATTTCATTACGTGGTAGATGTTGATATAAAAGGATTTTTCGATAACGTCAACCACGGAAAACTTCTAAAGCAGATATGGGCGCTGGGAATACAGGATAAAAACCTGCTATCCCTTATCAGCAAGATGTTAAAAGCGCCGATTGAAGAAAACGGGGAAAGAACCACTCCTACTAAGGGAACGCCACAAGGCGGGGTGCTAAGTCCGTTGCTTGCAAACATTGTTCTCAATGAATTTGATTGGTGGATAGACAGCCAGTGGGCGGGCATGATTGTTCAACACCCCACCAAAAGTGATTTTACTATCAATAAAAATGGCACACCAAACAGAGGAAATATATACAAGAAGTTGAGGACAAGCAAGCTAAAAGAAGTATTCTGCGTCCGTTACGCCGACGATTTTAAACTGTTTTGTAAAACCTATGACCATGCAGTGCGGCTGAAAAAAGCTACTGAAATGTGGTTGTCAGAGCGACTGCAACTGAAAACTTCTGAGGAAAAATCTAAGATTACTAACCTGAAAGACGGTTACAGTGAATTTTTAGGCATTAAATTCAAGGTATATCAAAAAGGGAACAAGTGGTGTATCAAGTCACACATGACGGATAAATCCATAAACACCCAGAAGATTGCCCTGAAACAGCACTTAATAAAGGCTTGCAAGGACTATGAAAATGCGGAGGTCCAGCACATAGCGATTATCCGCTACAATCAGGCTGTCGTGGGTGTCCATGAGTATTACAGTATGGCAACCATGATAAATGAAGATGTCCACAACCTTTTCCCGAGTTTGGACAGAACCATGAAAGTCAGATTGAATACCCGGTGCAATCTCAGCAGGGAAAAGCCACCAAATCTGCATGGAGGAATGGATTTATTCATCTATGAGAAATACAAGAAGTCAAAACAGATTTGGTACATAGATGGCTATATCCTTGCTCCGGTTGCGTACTGTCGGCACAGAAATCCTATGTGTCATCGTTCTTCGATTAACCAGTACACGCCGGAGGGCAGAACAGAAATCCATAAGATGTTAAACAAGGAATCCTATTCTGCCACCTTGTTTGAGTTAAGCCAGAGCAGGAACCCTGAACGAAGTATTGAATACTGCGATAATCGCTTATCACGATTTGTTGCTGTACAGGGTAAATGTGAAATCACAGGAGTTATGCTGAAAGCCGAAGAAGTCCACTGTCACCACTGGAAGCCGGTGTCTTTAGGTGGAACCGACGAGTATTCCAACCTGCGTATCGTACATGAAAATGTTCACCGACTGATTCATGCTACTACAAAGGAAACAATCCTCAAATATCTTGAATTAACAGGTTGCAGAGAAAAAGGCAGATTGGCAAAGGTCAATAAGTGGCGGATTGTCGCCGGACTGGAACCGATATTGCTGACCGAATTAAACTAAAACATTTCTACTTTGTGAACAACTACATTAGCAATAAAAGACTTCTCCCATGGAACGCCGTGTGCAGTGAAAGCTGCTTGCACGGTGTGGGCCGGGGCGAAAGACCCGAAAGGGTCTGACCTATCGGCATTTCTGCTCAAGGAAGAGCAGACAGCGGCATACAGTGTCGAGATTTGGAAGCGGTTCCGTAAATGGGGCGGCATCCCCACCGGGATCACGCAGAATGTCAAGGATTTGCTGGCTTCCCGTGAGATCGAGAACATCTTCGAGAACTCCGACTTCGTTTACCTTCTGAACCAGGCATCCGGCGACCGGCAGATTCTCTCGAAGGCGCTGAACATCTCGCCCAGCCAGCAGAACTACATCACCAATTCCAACGCCGGTGAAGGCTTGATCTTCTACGGCTCGACCATCGTCCCCTTCAAGGATGACTTCCCGAAGGACACGATGCTCTATCGTTACATGACCACCAAACCCGAAGAAACCTTGCAGAATTAAGGAGGACTACCTTTATGAAAAAGAATATGAATGAGAACTTTGAGATCACCGTTGACGAGATGACCGAGATTTTCGGCGATACGCCGGTTGAGATGAGCTTCCGCGAGGTCAAGGAAGGCATGGACAGCTTCTTCGGCCTGATGGGGCTGACCGTGGAGTTGGTCAACCTGATCCGCAAGGAGGACGAGCTGAAAAAGCACCACCGCGCTTACCTCCATGTCCGCGAGGAAATCGCCGAGTGCGCCAATGAGGCGACGGAGGTCATCGGCGGTATTCTCGACTCCATTCAGGAGAAAGAACACATCTACCGTGTGTCCGGCTCTCCTTCCGCTTTTGATATGGATGAGGAAGACGAGTATGAGGATGATTTTGTCACCATCCCCAAGGAGAAGTATGACAGCATGATTGAGGATCTGCTGACGATGGCCGAGCTGATCGACATGGTATCGGATATGCGCACCAAGGATGTCCGCGCCATTCAGGAGTTTGGCAAGTTCATCCCGGCCTATGCCGCCTATGAGCGCAATCGTCTTTCCCTGTACCGCGAAGCGGCGAAGGAGG
>OLRC01002350.1_pt1 | contig 10405 bp, 5 predicted proteins | sample 1672081 | NCBI WGS metagenome assembly OLRC01 (sample SAMEA3136643, study PRJEB25190) | human gut metagenome | biome: human gut; feature: human-associated habitat; material: faeces | place: Austria | collected 2013
CAGAGACCTTATGCCACTTCATGCCGAATATTTGGAAATCTTCGCTGCTCATAATTCCGACCCGGGACAGAATGGACATCGCTTCCGTCGTGAAGAGTCCGTTGCCATTCAGCCTGCTCTCTCTGCCTTGTTGAAAGCCTATCAAGAGAAAAACGAGATAGATGAAGATGCCTATCGGCAGGTAGCTGAGGAATGCCGGAAGATAATCGTTGCCGCTGATGGATTGCTTGCGTCGGGAAATGAGAATCGTCCATTGATAACTGAAATAAGGCCTTGGCTCATTCAGTTCAAACAAGTGGGAGAGTATGGTGCGGAGGTGCTGAACATGATACGCCTGCGCCAGCAGAAGGATGCATTTATAGGTAGCTACGAACACGCCCGCGCCCTGCTGGTGCTGATGGGTGAGACGGATGCCCAATATAAAGCGGGCATAAAGAGCGGCAGCCTGCATCTGATGCCTACTTTCAATGCTTTGTTCGAAGCGGCGACAACGGGCTATAATGCAGCGTTCCATGCCGGGCTTGATACAAAGGCTGTTTATTCTCCCTACACGTTGAAGAGCGACGTGAATCAGTTGGCTTCGCTTCCTATTCAGCAGAAGGGAAAGGTGAATACAATTATTCCGTCCAATGAAGTCATCAACTGGCAGGCAGGCGGTGTGCTGACCATTTCGATGGATTATGCCCGCCAGTTGAGTTCGGTGCTTATCGATTTGGGAGATGCGGAGGTTGCTGATTCGAAGTTTAAACTGGAAGTAACTTCGGATGGCACAAACTGGCAGGCGGTGGATTTGAAGCCGGGATACAGAACGCAGGTGAAGGCATCTCTCAAAGATTTGAGCGTTGCGAAGATGAGGCTGGTGAATGTATCCGACACAGAGCAGAAGGTGTATTTCAAAATGTTCCGTTTTACGGAGAATTGATATGGTTCCTGATTCTTAAAATAGAGTTACGCGCCTGGGACGATGCTCCCCGTTGTTCTTAAGATCGGAATGACAGGGAGCACTTTTTTAGGAAGTTATTCAAGGCATTTGTCCAAGTCGCGGATGATTTGCTCTTTATCCATATTTTGTCCGATGAATACTATCTTCAGCATGCGGTCGCCGTATTGCTCGTCCCAGTCTCTTAGCAATCCCGGTTCTTGGCGCATCAGTTCTATCATGTCTTCTTCGGGGGCGGTGGCATACCATTGTCCGGCTTCAGTTATTTTCTTCTGTATACCTGCTTGTTCAAAGAGGAAGGACATGTCGCGGTTGTGGCTGAAGTAGCAGACACCCTTGGCGCGGATAACGCTGCGGGGCCATTTGGTAGCGACATAGTGGTCGAACTTATGAATGTCGAATGCAGGACGGCGGTAGTAGACAAATGTGCCAATACCGTATTCTTCTACTTCACCTCCTTCGTGATGGTGGTGATGACATTTCTCGTGATGATGTTCGCTTTCATGATGATGTTCATCTTCGTGATGGTGATGATGACCCTCTTCATGATGGTAATGCGCCTCTTTTTCCTCCTCTTCGCTTACTTGTTGCTCTATGCCACGAATCCATCCGGCGGAAGTTGCGGCACGTTCAAAGTTAAAGAGGTGGGTATGGATAATCTTATCCAGGTCTACATCTGCATAATTGCACTCTATAATTTGGGCACCGGGTTGCAAGGTGCGGATAATCTGTTTGATACGTTTTAATTCCTCGGGCTGTACTTCTGCTGCTTTGTTCAGCAGGATAATATTACAGAACTCAATTTGCTGAATGATGAGGTTCTCTATATCTTCCTCATCAATGCCTTTGCGTGTCAAGTTATCTCCGCAAGAAAATTCACTTTGCAGACGTAAGGCGTCCACTACGGTGGTAATGCAGTCTAAGCGGCAAATACCGTATTTAGTATACGCTCCTCCCATATGAGGAATGGAGCAGAGTGTTTGGGCAATAGGTTCCGGTTCACAGATGCCACTCGCCTCAATCACGATGTAGTCGAAGCGTTGCATCTTCATGATTTCGAACATCTGCTCTATCAGGTCTGTCTTCAGCGTACAGCAGATACAACCATTCTGTAGAGCTACCAGACTTTCCTCTTTCTTTCCCACCACGCCACCTTTCTGTATAAGGTCTGCATCAATGTTCACTTCGCCTATGTCATTGACGATAACGGCAAACTTAATGCCACGTTTATTAGAAAGGATGTGATTTACCAACGTCGTTTTGCCACTACCCAGATAACCGGTCAACAGCAGTACGGGGATTTCTGTTGTATTCATAATCGTTTGATTTTATTCAATGATGATGGTCTTCTTTCATTAACTTCTGCAAAAGTATCTGATTTATGTGACAATGGATTGGAAAAGAGATAATTTTTTGTTTCTTCTATATTATCTAAACAGAAAAAAGGTGAAAAGCTTTGAGCTCCTCACCTTTCTTCTGTTATAGTTGTACTATGGCTTTAGTCCTTACACAATCCCTTGTGCCATCATAGCCTTTGCCACCTTCATAAATCCGGCCACATTGGCACCCTTCACGTAATTTACATAACCGTCGGCTTCCGTACCATATTGCACGCAAGCTTCGTGAATGTTCTTCATGATGCTCTTCAATTTCTCGTCCACTTCCTCTGCACTCCAGCTCAACTTGATAGAGTTCTGAGTCATTTCGAGACCAGATACTGATACACCGCCAGCATTGGCTGCCTTACCCGGAGCATACAGAATCTTTGCATCCTGAAATACCTTGATGGCTTCCGGTGTAGAGGGCATGTTGGCGCCTTCGGATACTGCCATTACCCCATTAGCTATCAACTGACGGGCATGGTCGCCATTCAATTCATTCTGAGTGGCAGAAGGCAAAGCGATATCAGCCTTTTCGCCCCAAGGCTTGGCTCCTTCCACATATTTCACACCCGGATATTGTTCAGCATATTCGCGGATACGTCCACGATAGAGGTTTTTCAGCTCCATGATGTAATCCAACTTTTCGCGGTCAATGCCGTCCGGATCGTATACATAACCGTCAGAATCAGACATGGTCAATACCTTACCACCCAATTCCAATACTTTCTCGGCCGTATATTGAGCTACGTTACCGGAACCGGAAATCAGACAAGTTTTGCCTTTCAAGTCAGTACCCTTAGTCTTTAACATTTCCATCAGGAAGTAGATGTTACCGTAGCCGGTAGCTTCCGGACGAATCAGCGAACCGCCGAACTCACGGCCCTTACCGGTGAAAGTACCCGTAAATTCATGAGCCAGCTTCTTATACATACCGAACATGAAACCTACTTCGCGACCACCTACACCGATATCACCAGCAGGTACGTCTGTTTCAGGGCCGATATGACGCCATAACTCCAGCATGAAAGCCTGAACAAAACGCATGACCTCAGCATTTGACTTGCCGCGCGGAGAGAAGTCCGAACCGCCTTTACCGCCACCCATAGGCAGAGTTGTCAATGAGTTTTTAAATGTCTGCTCGAAAGCAAGGAATTTCAGGATGCTCAGGTTTACAGAAGCGTGGAAACGAACACCGCCTTTATAAGGGCCGATAGCGTTGTTGTGCTGCACACGATAGCCCATGTTGGTTTGTACGTTACCTTTATCGTCTACCCAAGTAACACGGAATTGGTAAACGCGATCGGGGATGCAAAGACGTTCAATCAGATTGGCTTTGTCAAACTCCGGATGCTTGTTATACTCTTCTTCAATCGTAGAAAGAACTTCTTCTACTGCTTGATGATACTCCGGTTCGTTGGGGAACCGTCTTTTCAGGTCTTCTAATACCTTAGCTGCATTCATAATCTATTTCTTTTATTGGTTGCTACTATATATTACCTAAAACAATTCGATTTTCGGTTTGTTTCCTTTTCCTCTCATTGCGGTTGCAAAAGTACACATAAAAATGAAACGAGCAAACATTTTATAAAGAAAATGCGGTATAAAACAACAATTTTATTGTTTTATACCGCAAAATAGAATAAAAAGATATTATTTATCCTCTTTTTAGAGACTTTATGACGGGAATAAATACTAAAGCCGCCGAAATGGCAAGCGTTAGGATGATTGGACCGTCAATTCGTTCGACAGATATCAAAACAATGTAGCAAAGTGCTGCCCAAAGCAGCATAATGCAAACTATTTGGAATTTTGATAACGGTCGTTTCATTTGGCTGCTTTCTTTTTGTCTACGATAGCATCGATAACTGCCACTGCGGTGATATTCACGATATCTCGCACGGAGCTTTCAAAATCGGTGAAGTGGATAGGCTTGTTCAGCCCCATTTGGATAGGACCAATCAGTTCGGAGTCCGTATCCATCGCCTGCAGCAGCTTGTAAGCAGAGTTTGCAGAACTCAAGTTCGGGAAAATCAGTGTGTTTACGTCTTTTCCTTTCAAGCGCGTAAACGGATACTTGGCATCACGCATTTCGCGGTTCATGGCGAAATTCACCTGCATTTCTCCGTCAATGGCAAGGTCAGGATAGTTTTGTTGCATATAATCCACAGCTTCGTGTACACTTACCGGGCTGCCTTCTTTATCCGCACCGAAGTTGGAGTAACTCAACATGGCCATTACCGGTGTATGATTAAAGAAGCGGACGGTATATTCCGATAGCTTGGCAATATCGATTAGCGTTTCGGCATTGGGATGACGGTTAATCAGCGTATCGGCCAGGAAGTATGTACCTTTTTTGGAGTTCAGGATATGCATGGTGCCGAAATGCTTGTATTCCGGACGGATGCCGATGACTTCCTTGGCAACCTTGATGGTATTGCTGTATTTGGTGTAAAGACCTGTGATGAAAGCGTCTGCTTCACCCGTCTCCACCATCATCATACCGAAGTAGTTACGTTCGAACATTTTGTCGTTGGCTTCTTCGTAAGTGGCTCCTTCGCGGGCACGTTTTTCAGATAGAATGCGGGCATAGCGTTCACGGCGCGGCGCTTCATCCGGATGACGCAGATTTACTATCTCGATACCTTCAAGGCTAAGGTCTAGTTCTTTTGCCAGCTTCTCGATGGCTTCGTCGTTGCCCAATATAATAGGATGGCAGATACCTTCAGCCTTGGCTTCCACAGCAGCTTTCAGCATATTGGGGTGGATACCTTCGGCAAATACCACACGTTGCGGGTTGCGGCGGGCGGTGTCGTAGAGTTGGCGGGTCAGTTTGCTTTCGTAACCCATCAGCTCGCGCAGTTGCAGGCGGTAGGCATCCCAATCTTCGATGTCTTTGCGGGCTACACCGCTTTCCATGGCAGCTTTGGCCACAGCGCAGGACACTTCGGTAATGAGGCGCGGGTCAACCGGTTTCGGGATGAAGTATTCGGGACCAAAAGTGAAGTTGTTTACGTGGTATGCCTCGTTCACCACATCGGGCACGGGCTGCTTGGCAAGGTTGGCAATGGCGTGTACGGCAGCAATTTTCATGGCTTCGTTGATGGCTTTTGCCTGCGTGTCGAGGGCGCCGCGGAAGATGTAGGGGAAACCGATTACATTATTAATCTGGTTAGGATAGTCGGAACGACCGGTGGACATCAGTACGTCCGGACGTGCTGCCATGGCGTCTTCGTAAGAGATTTCCGGAGTAGGGTTGGCAAGGGCAAACACGATGGGATGGTCTGCCATGCTGCGAACCATGTCCTGGGTCAACACATTACCTTTTGACAGTCCGAGGAATACATCGGCGCCTTTGATGGCTTCTGCCAGAGTATGTACATCGCGACGGTCGGTGGCAAAGTAACGTTTTTGCTCGGTCAGATTCTCGCGATCGCTGGTAATGACTCCCTTACTGTCCAGCATCAGGATATTCTCACGGCGTGCACCGAGCGCTTCATACAGTTTGGTACATGAGGTGGCGGAAGCCCCGGCACCGTTTACGACGATTTTCACTTCCTCTATCTTCTTGCCTGCCACTTCCAGGGCGTTCAGCAATCCTGCGCTGGAGATGATGGCGGTGCCGTGCTGGTCGTCGTGCATCACGGGGATGTCCAATTCTTCTTTCAGGCGGCGTTCTATTTCGAAACATTCGGGTGCTTTGATGTCTTCCAAGTTGATACCTCCGAATGTTGGGGCAATAGCCTTGACAGCTTCGATGAACTTGTCGGGGTCTTTTTCATTTACTTCGATGTCGAATACGTCGATACCGGCATAAATTTTGAACAACAGACCTTTACCCTCCATGACGGGTTTGCCGCTGAGGGCACCGATATCGCCCAGGCCGAGCACGGCGGTTCCGTTGGAGATGACAGCTACCAGATTGCCTTTTGCTGTATATTTATATGCATCTTGCGGGTTTTTCTCAATTTCGAGGCACGGTTCTGCAACGCCCGGAGAGTAGGCGAGAGAAAGATCGGTTTGTGTACTGTAAGGCTTGGTGGGTACTACTTCAATCTTACCCGGTTTGCCTTGCGAATGGTAGAGCAAGGCTGCTTCTTTGGTTATTTTAGCCATGGTAGAATAGTTAAATTGGTTATAATTTGGCTGCAAATGTAGGTATAAAAGTTCTAAATTGTAGCTCGCTGTCAATAAAATCTATTACTTTTATCAGTTAATTAGCTTAAAATGCTTATTTTTGGCATCAGATTTTAGAGATTACCCCCATTTATTAACTTAACACATGAGTTGCATGAGAATTTTGAAACTTCCTCTGGCAGGATTATTATTTTGTGTAATGGCACTATTTGCTGGATGTAAAACGAGTAATGAACCTAAGGCACCGGTTGCTCTGACCTGGGAAATGGGTGCAAGTGACATCGAACCCGGATATTATGAGAATACCTTTATTCTCAAGAATATCTCTCAAAAACCTCTAAAAAAGAACTGGACGATTTACTATTCACAGCTTCCCCGAGGGGTGAAGCAGGAAGGAGCCTCTGAAGTGAAGGTAGAGGTAGTGAACGGTAATTTTTTCAAAATGTATCCGACAGACGAATTTGCTCCGCTGGCTCCCGGTGATTCCATGCGGATCACTTTCCTTTGCACTTACAAGCTGGACCGGAACTCCCATGTACCGGAAGGAACTTATTGGGTGGAGACTGTGGATGGTAAAGAGGGCAGTCCGTTGCCCGTGGCTTTGAAGGCGCTGCCGCTTCCTTCTCCCGAGTCAATGAGCGGCTATCCGGATGCGACTAAGATTTATGAATCCAATCTTCGCTTGGCTGGTGCTCCTGCTTTGGTGCAGTCAGACATTCTTCCGTCTGTAAAGAAAGTGGTAGCCATTGAAGGCGATAATGTCGTATTGGAAGGTAAGGTAGCTTTGGCATTTCCGGAGAACTTTGCCGGTGAAGCCAAGTTGCTGAAAGAGAAACTGACTGGTTTGTATGGTTTGGAAGTTGTCGGAAATGCTTCCGTGAAGATTGTGCTGGAAGAACTGCTTGATAGGAAGGAGGCCGTAAATGATGAATATTATACTATCAATATAGGTGACAACCTGATAAAAATCAGTGCTGCCACTCCTCATGGCATTTTTAATGGAAAAGTTTCAGTTGAACGGAACATTTGTAGAAGTAGGGGTTACACCTTATTTGCTGGAGGCAGTCTCCATTCGGGATTATCCGGACTTGGCATATCGTGGACAAATGATAGATATTGCCCGTAATTTCACCGCTCCGGAGAACTTGAAGAAACTGGTGGATATTTTTGCATCTTATAAATTGAATGTCCTGCATTTCCATTTTTGTGATGATGAAGCCTGGCGTTTGGAGATTCCTGGTTTGGAGGAACTGACTGCTGTGGGTAGCCGTCGCGGGCATACCACTGACGAAAGCCAGTGCCTCTACCCATGTTATGACGGTGGCTATGACCCTGATGCAAAGACTGTAGGCAATGGATATTATAGCCGCGAGGAGAGGCTCACGCCCCAGTGGCGCGAGGAATTTATTGATTTGCTGAAGTATGCTGCCGAAAGACATGTCCGCATTGTTCCGGAAATAGAATCTCCGGGGCATGCCCGCGCTGCCATTGTCTCCATGAGGGCACGCTATAACAAATATTTTGAAACTGATCCGGGGAAAGCTACAGAATATATGTTGAGTGAACCGGAAGATACTTCACGTTATGTTTCTGTACAATATTATACGGACAATGTGATGAATGTCGCCTTGCCTTCTACTTACCGTTTTATGGAGAAGGTGATTCAGGAACTTAATGCGATGTATCAGGAAGCTGGTCTTTCACTGTACACAGTGCATTTGGGTGGTGACGAAGTGCCTCGCGGTGTGTGGATGGGCTCCCCGAAATGCCAGGAACTGATGAAGGAAAAAGGCATGACGAAAGCTCATGATTTGTCGGAGTATTTCATTACGCAAATGGCGGATGTGATGCAGAAGAACGGACTGAAATTCAGTGGTTGGCAGGAAGTTGCTTTGGGGCATACCGAAGAGGCTCATCAACAGTTGAGGGGCCAGGCTGCCGGTGTGTATTGCTGGAATACTGTACCGGGCTCTGATGAAGTGGTTTATCAGACAGCCAATAACGGTTACCCGGTCATCCTTTGCAACGTGGGCAATTTCTATATGGATATGGCTTACAATGGTCATCCGGACGAGCGTGGACTCGATTGGGGAGGTTATGTGGATGAGTCTGTCTCTTTCTCTATGCTTCCTTTCAGCATTTATCGTTCGCTGCGTGTGGATATGGCAGGCAATCCCATTGATTTGAATAATGCGGAAAAGGGGAAGACTGCTTTGACAGAGATAGGCAAGAAGCATATTATGGGTGTACAAGGGCAATTGTTCGCCGAAACTATCCGTAGTTTTGATGGCGTGGAATATCTTCTTTTCCCAAAAATATTAGGGCTGGCAGAACGTGGCTGGAATGCCCATCCGGCATGGGAAAATTTATCCGGTATACGGGAGGAGCAGGCTTTCAATCAGGCTTTGGCACTTTATTATGAGAAAATCAGCAAGAGTGAAATGCCTTATTGGGCAAAGAATGGGATTAACTTCCGCTTGCCTCAGCCGGGATTATTGGTAAAAGATGGAAATCTGTATGCTAATGTGGCCATTGATGGTGCTGAAGTACGTTACACAACTGATGGTTCGGAACCTACTGCCCAGTCAACCTTATGGAAAGAACCGGTGAAGTGTGGTTCCCTGGTAGTGAAAGCAAAGACCTTCTACCAAGGCAAGGAAAGTTTGACGATTATATTGAATGTTGAGTAATAGAGAATATTGAAATGAAAAGGGAGTGCATTGTCCGAAAATGCACTCCCTTTTGTTTATTCCTTTAGGCGTTCAGCGCTTGTTCGATGTCGGCAATAATATCCTCTGCATTCTCTATACCTACCGAGAAGCGAATCAGGTCGGGGCGTACACCTGCCTCCATCAGTTGCTCGTCTGTCAACTGGCGGTGTGTATGGCTGGCTGGGTGCAGCACGCAAGTACGTGCATCGGCCACATGAGTCACGATGGCTGCCAGTTTCAGTGAATCCATAAACTTGATAGACTCTTCCCGTCCGCCCTTCAAGCCGAAGGTGACAACGCCGCAAGAGCCGTTCGGCATGTATTTCTGTGCCTGCTCGTAGTATTTGTCGCCCGGCAGACCACAATAATTCACCCAAGCCACTTTATCGTTCTGGGCAAGATACTCGGCTACCGCTTGTGCATTCTTGCAATGTTGGGGCATACGCAGGTGCAGTGTTTCCAGACCCAGGTTCAGTAGGAATGCGTTTTGTGGAGACTGGATGCTGCCCAGGTCGCGCATCAGTTGGGCTGTAGCCTTGGTGATGTAAGCCATTTTGCCGAAGGCTTTCGTATAAGTCAGTCCGTGGTAAGACTCGTCCGGTGTGCACAGTCCGGGGAATTTGTCGGCGTGTGCATCCCAATCGAAGTTACCGCTGTCTACAATGGCTCCACCTACACTGGTGGCATGTCCGTCCATGTATTTGGTAGTAGAGTGTACTACGATGTCGGCACCCCACTCAAACGGGCGGCAGTTGATAGGGGTAGGGAAGGTGTTGTCCACAATCAAGGGCACGCCGTGGCTGTGGGCAATGCGTGCAAACTTCTCTATATCGAGCACTTCGAGCGTAGGGTTGGAGATGGTTTCGCCGAATAGGGCCTTGGTATTGGGGCGGAAAGCAGCGGAAATTTCTTTCTCGCTGGCATCTGGGTTGACGAAAGTGACGTCGATGCCCAATTTCTTCAAAGTCACTCCGAAGAGGTTGAATGTTCCGCCATAGATGGTAGAGGAGTAAACAAAATGGTCTCCTGCCTGGCAGATATTGAAAATGGCATAGAAGTTGGCTGCTTGTCCGCTGGATGTCAGCATAGCGGCCACACCACCTTCGAGGGCGGCAATCTTGGCGGCTACTGCATCGTTTGTAGGATTCTGCAGGCGGGTATAGAAATAGCCGCTGTCTTCAAGGTCGAACAAGCGTGCCATCTGTTCGCTGGTATCATATTTGAAAGTTGTACTTTGA
>OLRC01002361.1_pt1 | contig 10378 bp, 8 predicted proteins | sample 1672081 | NCBI WGS metagenome assembly OLRC01 (sample SAMEA3136643, study PRJEB25190) | human gut metagenome | biome: human gut; feature: human-associated habitat; material: faeces | place: Austria | collected 2013
TCCTGTTGCAGGTGCTGGACGACGGCCGCCTGACCGACGGCCAGGGCCGCGTGGTCAGCTTCAAGAACGCCATCATCATCATGACGTCCAACGTGGGCTCGCAGTTCATCCGCGAGTTCGCCGAGCACGGCGACGAGAAGGCCATGAAGCAGGCCATCGACGGTGCGTTGCGGGCGACGTTCCGGCCGGAGTTCATCAACCGCATCGACGACGTGGTGGTGTTCAACGCGCTCAACATGACCAACATCGAGCCCATCGTAGACCTGCAGCTGGAAGAGGTGCGCGACCGCCTGGCCGACCGCCGCATCACGCTCGACGTGACGCCGGCCGCCATGGAGCACCTGTCCATCGACGGCTACGACCCCATTTTCGGCGCGCGTCCGCTGAAACGGCTCATCCAGAAGGAGATCGTGGACCGCATCGCACAGAAGGTGGTGGAAGGCAAGCTGCGCGACCGTAGCCACGTGCTCATCGACATCGGCGAAGACGGCAACTACGAATGCCGCGTGGAAGAGCCCCTGGACTTCGACTCGCTCACGCTGGATGCCGAGCCGGTGCAGTAAGACGGCAAAGCGCTGCCATCAGGCATGGCGCCAACGGGTTCCGTCGTTCGGCGGAACCCGTTGTGTGTTTGCCCAAGTTGCGCTGCGCCGTGCGCGGTCTTGTACTAGAATGGCGACATGCTGAAACGAAGGCCCGACAACCGCATGTCTTTCAAGACCCCTCTGACGGGGTATGGCATCATGCTGCTTGCCATCCTGTGCTTTCTGATCATGCTGTGGGCGCTCATGATCATCGTGAGGGTCGTGGTGGGTTGAACCGGTCGTTCGGACAGCGTGCGGCGCACGCCGGAGTGCGGTAGGCTTTCCCATGTGGCAGCGATTCACTCTGTATGACATTCGCGTGATCGGGCATTACCTGGGCACGCTCATTCTGTTTTCCACTATCACCATGGCGATCCCTCTGATCACGGCCGTGCTGTGCGGCGAATGGGAGCCGGCTGCGCGCTATCTGTTCACCATTGGGATCGCCTTCATCCTTGGGTCGGCGCTGCGCTTCCTGCGCATCGAGCCGGGGCGCCTCAACCGTCAGCAGGCGCTTGCCGTCACAGGTCTGGCCTGGATCGTGCTCGCATTCGTGGCGTCGATTCCGCTGTATTTCTCCGGTCATTACGTGGCGTACCTGGACGCGCTGTACGACAGCGTGTCGGGTCTGACCACCACCGGCGCCTCGATCGTGATAGACCTGGATCACCTGTCGTATGCCGACAACATGTTCCGGTTCATGATGCACTTGATGGGGGGCTTGGGACTTATCGTGGTGGCTTTGTCGTTCGGGCTGTTCGGCAAGCGCGCCGGTGCCAGCCTGTACATGTCCGAAGGGCGCAGCGAGCACGTGGTGCCCAACGTCGTGCAGACCACGCAGTTCATTTCGAAGATCGCGGTTGCCATCATCCTGATTGCCACCACCATCGTGACCGTGCTGTGCCTGCTCATCGGCATGGAGCCACTGCGTGCCGTGCTCCAGTCGCTCTGGCTTTCCATCTCGGGATTCACCACCGGCGGCTTTGCGCCCATGAGCCAGAGCGTGCTGTACTACCACTCGTTCCCCATCGAGCTGGTACTCATGGTGCTCATGATCCTGGGCTCCATCAACTTCGTCATCCATGCCGAAGTGTGGAACGGTCGGATCGAGATGTTCTTCCGCGACATCGAGATGCGCACGATGGTCATCTGGCTAGGCGTTATGACCTGCGTGTTTGCCGCCTCGCTGAGTGCCAGCCTGTCGTTTTCCGACCTGCCGGCCATGCTGCGGCGCGGCCTGTTCATGGTCATCTCGGCGTTTTCGACCACCGGTTTCCAGAACATCACGACCAATCAGCTGACCACCGTGTTCTCTTCGGGCGCGTTCGTGGCCATCGCGCTGATCATGGCCGTGGGCGGCGCGTCGGGCAGCACGTCGGGCGGCGTGAAGTTCAGCCGCGTGGGCATCATCTTCAAGTCCATCGTCTCCACCATTAAGGAAGCCCTCGCGCCCGATTCGGCACGGGTGGCCGTGGCGTACAACCACGTGGGGCGGCGCATGCTTTCGCCGGTCATCGTCAAGGAAGCTATGACGGTGTTCATCCTGTATGTCATCACGTACGTGATCGGCGCGCTGGTGGGCATTGCGCACGGCTACGAGGCCACGCCGGCCATCTTCGAGTCGGTGGCCATGGCGTCGAACGGCGGCGTGACCACGGGGCTGGCAACGGCCGGCATGCCCATGTCGCTGGAGTTGTTCTACATCTTCCAGATGTGGGCGGGCCGTCTGGAGTTCGTGACCCTGTTGGCGCTTTTGGTGGAGATCGTGGTTTCGTTCAACCCGAGAAGGCGGGCCAAGCAGTCATGAGGGCGAATCGCGCGACAACGCAGCAGCGGTGGCTGGCTTGCGTCGGCGCATGCCTGTGCGCTGTAACGTTGGCGTTTGCGTGCCTGCCCCTTGCGTCCGCCTACGCCGAGGACGACGACAACGTGGTGGACGAGCAGCAGCTTCCGGACAGCTCGTTCGTGTACGACACGTCCATCATGGCGTTGGCAGGCGCCAATTCCAGCTTCGACAACCAGACCGTGCAGGTGGTGGGCGAGGTCATCGGCGACGCCATCAACGCGGACTGGGACGGTTCCCACAAGTGGGTGACGCTGTTCGCGCGGGACGACAAGACGAGCCAGACCGCCACAGTCTCCGTCTTCATGACCAGTGAGACGGCGGCGCGCATCGACACTTTCGGTGCCTACGGCAAAACAGGCACGACGCTGCAGGTACGCGGCACGTTCCATTTGGTGTGCCCGGAGCACGAAGGCCTTTCGGACCTGCATGCCAGCCATGTGAGCATCGTGAGGAAGGGCACGGTGAAACCCGACGAGCTCGATCCGAAGGCGTTCGTTCCCGGCGCGGTGTGCTTGGCCGTGGGCCTGCTGGTCATGTTCGCGTACTACCGGCTGCGGGAACGGCAGCGCTAGGCTCATGGGTGGAAGCATGACGCAGCGCATGCATCAAGGCGAGGTGGTCAAGCTTGATCGCGGTTTTCCTCTGGTGCGTTTGGACGGGGACGAGTCCCTGGTGCGCTGCGAGCATGCGACGGCCCTGGTGAAGGGCGAACGGGTGCGCGCCGTCATCGGCGACCGCGTGGAGGTGGCGTACCCTGAAGGGCACGACAAGGCCATCATCGAGCGTATCGTGCCGCGCACGCGGGCGTTCGTGCGCAAAGACCCCACCGAACGAGCGGTGCCGCAGGTGCTGGCGGCCAACTTCGACCGCGTGATCGTGGCGCAGCCGCTGGGCGACGTGAACACGCGGCGGCTCGAGCGCGAACTGGTGCTGGCCTACGAGACGGGCGCCGCGGTGACGGTGGTGCTGACCAAGGCCGACCTGGCCGAAAACGACGAGCAGGTGGAGGAGGTGCGCGCCCAGGTGCGCGCATTGACCGGGCCCGACGTGGAGACGCTGGTGGTTTCGGCACTGGACCCGCAGAGCGTGGAAGCCGTGCGTGAGCTGGTGCCTCCCGGGAGCATGGCGGTGCTGGTGGGAAAGAGCGGCGTGGGGAAGTCGAGTCTGGTGAACTTGCTGGTTGGTGCCGACGTGCAGGAGACGGCCGCCGTGCGCGAGGCCGACGGGAAGGGCCGGCATACCACGGTGAGCCGCGAGATGATCGAGGTGCCTGGCGGCGGGCGCGTCGTGGACATGCCCGGAGTGCGTGGTTTGGGCCTGTGGGACGCCGATGCGGGTATCGAGGCCGCGTTCGCCGACGTCGAAGAGGCGGCGACGCGCTGCCGTTTCCGCGACTGCAAGCACCAGGACGAGCCGGGATGCGCCGTGCGCGCCGCCGTGGAGGCCGGCGAGCTAGCGCCCGAGCGGTGGGAGTCGTACCGCACGCTCAAGCAGGAGACGGCGGCCGTGCGCGAACGCCGTGAGCAGGCACGTTGGATGCAGGGGGAGAAGGCGTCCGGCAGCGCCCGCGCGTGCAAGGCCCGGCGCGCCCGGCAAGCTGTGGCCGCCAAGCGGCGTCCCAAGGAGCGCTAGGCCTTCCCAAGCCGGTAGGCCGCGCGGCGGCCTTCGCCACCCTTCGCCGCTAGCCGAGCACTTTGCGTTCGCCCGTGGTTCGTGATAAAGTCTCGCCGCGAACGGAAGGCGCAGACGGCGCGCCGAGGGGGAGACGGGTTCGCTGTCCGGCGGGCTTGGTTGTGAAAGAGGCACGCACGAGACGCGCCCATAGGGGGCAGGGCATGAAGAAAATCAGCTTGAAGACCATCTATCTGGTGGCGCTGACCGCGGTCTTCCTTGTGTCGTTCTTCGCCTTTGCCGCCTTCGACCTGGTGTCCCAGCAGAAACAGGCCGAGGAGTCGCTGTTGGAGGAAGCCCGCACCTTCGCCAAGGAAATGGATGCCGTGTGGCAGTTCATGGACAACTCGCAGAAGGTCATCAACACGTCGGCTGACGGCGACTACGACTTCAAGGGGCTGCACTGCTCCATCGTGGGCAAGAGCGTCGGTGCCATCTTCTCGGCGGGCAACGACTACACCATCCGCTACACCAACTTCAACCCGCGCAGCATCCAGGACAAGCCGGACGCGTTCGAGGCCGCCGCGCTCGAATCGTTCGACGCCGATGCGGCGACGCGCGAGTACTACGGCGTGGCGGAATTCGACGGCGAGGAGCGCTTCCGCTATTTGCAGGCGCTCGAAGTGGACGAAAGCTGCCTGGAGTGCCATGGCGAGCCTGTGGGCGAGATCGACATCACAGGCCACGCCAAGGAGGGCTGGACGCTCGACTCGGTGGGCGGCGCCATCAGCATCGTCATCCCAATGGACCAGCAAAACCAGGCTATGATGGGCAACGTCATGCGCGACGTGGCTTTCTTCCTCATGCTCACCGTGCTTATCGGTGCGGTTATCTACCTGGTGACCACCTTCTTCGTGTTTCGACCCATCGACCGCATGAAGGTGGCGTTCGGAGAGATGGGGGAAGGGCGGTTGGGCGTCCTTCTGGACGATCGTCGCGCATCCAAGGAAGTGGCCAGCCTGATCGCGCGGTTCAACGACATGGCAGCCGAGTTGCGCGCCATGTACGAGCATCTGGAGGACCAAGTGGCCAGCCGCACGCACGATCTGCAGGAGGCGAACGCCGCCTTGGAGCGTCAGCGCGACGACCTGGAGGATTTGAGCTGCCAGCTGGCAAAGGAGGCACGTTTCAAATCCGACTTGCTTTCCATGGTTAACCACGAGCTGCGCACCCCGCTCACGTCCATCATCACGTTTGCGCAGATATCGAAAGAGGCGTGCAACGTCCAGGGCGATCCCGTGCGCGCCGCCGACCGTCATGCCTGGGAAGAGATCGAGAAGAACAGCCTGATCCTGCTGGAGATGATCAACAACATGCTCGACATAGCGCGGTCGGATGCGGGCAGCATGCGCGCCACGTGCGAGCCCATGGACTTGGGTGATGTGGTGGCGTCGGTGAAAAGCACCATGACGCCGCTTGCACGCAAGTACGCGGTGTCGTTCGGGACGCGCATCGATTCGGATGTGCCTCTGGTCAACGGCGACTACGAGAAAACCCAGCGCATCCTGGAGAACCTGGCGAGCAACGCCATCAAGTTCACGCCCGACGGCGGGTCGGTCAGGCTGAGGGTGGAGCGCGACGCAGGCACGGGCGACGTGGTCATGCGCATGACGGACACGGGCATCGGCATCGCCGACGAGGACAAGGAGCGCATCTTCGAGCGGTTCTTCCAGGTGGACAGCACGTCCACGCGCAAGTACAACGGTAGCGGCCTGGGTCTGGCCCTCGTGCGGGAGTACGCGGCCATCCAAGGGTTCGAGGTGAGTGTGGAAAGCACGTTCGGGAAAGGGAGCACGTTCGTGGTGCGGATACCGGCCGCGGCGACCGTGGGGGAAGAGGGATAGCGCGCCGGGTTGAAGGCGGCCGGCACGCGAGATGGCGCCTGTGTGGGAAGGCAGCATGTCGCACGCGGACGCGCCGCGCCCTGCGAGCGGAAACATGCCGTCTTGCGGGTGGGAAGATGCCGCCGGGGACGGAGGAAAGGGAGAGTCAATGTACAAGGTCATGCTGATAGACGACGAGGAGAACCTGCAAGAAGCCATCGAGCGGCTGCTCGTGCAGGGCGGGTACGCTTTCTGCGGCGCGCGTGACGCCGAAAGCGGTCTGGCTCTGCTGGCCATCGAGAAGCCCGACCTGCTGCTGTTGGACGTCATGCTGCCGGGCATGAACGGATTCGACCTCTGCTCGCGCATCCGCGCGGAAGGACGCCGTATCCCCATCATCTTCCTGTCGGCGAAGAACGATATCGTGGACAAGAGCATCGGTTTTAAAGCTGGTGGCGACGACTACGTGACCAAGCCGTTCAACGCCACCGAGCTGCTGCTGCGCGTTGAGGCCAACATCCGCCGCCACAAGGACACCATGGACTTCGCGAAGTGCTGCAACCGCGAGGGCGTCACGAAGATCGGCGACTTGGAGGTGCATTTCGACGAGTACCAGGTGTTTGCGAAGGGCAAGCCGGTGGGGCTGACCACCAAGGAGTTCGAGATCGTGGCGTTTCTGGCCATGCACCCCGGCAAGGTGTTCACGCGCGGCCAGATTCAGGAATACCTGTGGGGAGAGGGCGAGGCAGACACGAAGACGAACAGCATCACCGTGTTCGTCCGCAAGATACGCGAGAAGATAGAGGAAAACCCCAGCGAACCGAAGTACCTGCTGACCGTCCAGCGGGTTGGCTACAAGATGGCGGATGCGCTGTAAGCCCCACGTCCCGTCTCTCGCGCTTGCGGCGGGGGGCAGCCGGGGGCAGCAGGAGCGGATCCCCTCGGTAGCCATTCCCTGGTTTGCGATAGTCCGACCAGGTTTTGCCTGGCTCGAAGACGGGATTGCATTTTCCTCGAATCTGCCGGCTTCCCGGTTCGCGGCGGCCTGTTCGCAGGGCCACCGCGAAGGATGTCCCCTTGCTTTCGCTAATCTCCCGTTAATATCTTCTTAATCGAAAACTTATTTTCAGGTTATCGCAATTATTGAGGCGCTTCGGCACAATCTTACTATGGCTGAAAAGCAGGGAAGGGGCTTTTCGGCAAAGGAAACGAGAGGAGAGGGGTCACATGGCTGAGACATCGAAGCCTCGGGGGTTCACTCGTCGCAACTTCATCAAGGGTGCTGCCGTGCTGGGCGCGGCTGGCACGCTGGTGGGCTGCGCGCCGAAGGCGGACGACAAGGAGCCGGTCGAACCGGTCGCCGCCGAGTCGCCCGACGAGATCTATTCGGGCGTTTGCCGGGGGAACTGCGGCGGCGGTTGCTTCCTGAACGTGCACGTTCGAGATGGGCAAGTGGTGCGCACGTCGGCCCGCGACATGCCTAACACGCAGTACAACCGCATCTGCAGCAAGGGTCTCACCCATGTGGGCCGCATGTACGGTGCGAACCGCGTCCTGTATCCCATGAAGCGCGTCGGCGAGCGTGGCTCCAACGACTTCGAGCGCATCAGCTGGGACGAGGCGCTTTCCACCATAGCCGAGAAGTGGCAAGGTTACATCGACGAATACGGGCCGTCGGCCATTATGTTCTTTCTGGGCTCGGGCAACTATGCCGCTCTGAGCGGGTCGTGCAACGGCGCGGGAGCCTATCAGCGCTTCGTGAACGCGCTCGGTTGTTCGTACTGCAGCTTGGACGTTGACGCCGCTGTCGGCTTCGGCAGCCAACGGGCGACGGGTGGCATTGATCTGGGGAACGAACTGACCGACCGCAAGAATGCGAAGACGCAGGTTATCTGGGGAAACAATCCTACCATTTCGCTCATGCACACCATGCACTTCTTCATGGAGGCCAAGGAGAACGGCACGAAGTACATCGTCATCGACCCGGTGTACAACGCAAACGCGGCAAAGGCCGATTGGTGGATTCCCGTCAAGGCCGGCACCGACGGCGCCTTGGCCCTGGGTGTTCTCAACGTGCTGATCGAGAACGGCTGGATCGAGAAGGACACGTTCTGCAACCGGACCAACGCCGGCCTGCTCATCAAGGAAGACGGCATGTTCCTGCGCATGAGCGACCTGGGCATAGAGCCTGCGCAAGGCGATCCCGACCCGCTGACCGGCGAGCCGACCGTGGTTGATCCTCCCGCCGTGTGGGACGAGTCCGCAGGTGCCGCAGTGGCGTTCAGCGAAACGACCACGCCGCAGCTCGAGGCTGTGGGCGAGGTGAACGGCATCAAGGTGCAGACGGTCTACGAAAACGCCATGGGTTACATAGCGCAGTATCCTCCTGCCGCCGCTTCGGCCATCTGCGGCGTTTCGGAAGACGACATCCGCGAACTGGCACGCGTCTACCATGAGGACGGCCCGGTCACCACCGAGATCATGATGGGCATGAACCATTATCGAAACGGACATTACTCTGCATGGCCGGTGTATCTGGTCGGGCTTTTGACAGGCAATGCGGGCAAGCCCGGCGCAGCGCTCGGCCAGTCCGAGGAATACCTGCCGCAGCTCATGTATTCCAACATCGCCGGCGCCTGCTATCCGGTGGACTCGGCAGGCAATCCAGCTCCCGGTCAGGCGAACCTCATCCACACCGTGCAGATCGCCGACGTGCTGGAGACCAACACGTTTCTGGGCGAGCCCCTTACCATCAAAAGCGCCTACATCCATTGTTCCAACCCGGTAGTCACCATGTGCGACCACGACTACACGACGGGCTGGTTCGACAAGCTGGAATTCGTGGTCGTGGCCGACATGTGCATGACCGAGACCTGCAAGCATGCCGACATCGTGCTGCCTTCGGCCCACTGGTTCGAACAGGTCGATCTGGGATTCCTGTTCTCCACGCATCCGTACCTGCTTTGGCAAGACAAATGTGTGGAACCGCTAGGCGAATCGAAGTCCGACTTCCAGATCTTCGGACTTATCCTGGACAAGCTGGGCTTGGGCGACTTTTGGAACATCACCGAGGAAGAATACCTTGAAACGATGCTTGACAGCGACTACTGGCGCAGCGTCGGATGCACGGTCGACAAGCTCAAGAACGACAAGGCCGGCCGCATCTATCCTGAAGGCGACAAGATCGCGTCCGCCGAGGTGTTCGGCACCGAGACCGGCCGCATCGGCCTGTATCAGGAGACCGTGAAGAAGGCCTACGAGTCGGGCAAAGAGGTTGACGAGGCCATCGAGCGCGGACTGCATTGGGAGACGCCCACGTTCGTCGGCGAGGACCGCGAATACCGCGCGACCTACCCGTACCATCTGTTGTCCGAGCACATGCGCACGCACACGCATACCCAGTGGTGGGACTGCGAATACGTGAAGGAGTACGAGCCCGAGCCCATTGTGCGCCTCAACCCCGAGGACGCCGCCGAGCTGGGCATCGCCGAAGGCGACACGGTGAAGCTTTCCAACGACCAAGGGTTCGTGGTCATGAAGGCTGCCATCAACGCCGGCTTGCCGCGCAAGCTCATCACCTCCGCACGTAGCTGGCAGAAGGACGATTTCATCGACGGCCATTACGCCAGCCTGCCTTCGCGCGAATACAACCAGGTGTGTGCGAACCAGGCGTTCAACGACGTTGCCGTCATGATCGAGAAGATGTAGGGAGGCAAGACCATGGCTCGTTACGGAATGGCTATAGACCTGAACCGCTGCTTTGGCTGCCAGGCATGCGCTTCGGCTTGCAAAGTGGCGAACAACCTGCCGAGAGACCTGGTGTACAACGTGGTGTACACCAAGACGGACGATGACTACAGCACGCTGGGCCTGTCCACGCTCAAAGGCGCACTGACCAACGACGTTGCGGGCGGGAATTATCCCGACTGCACGCTCTCCTTCCTTCCTTTCCAGTGTCAGCATTGCGAAAAGCCCGCCTGCCTGGACGTGTGCCCCACCGGCGCGACGCAGAAGCGCGAGGACGGCATCGTGTGGGTGGATCCCGAACTGTGCATCGGCTGCGAGAGCTGCATCAAGGCGTGTCCGTACGAAGGCGTGCGCACGCTCATCTCCGACGAGGCGTCCTACTATCTTGACGTGGTGGTGGGCGAGTTCGACGCTCCCGTGCACAAGGCCGGCACCGTAGAGAAGTGCACGTTCTGCAAGAACCTTGTAGACCGAGGCGAGGTGCCGGCCTGCTTGCAGCTGTGCCCGGGCCGCGCGCGCTACTGGGGCGACTTGGACGATCCCGAGTCGGAGGTCGCGAAGGCCATCGAAGGGCGCGAAACCCTGCGGCTGTTCGAAGAGGCGGGGACCGAGCCCAACGTGTACTATCTGAAGTAGAAGAAGCGGAACGAAGTGGGCCGGCGTTCTGGATGCGCAAGCTTCTCCGGACGCCGGCCAACGAATGTGGC